>Ga0307516_10004293_pt1 | contig 17689 bp, 12 predicted proteins | sample 19_EM_MG_FD_203310 | JGI IMG/M metagenome (GOLD analysis project Ga0307516, IMG submission 203310) | Populus trichocarpa ectomycorrhiza microbial communities from riparian zone in the Pacific Northwest, United States - 19_EM | ecosystem: Host-associated > Plants > Roots > Unclassified | place... | reverse complement strand
GTGTTGCAGTCCATTTACTCCGACGGACTGACCCACGTCTCGCTTTTTGTCGAACCTTTTGATCCAAAGCGGCACCAAGGCGAGGTCGTCGGCTCGATCGGCGCGACGCACACCCTGATGACCCGGCGCGATGACCAGTGGATCACCGTGATGGGCGACGTGCCGACCGAGACCCTCAAGCAGTTTGCCGCGGTACTCGAACGCAAGCGTTAGGGCGTCGCGACACTCGGGCGGCAGAACCTGTTTTTCTCTCGCCGTTCTTCAAGGAGAACCCATGCATTCCCAAGCCATCACAATGGCCGGCCGCCGCGCGCCGCGCGGCCTGATCACAGCCGCCGCCCTGGCGCTGGCAACCACCTTCGCAGCGCTGCAGCCCGTGCCGGCTGCGGCACAAGCGCAACCCCAGTTGCGAGCGATGCCCGACTTCGCGGATCTCGCCGAAATGGTCGGTCCGTCGGTGGTCAACATCCGCACCACCGAAAAAGCCAAGAACGCCGGCCGCGGTGGCGCGCAGGTGGATCCCAACCTCGAAGAATTCTTCCGCCGCTTCGGCATCCCGATGCCCAATGGCCGCAACCCGCGCGGCAACAACAACGATGACGATGACGACGTGCCGCAGCGCCGCGGCGTTGGCTCGGGCTTCATCCTCAGTGCCGATGGTTTCGTGATGACCAACGCGCACGTGGTGGACGGCGCGGACGAGCTGATTGTCACGCTGACCGACAAGCGCGAATTCAAGGCCAAGGTGATCGGTGCCGACACCCGCACCGACGTGGCGGTCGTGAAGATCGAGGCGACCGGCCTGCCGGCGGTCAAGATCGGTGATGTCAACAAGCTGCGTGTTGGCGAATGGGTGATGGCCATCGGCTCGCCGTTCAATCTGGAGAACACGGTGACCGCCGGCATCGTCAGCGCGAAGCAGCGCGACACGGGCGACTACGTGCCGCTGCTGCAGACCGACGTGGCGGTGAACCCTGGTAATTCGGGCGGTCCGCTGCTGAACCTGCGCGGCGAAGTGGTCGGCATCAACTCGCAGATCTACAGCCCGTCAGGGGCCTATGCGGGCATCTCGTTCGCGATCCCCATCGATGAGGCCATGCGCGTGGCTGATCAGCTGCGTGCCGGCGGCCGTGTGGTCCGTGGCCGCATCGGTGTGCGCATCGGGCCGGTTACCAAGGAAGTCGCCGAATCCATCGGCCTGGGCAAGCCGATCGGCGCAATGGTGCAGGGTGTCGAGCCTGGCACGCCCGCTGAGAAGGCTGGCATCGAAGCTGGCGACATCATCGTCAAGGTCGATGGCAAGCAGGTCGAGAAGTCGGTAGATCTGCAGCGCATGATCGGCAGCATCAAGCCGGGCACAAAGGCGACGCTGCAGCTCTTCCGCCGTGGCAGCTACAAGGATGTCTCGCTGACGGTGGCCGAACTCGAAGCCGACAGTGCCAAGCCACGCGCGCCGACGCCGGCCGAATCGCAGTCGTCATCAGCAGCCAAGGCGCACCTGGGCCTGACAGTCATCGAACTGACCGAGGCACAGAAGAAAGAGCTGAAGGTGCGTGGCGGCGTGCGGGTTGAAACCGCCGAGGCTGCGGCATCGCGAGCCGGCATCCGCGAAGGTGATGTGATCCTGTCTGTCGACAACACCGAGGTGACGGACGTCAAGCAGTTCGGCAATGTGGTCGGCAAGCTCGACAAGAACAAGCCCGTCACGCTTCTGGTTCGGCGCGGTGAATGGGTCAACTACATCGTGATCCGTCCCACCCGGTAGGTGCTTTCGCGTCCCAAAACAAGACCCGCTGTCCGACTGGGGTGGCGGGTCTTTTCACGTCGTGGGAGTGGGCGGAAAGGTCAAAACTGGCACGTCAATTGCTGCGCGTCGTGGCTTCGCCACGATAAAGTTTGTGTGCGCTCACAAACATAGTCGGACGATGCAGGATTGACGCTGCGAACAGATACAATGCGGCTGTCGGCGCCCTGGTTTAGTGAGCGCTTTGGCGTGTTCGAAGGGCGCCAAAACTGTCCCCAGGGTATGCACATGACGCTGTTGATAATCTGTGGATAGATTTTGCTGTTGGCACCCTGCAACGAGCGCCAACCCAATAAATACGCGGCTTGCAGCGGGGGGCTTTTGGCTACAATGAAGGCCCAACAAGCAGTTGCCATACGTTTTGTTGGAAGGCGCGTCTCCACTTTGGACGTGCCTTTTTTTTAGCCCTCTTGTTCAGCTTCAGCAAGGGCCCGCGGCCCTTCACATCGCAGCACGATGTGAGCTTGCGCTGCAACGGCTTTGCCGTTTCTCCGCTGCGCGAGCGACGTTCTCCGAGTCTTCATGGACCACATCCGCAACTTCTCCATCATTGCCCACATCGACCACGGCAAGAGCACGCTGGCCGATCGGATCATTCAACGTTGCGGCGGTCTGAGCGATCGCGAGATGGAAGCTCAAGTGCTCGATTCGATGGACATCGAACGAGAGCGTGGCATCACCATCAAGGCGCAGACCGCGGCGCTGCACTACACCGCGAAGAACGGACAGATCTACAACCTGAACCTCATCGACACGCCGGGGCACGTTGACTTCTCTTATGAAGTGAGCCGCTCGCTGTCGGCCTGCGAAGGCGCGCTGCTGGTTGTTGATGCCAGCCAGGGCGTCGAAGCGCAGACGGTAGCCAATTGCTACACCGCGCTCGAACTCGGTGTCGAAGTGGTGCCGGTCCTCAACAAGATGGACCTGCCGCAGGCCGACCCCGACCGCGCCAAGGAAGAGATCGAGGATGTGATCGGCATCGACGCGGCCCATGCGATCCCATGTTCGGCGAAGACGGGTCTGGGCATCGACGACATCCTCGAGGCAGTGATCGCCCGCATGCCGGCGCCGCGCGGCAATCCGGAGGGTCCGCCGCGCGCGATGATCATCGACAGCTGGTTCGACAACTACGTTGGCGTCGTGATGCTGGTGCGGGTCGTCGACGGTGAATTGCGCAAGGCCGACCGCATCCGCATGATGGCCACCAATACGATCTACCCGATCGAGCACCTGGGCGTGTTTACGCCCAAGAGCGAGAACCGCGAGCAGTTGCGTGCCGGCGAGGTGGGCTTCATCATCGCCGGGATCAAGGAGCTGCAGGCCGCCAAGGTCGGCGACACGCTGACGCTGGAAAAGAAGCTGCCGAACAACGCGGGCCCGGCAACCGAAGCACTGCCTGGCTTCAAGGAAATCCAGCCGCAGGTCTTTGCGGGCCTGTATCCGACCGAGGCCAGCGAGTACGACGCGTTGCGCGATGCTCTCGAAAAGCTCAAGCTCAACGACAGTTCGCTGCGCTACGAGCCCGAAGTCAGCCAGGCGCTGGGCTTCGGTTTCCGCTGCGGCTTTCTCGGCCTGCTGCACATGGAGATCGTGCAGGAGCGGTTGGAGCGCGAGTTCGACCAAGACCTGATCACCACCGCACCGAGCGTGGTTTACGAGGTCGAGCTGGGCGACGGCGAAGTGATCGAAGTCGAGAACCCGAGCAAGATGCCGGACCCGGGCCGCATCCGCGAGATCCGTGAGCCGATCGTCACCGTGCACCTGTACATGCCGCAGGACTATGTCGGCGCCGTGATGACGCTGGCCAACCAGAAGCGCGGCATGCAACTGAACATGGCCTACCACGGACGCCAAGTCATGCTGACGTACGACATGCCGCTGGCGGAGATCGTGCTCGACTTCTTCGACAAGCTCAAGAGTGTGTCGCGAGGCTACGCGTCGATGGACTACGAGTTCAAAGAGTACCGCGCAGCCGACGTCGTGAAGGTCGACCTGCTGATCAACGGCGACCGGGTCGATGCGCTGTCGATCATCGTGCACCGGGTGCAAAGCCAGTACCGCGGCCGCGCGGTGGCGGCCAAGATGCGTGAGCAGATCCCGCGCCAGATGTACGACGTGGCTATCCAGGCGGCCATCGGCGCCAACATCATTGCGCGCGAGAACATCAAGGCGCTACGCAAGAACGTGCTGGCAAAATGCTACGGCGGCGACATCACCCGCAAGAAGAAGCTGCTCGAGAAACAGAAGGCCGGCAAGAAGCGCATGAAGCAGATCGGTACCGTCGAGGTGCCGCAGGAGGCCTTCCTGGCCATTCTGCAAGTCGACGACTGACGACAAGAATCAACCACACGCCAAGCATCCATCCATGAGCTACCTCACCGCCGCCTTGTACGGCGCCCTGATCGTTTACCTTGGCGGCTGGTACATGGACAAATGGGTAGGCAACTTCTCGTTGTTGCTGTTCATCCTATCGGTCGTCACTTTCTTCTACTGGTTGGCTGAGCGTTTCCACTTCCGCCCCAGGCGCGAAGCTGCGGCACAGAATCTGGAGAAGAACGACGCCGCTCGCCGGGCCGACCTCGCAGCCAAGGGCATCAAGCAGGTCGACGGCAATCTCGACGAGGCCCGCGGCCGCCTCTTGATGCAGCCATGGTGGCTGGATTGGACGGCCGGTCTCTTCCCGGTGATCATCGTTGTCTTCCTGCTGCGCTCGTTCCTGTTCGAGCCGTTCAAGATCCCGTCCGGCTCGATGATCCCGACCCTGGAAGTGGGCGACCTGATCCTGGTCAACAAGTACCACTACGGCATTCGATTGCCGGTGATCAACACCAAGATCGTCCCGAACCACACTCCCGCCCGCGGCGACGTGGTCGTCTTCCACTACCCCGTCGATCCACGTATCGACTACATCAAGCGCGTGGTCGGCCTGCCGGGCGACGAGATCAGCTACGGCAACCACCAGCTGAAGATCAATGGCCAACTGGTCGTCAACTCGCCGCAAGGCGATGGCTACGACGAAGAGCGCTATCGCTACATGGACCTCTTGCGCGAGCAACTGGGCGATGTCGAGCACCGTATTCAGCACGAAAAAGGACAAGGCCAGCCTTTTGGTCCGATCACTGTCTACCCGCACCGCGAAGCCTGCAGCTACAGCGCCGAAGGGATCACTTGCAAGGTGCCTGCCGGCCATTACTTCGTGATGGGCGACAACCGTGACAATTCCCAGGACTCGCGTTACTGGGGCTTCGTGCCCGACGAGAATCTGGTCGGGCGGGCCTTCTTCATCTGGATGAATTTCGGTAATCTCGGACGGTTTGGTCCCTTCCATTGAGCCGGTCAATCAAAGCGGAGTACCTCGCGCCATGAGTCCTGTGTCGTCGATCCCCGCCCGCCGCCAGCGCGGCCTGAGCCTGTTCGGCATGCTGTTCTGGGCCGTTCTTGTCGGCGGTGGGGCGCTCCTGGCGCTGAAGGTCTACCCTTCGGTGCAGAAGTACCTGACGACGCGAGGGGCGGTAGATAAGGTGATGCGCAGCGACCCGCGACCCAGTACGGTGCCGGCCATCCGTTCTGCCTTCAATCGCCAGCGCGACATCGAATACACCAATGACATGATCAAGGGCGAAGATCTTGATATCGAAGCGGCTGGTGATGGCTTTCGCGTGGGCTTTGCCTACGACGATGAAGTCGAGCTCGTGGCACCGGTCTTCCTGCTGATCAAATACCGGTACACCGCGCCCACCCGATAGCCATCGCGGCCGCCGCGCGGTAGCCATCACCATCCTTCCGATGGACACCCGACACGATGCGCTGCAACAGCGCCTGGACTACCGCTTCCGCCGGCCGGATCTGCTGCTGCGCGCGCTGACGCATCGCAGCTTCGGCGCCGAGCACAACGAGCGGCTCGAATTCCTGGGCGACGCGGTGCTGAACTTGGCGGTTTCGCGCTTGTTGTTCGATCGCTTCGGCGGCTCCGACGAAGGCGACATGACGCGGGTGCGGGCTCATCTGGTCCGCGAAGACTCGCTGCACAAGCTGGCGGTGGTGCTTCGCCTGCCCGAGGTGCTGCGCCTGTCCGAAGGTGAAGCCCGCGGCGGCGGTGCGCAGCGCGCGTCGATCCTGGCCGACGCCATGGAAGCTGTGATCGGTGCCGTCTACATCGATGGCGGCGACGAGGCGGCCCACGCGCTGGTCACCCGGCTGTTCGGCGAAATCATCGCCAGCACCAGCGTCGACAGCTGGCGCAAGGACGCGAAAACCGAGCTGCAGGAATGGCTGCAGGCGCGCCGCCACGCGGTGCCGGCCTACCGCATCGTCGCCACCCGCGGCCAGGCCCATGCACAGACCTTCGAGGTCGAGGCCAGCGTACCGGCGCTGGAACGCAGCGCGCGCGGAGAGGGCAAGTCCCGCCGCGCCGCCGAGCAAGAGGCCGCGCAGGCCTTGCTCGACCAACTGTTGCGCGCCGAAGGCGGCCGCGGCTGACACCCAGGCCCTGTGCCGGCTGCGCGCCGGCCTCAGCCGCAGCACAATCATCCCCGTGGAACCCACCGCACCCCTGCCTGACACCGGCGCCGCCGCCACCCCGCCGCAACGCTGCGGCCTGATCGCGATCGTCGGCCGGCCCAACGTCGGCAAGTCGACGCTGATGAACGCCCTGGTCGGGCAGAAGATCAGCATTACCTCGAACAAGGCACAGACCACGCGCCATCGCATCACCGGCGTGCGCACGGTCGACGAAGCGCAGTTCATCTTCGTCGATACGCCCGGCTTCCAGACCCGCCATGCCGCGGCGCTGAACCGTTCGCTGAACCGCGCGGTCGTCGGCACGCTGAGCGACGTCGACCTGGTGCTGTTCCTGGTCGAGGCCGGCCGCTTCGGCATCGACGATGCCAAGGTGCTGAGCTTGCTGCAGGGCGAGGGCCTGAAGCACAAGCCGGTCGTGCTGGTGGCCAACAAGCTGGACGCGGTGAACCGCCGCTCCGACCTGCTGCCCTGGCTGAAGACGATGCAGGACCGGCACACCTTCGCCGAGTACGTGCCGATGTCGGCGCACAAGATGGCCGACGTCGATCGCCTGTTCGGCATCCTGAAGCCCTACCTGCCCGAGCAGCTCTGGTACTACGACCAGGAGATGCTGACCGACCGCAGCGAGAAGTTCCTGGCCAGCGAAATCATCCGCGAGAAGCTGTTCCGCCTGACCGGTGACGAGCTGCCCTACACCTCGACCGTCGTGATCGACAAGTGGGAAGAAGAGGGCAACCTGCGTCGCATTGCCGCCTCCATCGTCGTCGAGCGTGATGCCCACAAAGGCATGATCATCGGCGACAAGGGTGAGCGGCTGAAGCGCATCGGCAGCGAGGCGCGGCAAGAGCTCGAGCGCCTGATGGAAGCCAAGGTCTTTCTCGAACTTTGGGTCAAGGTGCGCTCGGGCTGGGCCGCCAGCGAAGAGCACCTGCGGACCTACGGCTACGAGTAAGGCGCCGCTCGCGTGGCCCGTGCCGCTTCGGCCAGCGCAGCCTATGTGCTGCACCGCTACGACTGGAGCGAAACCAGCCTGATCCTGGATCTGTTCACGCGTGACCAGGGCCGGCTCACCGTGGTGGCCAAGGGTGCCAAGCGACCTTATTCGCAGTTGCGCCCGGCGCTGCTGCCCTTCCAGCGCTTGCATGTGGCCGTCAGCCGTCCATCGCGTGACGAGACGGCCGACATCGTGACGCTGCGCAGCGCCGAGTGGGCCGGCGGCGGCCCGATGCTGGGGGGCGCCGCGCTGTTCTCGGGCTTCTACCTGAACGAGTTGCTGATGAAGCTGCTCGCCCGCAACGACCCACACGCATTGCTGTTCGATGCCTACGCCGCCACGATGCCGGCGCTGGCCGCTGCCGACGACACATTGACGCCCGCGGCACTGCGGGCCTTCGAGCTGGTGCTGTTGCGCGAGATCGGCCTGTTGCCTCAGCTGGACCAGTTCACTGCCACGCTGCGGCCGGTGGATGCACGCGACGCCTGCCTGCTGCGCCCCGAGATCGGCATCGTCGAGGCCGGCCCGGTCGACGCGGCACTCAGCGGTGCGCTGCTTCAGCGCTTGCAGCAAGCGCTGGACGATGGCGCCATGCCCGTACTGCAGGCCACCTGCGCCGAAGGGGCGGGCGCATTGAAGACCGCCTTGCGTGCCTTGCTTCACTATCATCTCGGCACGACCCGGTTGCGCACCCGCGAGGTGATGCGCGACGCGCAGCAGCAGTTGCTCGACCTGCCGCGCACCGGCCCCCGTCCCGACACGCCCTGAACGCCGATGAACCCGCTGATCGCCCCTGAATCGTTTGCCCACGGCGCCGAAGGGCGCACCGCCTTGTCGGTCAACCTGAACAAGGTCGCGCTGCTGCGCAACACCCGCCACCTCGGCATCCCCAGCGTCACCCGTGCGGCAACGCTGGTGCTCGAAGCCGGTGCCGACGGCATCACCGTGCACCCGCGGCCGGACGAGCGCCACATCCGCGGCACCGACGTGCACGAGCTGGCCGCGCTGCTGAAGGCCTGGCCGCAGGTCGAATACAACATCGAAGGCAACCCGCAGCACAACCTGATGGACTTCGTGCGGGCAGTGCGCCCGCACCAGGCCACCTTCGTGCCGGACAGCGTCGGCCAGTTCACCTCGGACCATGGTTATGACCTGCAGGTCGATGCCGCCGCCTTGCGCCCGCTGATCGACGAATGCCATGCGCTGGGCGTGCGCGTCAGCCTGTTCATGGACCCGGACCCTGCGGCGATGACGTTGGCGCGCGAGGTCGGCGCCGACCGCGTCGAGCTGTACACCGAAAGCTACGCCAGCGCCTTTGGCACCCCCCGCGAGGTCGAGGTGCGCGCGCAGTTTGCCGAGGCCGCCCGCGCCGCGTTGGCCGTGGGCCTGGGCATCAATGCCGGCCACGACCTGAACCGCGACAACCTGACCGCCTTCCTGCGCGAGGTGTCTGGCGTGAGCGAAGTGTCGATCGGCCACGCATTGATCGCCGACGCGCTGGAGTTGGGCTACACCGAGACGATTCGCGGCTACCTGAAGGCCATCCACGCGGCCGGCCAACGCTGACATGGTCTACGGGATCGGCACCGACGTCTGCGACCTGCGCCGCATCGCCGCCACCTTGGCGCGACGCGGCGACCGCTTCGCCGAGAAGGTGCTGGGCCCGACCGAGTTGAAGGTCTTTCACTACCGGCGCGCCAAAGTCGAAGCGCGTGGCCTGGCCTATCTCGGCACCCGCTTCTCATGCAAAGAGGCTTTTTCCAAAGCCATCGGCCTGGGCCTGCACATGCCGATGACCTGGCGCGCCTGCGAGATCCTGAACCACGCGAGTGGCCAGCCCTACATCCAGCTGCACGGCGAACTCGCTGAGTGGTTTGCCGCGCGCCAGCTGCGTGCCCAAGTGACCCTGAGCGACGAAAGCGACTACGCGGTCAGCTTCGTCGTCGTTGAATCAAACACCTGATGACTGACCACGCTCCCATCGTTCTCGACGTCGCCGGTCCGCAGCTGGACAAGCAAGACCGCAGGCGCCTGGCCCACCCTTTGACCGGCGGCTTGATCTTCTTCGCCCGCCACTTCGAAAGCCGTGCCCAGCTGACCGCGCTGGTGGCCGAGGCCAAGGCCATCCGGCCCGACCTGCTGGTCTGCGTCGACCATGAAGGTGGCCGCGTGCAGCGCTTCAAGACCGACGGCTTCACCCACCTGCCGCCGATGCGGCGCCTGGGCGAGCTGTGGATGAAAGACGCGATGCAGGCCACGGATGCCGCCAGTGCGGCGGGTTATGTGCTGGCCGCCGAGCTGCGGGCTTGCGGCGTTGACCTCAGCTTCACGCCGGTGCTCGACCTCGACCACGGCAACAGCGTGATCATCGGCGACCGCGCTTTTCACCGCGATGCCCGCGTTGCCACGCTGCTGGCCAAGAGCCTGATGCACGGCCTGCTGCGGGCCGGCATGGCGCATTGCGGCAAGCACTTTCCGGGGCACGGCTTCGTCGAGGCCGACAGCCACATCGCGGCGCCTGTCGACAAGCGCGGCAAGCGCGCGATCGTCAGTGACGACGCCAAGCCCTACGAGTGGCTCAGCAGCACGCTCACCAGCGTGATGCCGGCGCATGTCACCTACCCGAAGGTCGACAGCCGGCCGGCTGGCTTCTCCAAGGTCTGGCTGCAGGACATCCTGCGTGGCCAGTTCGGCTTCACCGGTGCGGTCTTCAGCGATGACCTCAGCATGGAAGGCGCCCGCGTCATCGGCGGCCGGGCGGTCAGCGCGACCGACGCCGCGGTCGAAGCGCTGAACGCCGGCTGCGACCTGGTGCTGCTGTGCAACCAGTCCAAGGTCGACGGCGGCGCGCCGGTCGACGCCCTGCTCGACGGCCTGGCCGAAGCGCTGGCCCAGAGCCGCTGGCAGGCCGATGCCGACAGCGAAGCCCGTCGCATCGCGCTGCTGCCGCAGACCGACCAGCTGCCGTGGGACGAGCTGATGCACCACGCGGCTTACCAGCGCGCGCTGGAACTGCTGGCGTTCTGACCTCGAGCGTCTGCTAACGGTTGAGTTCGCCGATGGCCAACTCAACCGAGCCGCGGCAGACCGGCCAGACGGCGCCGCGCACCAGCAGCTCCCCATCACTGCGGCGCTGAACTTCGATCCGGCTGGGGCGGCCGGCGAAGCGGCCTTGTGCCAGTTCGACCGGCAGGCCGAGGTCGGCCAGGCCTTCGGCGAACAGATAGGCGGCCGCCGGGCCGGCGGCGCTGCCGGTGGCCACGTCTTCCACCCGGCCCAGGTTGTCCCAGGTCCGCAGTTCCCGGTTCGCAGCGTCGAAGACGAAGACGAACTTCGCGCCCAGCGTGGCGAGCCGCTCCTCGAGGTCGTGGCCCTGGATCGAGGTGCGGGCCAGCGCCTCGGGCCGGACGGGCACGATCAGGTAGGGCAGGCCGGTCGACACGACGCGGGCTGGCAGGCCCGGCGCCAGGTCTTCGGCCGTCAAGCTCAGCCGCTCGAGGATCGGTTGCAGCTCGGCCATGCCGACCGCGGCCCCGTACACCGCTTGGCCCTGGTTCATCTCGGCCAGCCAATGACCGTCGCGCCGCTCGGTGCGCACGGCGATCGGCCCATGGGCCAGCTGCAATGTCCACTCGTGCGAAGGCGCGTTGGGCGCCAGGGCCCGGTGCAGCACCGCGGCTGCGCCCAGCACCGGGTGGCCGGCGAAGGGCAGCTCCTCTTCCACCGTGAACACCCGCGCCGCAGCGCCCGTCGGGCTGATGCCCGACAGGAAGATCGACTCGAACTGCCGCATCTCCTGAGTGATCCGCTGCATCGCGCCGGCTGACCAGCCATCGGTGTCGAGGAACACCGCGAGCCCGTTGCCGCGCAGCGGACCGGCGGCGAAAACATCGACGTGAAAGTACGGGGTGTCGACCATGCGGTGCTCAGCGCTTGAAGCGCCCGTCTTCGCCGACGATGGACAGGTCGGCGTAGTCCAGTCCGCTGTGGTCGGTTGGGCTGTAGCTCAGCTCCAGGCCGCCCAGGTCCACATGCTTGAAGCTTTCGAGCGCGGAGCGCAGCCGCTCCCGGGTGATGTTGGGCGCTGCACGACGCAGCCCTTCCACCAGCACCTTGGCGGCGGCATAACCTTCCAGCATCGCGGGTGTCACCTCGCCGATGCCGGCGGCTTTGCCGTACTCGAGTGCTTCCTTGACGATCGGCGCCGACAACGAACGTTCGTAGGGGAAGACCTGGCTGACCACCGTGCCGCGCGCGTTGTCACCGAGCGACTTGACGAAGCCGGCCGACGCGTTGTTCGACAGCGTCACCACCTGCGCCCGAGAGCCGGCAGAACGCAGCAGCTTGACGCCGTCGGCCACCATGTTGCCCGAGCCGATGAACAGCACCGCCTGGGCGTCGGCTTTCATCAGTTTCGGGATGATTGGCGCCATGTCCGGCTTGGTGCGGTCGAACTTCTCGTGCAGCACCGGTTGCTTGTTGACGCCGGTGAAGCCGGCCAGCGCACCCGTCGCCGCATCGGCGCCGAACGAATCGTCGACCTGGACCAGCGCAATGCGGTCCATGCCGATCAGGCTCAGGTGGCGCACGGCCCGCTCGGCCTCGCGCTGGTAGGTGGCGCGCACGTTGAACAGCCACGGGTTCACGGGGGTGTGCAGCGCCATCGCGCCGGTCGACGGGCCGACCAGCGGCACGTGGTACTGCAACAGCAGCGGCATCACCGCCTGGGTGTGCGGCGTGCCGCGTGTCAGGAACAGGGCCACCACGCCCTGGTCGATCAGCTTCTTGGCGTTCTCGGCCGCCAGCGCCGGGTCGAACTTGTCGTCGAGTGCCACCACCTCGATGTGCTGGCCGGCCACGCCGCCGGCCTTGTTGACGGCGTCGAGATACAGCTTGGCGCCCTCGCTGACCTCTTTGACGCCGGCTGCCACCGGCCCACTGAAGCCGGCCGTCTGGCCGATCTTGATCTGGGCCAAGGCCGGGACCGTGGCCCCCGCCAAAGCCACAACGCAGGCCGCTTGGCCCGCCCAACGAATCCACGAACTCATCGCTGACTCCCGCAAAGGAAGGGAAATTGATTCTGTGAACAGCCAGTGCTGGCAATCCTGTGGCTGCTACGCACCCGACGTCCTCTGATCGAGACGTTTCGCACGTTTCCCCCCGCGGCAGCGGGGGCCTATTCTGCATGCCAACATAGCGGGTTCGACCCCTGCCCACGATCACCCGTAGCCTCCATGTCCTCCGGAACCATCCACATCCGCGGTGCACGCCAGCACAACCTGAAGAATCTGGACCTGGACATCCGCACCGGCGAGATGACGGTGGTGACCGGGCCGTCCGGCTCGGGCAAGTCCAGCCTCGTGTTCGATACGCTCTATGCCGAGGGCCAACGCCGTTACGTGGAAACGTTCTCGGCCTACGCGCGGCAATTCCTCGACCGGATGGACCGCCCAGCGGTCGACAAGGTCGACGGCGTGCCACCGGCGATTGCGATCGACCAGACCAACCCGGTGCGCACCAGCCGGTCGACAGTTGGCACGATGACCGAGCTGAACGACCACCTGAAGCTGCTGTTCGCGCGCGCGTCCGAATTGTTCGACAAGCAGACGGCGTTGCGCGTGCGTCATGACACGCCCGAGACCATCCACGCCGACCTGCAGGCGCGCGCCGCTGCGGCCGGCGACCCGCGCCTCGTCGTCACCTTCCCCGTTGAACTGCCGGCCAACACGACCCCCGAAGAGGTCGAGCAGTGGTTGGCCGCCAGCGGCTTCACCCGCGTGCAGGCCGAGCGCACCGTCAACGACCGCAAGCTGCTCGACGTGGTGGCCGACCGCTTTCGCTTCAGCAGCGCCGAACGCGTCCGCGTGATGGAGGCGATCGAGCTGGGCTTGAAGCGCGGCAGCGGGCGGCTCAGCGTCTACGCCTTGAAAGACGAAGGCGAGCCCGACCACTGGCGTTATTCCACCGGCCTGCACTGCCCTGAGAGCGACCTGCGCTACGGCGACCCGCAGCCGGCGCTGTTCTCTTTCAACTCGGCCTACGGCGCTTGCGACACCTGCCGCGGCTTCGGCCGCGTGATCGGCGTCGATTTCGGGCTGGTGATCCCCGACGAACGCAAGACGCTGCGCTCGGGCGCGATCAAGCCGCTGCAGACACCGGCCTGGAAGGAGTGCCAGGACGACCTGATGAAGTACGCCGGCGAGGCCGGCATCCCGCGCGACACCGCGTGGGCGCAGCTCAGCGCCGCCCAGCGCGACTGGGTCATCGAAGGCTCGCCGCACTGGAACGGCAACTGGAACAAGCAGTGGTACGGCGTGCGCCGCTTCTTCGAGTACCTCGAAAGCAAGGCCTACAAGATGCACATCCGCGTGCTCTTGTCGAAGTACAGGAGCTACACGCCATGCACCATCTGCGGCGGCGCGCGGCTGAAGCTTGAATCGCTGCTGTGGCGCCTGGGCGGCAAGAAGGAGGCGGACGGTGTGCTGCCGCTGTCCAAGCGCTTCATGCCGGTTGGCACCGGCTGGTCGCGCGCTCAGCTCGAAACGCTGCCGGGCCTGTGCCTGCACGACATGATGCTGCTGCCGATCACCCGGCTGCGCACCTTCTTCGACCAGCTCACGCTGCCCGACGCGCTGCGCGACGAAGCGCTGAAGCTGCTGCTGGACGAGGTCCGCACCCGCATCAAGTACCTCTGCGACGTCGGCCTGGGTTACCTGACACTGGACCGGCAAAGCCGCACGCTCAGCGGCGGCGAAGTGCAGCGCATCAACCTGACCACCGCGCTCGGCACGTCCCTCGTCAACACGATGTTCGTGCTCGACGAGCCGTCGATTGGCCTGCACCCACGCGACATGAACCGCATCGTCGAGGCGATGCACCGACTGCGCGACGCCGGCAACACGCTGGTCGTCGTCGAGCACGATCCGGCCGTGATGCTGGCCGCTGACCGGCTGATCGATATGGGCCCCGGCCCGGGCGAGCGTGGTGGGCAGATCGTCTTCGACGGCACGCCCGACCAGGCTCGTCACGCGGACACGCTGACAGGCGCCTACCTGGGCGCGAGGAAGACGGTGGGCATGGGCTTCAAGCGCTTCGTCGACGAGAGCACGCCGCGGCTGCTGCTTGAGGGTGCGCGTGAACACAATCTGAAGAACATCCACGTCGAGTTCCCGCTGCAGCGCCTGGTGGTCGTCACCGGGGTGTCCGGCTCGGGCAAGTCGACGCTGGTGCAGGACGTGCTCGTGCCAGCCCTGTCGCGCCATTTCGGCCAGGCCACCGAGGCCCCGGGCGAGTTCGACCGCCTGCTCGGCATGGATCACTTGGCCGGTGCCGTCTTCGTCGACCAGAGCCCGATCGGCAAGACCGCGCGCTCCAACCCGGCCAGCTACGTCGGTGCGTTCGACGAGATCCGCAAGCTCTTCGCGGTCGCGCCGCTCGCGCAGGAGCGCAGCTACACGGCCGGCATGTTCAGCTTCAACGCCGGTGACGGCCGCTGCGCGACCTGTGGCGGCTCGGGCTTCGAGCACGTCGAGATGCAGTTCCTGTCCGACGTCTACCTGCGCTGCCCGGACTGCGACGGCCGCCGCTACCGCGCCGAGATCCTTGACGTGAAGATCATCCGCGGAGACCGGCAACTGTCGATCGCCGACACGCTGGAGCTGACTGTCAGTGAAGCGGTCCATCTGTTCGCCAATGACCGCGAGGTCGTGCGCACGCTGCAGCCCATCGTCGACGTGGGCCTGGACTATGTTCGCCTGGGGCAACCGGTGCCCACGCTGTCGGGCGGCGAGGCGCAGCGGCTGAAGCTCTCGGGCCACCTGGCCGAAGCCGCGGCCGGCTCGCGCCAGGCGGTGGCGAAGAAGGGCCAGCTGTTCATCTTCGACGAGCCGACCACCGGCCTGCACTTCGACGACATCGCGAAGCTGATGCGCGCGTTGCGCAAGCTGCTCGACGCCGGCCATTCGCTGCTGGTGATCGAGCACAACCTCGACGTGATCCGTGCGGCCGACTGGCTGATCGACCTCGGCCCCGAAGGCGGCGACGCCGGCGGCGAGGTGGTCGCCACCGGCACGCCGGAGGACCTGCGCGCCCACGCCAGCTCGCACACCGGCAAGGCCCTGCGCGACTACGACGGTGCGCTCGGCGTGAGCGAGAAGATGCACCCCGAAGGCGCGTACCTCGGCCGCAAGATCCGCGAGCACCGCCCGGAAGACGACGCGATCCGCATCGTCAACGCGCGTGAGCACAACCTGAAGTCGATGAGCGTCGACATCCCGCGCGGCAAGTTCAGCGTCGTCACCGGGGTCTCGGGCTCGGGCAAATCGACGCTGGCCTTCGACATCCTGTTCAACGAGGGCCAGCGGCGTTACCTCGAATCGCTGAACGCCTATGCCCGCAGCATCGTGCAGCCGGCCGGCCGGCCCGAGGTCGACGCGGTCTGGGGCATTCCGCCGACGGTGGCGATCGAGCAGCGCTTGTCGCGCGGCGGCCGCAAGAGCACCGTCGCGACGACGACCGAGGTCTGGCACTTCCTGCGCCTGCTGTGGGTCAAGCTGGGCCTGCAGCACTGCGTGAAGGACGGCGCGCCGGTGATGCCGCAAAGCGCCGAGAGCATCGCGGCGCAGTTGCTGCGCGACCATGCAGGCCAACACGTCGGACTGCTCGCGCCGCTGGTCGTCAACCGCAAGGGTGTCTACACCGACCTGGCCAAGTGGGCCAAGGCGCGCGGCCATTCGCACCTGCGCGTCGACGGCGAATTCCTGTCGGTGGACCCTTGGCCCAGGCTGGATCGCTTCAAGGAACACACGCTGGAGCTGCCGGTCGGCGACCTGATCGTGCGAAAGGACAACGAAGCCGAGCTGCGCAGCCTGCTGAGCCAGGCGCTGGAAATCGGCAAGGGCGTGCTGCACCTGCTGCACCCACTGGACGGCTTGGCGGGCACGATGGCCGCCGGCGGCAGCACCACCCACATCGGCCAGGTGACTGTCTTCTCGACCAAACGCGCCTGCCCTGTCTGCGGCACCAGCTACCCCGAGCTGGACCCCCGCATGTTCAGCTACAACAGCAAGCACGGCTGGTGCACCAGCTGCGTCGGCACCGGGCTGACACTGACGCGCGAACAGCGCCAGGCCTTCGACGACACCAAGCGCGACGACGACAACAAAGGCCGCGAGCAGAGCTTTCCGAGCGAGGAGCCCGAGGTCGAAGGCGTCGCCGGCGAACCGTGCCCTGACTGTGAAGGCGCGCGGCTGAACCCGACCTCGCGGGCAGTGACCTTCTCGTCGCTCGGCATCCACGAGGTCGCGCAGTGGTCGGTGCGCGACACGCGCGCCTGGGTCGATGCGCTGACGCTGGTCGGCCGCGAAGCCGGCATTGCACGCGACGTGGTGACCGAGATCCGCAACCGGCTCGAGTTCCTCGAAGAAGTCGGCCTCGGCTACCTGACACTGGATCGCGCCGCGCCGACGCTCTCGGGCGGCGAAGCGCAGCGCATCCGCCTCGCGGCGCAGCTGGGCAGCAACCTGCAAGGTGTCTGCTACGTGCTCGACGAGCCGACCATCGGCCTGCACCCGCGCGACAACGGCATCCTGCTGAACGCGCTGCACAAGCTGGGCGACAAGGGCAACACGCTGGTCGTCGTCGAGCACGACGAAGACACGATCCGCCGCGCCGACCACATCATCGACATCGGCCCCGGTGCCGGCAAACGCGGCGGTCGCCTGATCGCCGAAGGCACCGCGGCCGATCTGGCGGCGAACCCGGACTCACTGACCGGCCGCTTCCTGGCCACACCGCTGAAGCACCCGCTGCACGAGCGGCGCACGGTCACCACCACCACGCCGATGCTGGAGCTGCGCGGTGCGAACCTGCACAACCTGCAGAAGGTCGACGTCGACATCCCGTTGCAGCGCCTGGTCGCGGTGACCGGTGTGTCGGGCTCAGGCAAGAGCACGCTGGCGCGTGACGTGCTGCTGGCCAACGTGGCCACCGCGGTGGCGGCCAAGGGCCGTGGCGCGCCGCGTGAGTTCACCCTCACCGGCTGCAGCGCGCTCAATGGCTGGGGAGCGATCGACCGCGTGCTCGAAGTCGACCAGACACCGATCGGCAAAACGCCGCGCTCCTGCCCGGCCACCTACATCGGCTTCTGGGACCAGATCCGCCGCCTATTCACCGAGACGCTGGAGGCCAAGGCCCGAGGCTATGCCGCAGCCCGCTTTTCGTTCAACACCGGCCAAGGTCGTTGCCCGGGCTGCGAAGGCCAGGGCATGCGCACGATCGAGATGAGCTTCCTGCCCGACGTGAAAGTGCCGTGCGATGTCTGCCACGGCCAGCGCTTCAACCAGGAAACTCTGGCGGTCAGCTGGCGCGGC
>Ga0307516_10004292_pt1 | contig 17692 bp, 19 predicted proteins | sample 19_EM_MG_FD_203310 | JGI IMG/M metagenome (GOLD analysis project Ga0307516, IMG submission 203310) | Populus trichocarpa ectomycorrhiza microbial communities from riparian zone in the Pacific Northwest, United States - 19_EM | ecosystem: Host-associated > Plants > Roots > Unclassified | place... | reverse complement strand
CTGGACTGCAAAAGACTGGTTTCACAGTTCATTGCAGTTCCAGTCCAGTTTTTTTACTATTTGGACTTGTTTAGAACCAGTTCAGGTCCGACTTGCCTAATTTGGAAGGCAGAAACCGGACTTAGTCAACGCCGCCATGCCGACAACTTGCCTCGTCTCGCCACTACACTCTGCTGCTCATTGACATGCCGACAACTTGCCTCGCCTCACTGCTACACACCCTGCTGCTCAGTGACATGCTCTTCCTTCACGCCATCCCCCCTCCGCTTGTGTCCTGTGCCATGTCCCTGGAGGTTTCATTAGTGGGAGAAGGGTAAGAGGAAGAGAGGGGTTATTTTGCCTTTGTGGAGGGCAATACCACTCCAGATGCAGTATATTCATACCTGGCATGGTGCTGCCCTATGCCAGACTCACCTCCAGACTCGTGCCTATCTGCCATTTTGCACCACTACTGTTTCCTGCTCATGCATTAGCTCCATGCCTTGTAGGTTTTGTTATCTTGAGGTTACTGGAGAGGGGGAGGCTTACCATTCATGTGCATAGCATCAGGCCATGGTTAGAGGAAAGAGAGAGGAAGTGAGAGCCCGGTGAGAGGGGGAATTAAGAAAGGATGAGATGACTTGCCACATCACACCGTTCATTAATCAATGATCAGCAGTTGCTGAATCTCGGCAACTGCCGATCATTGGACTTGTTGACAACCTTACAAGTCCCTCCTTTCTTCCCACCATCCTCCTCTTCTCAGCACCACTGTCATCCACCTCTTTCACGGCCAGCTAGTGTTGCCGTGGCTTTTGCCTTAGTCAGCTCGGCCTCTGGGCCAAGCCATGTCTGCTGATTCAGCTCGGGTTGGGGGGCCAAACCGGCCATGCTAGGTCAGCTCGGTTCCAAGCCAGCTTGATGATGGCTCAGCCAAATCCTGATTAAGTAAGTTATTTGTGATGCAGCCCTGTGGAGCTGCATGTGCATTGCATTGATGAGTCAAATGAAAACCAGTCTATAGCCATGTAATATGTATGAATAAACAGAGATAATGATACTAAGCTACGATGCAGACATCAAGGCCTTCTCCCAGGAAGCAATTGTTGCTAAGTCCTCGCTCTGAAATTCTAATGGCCCCACTACACCTGGCATCCCATGTATGACCTCACATTGAGCACAAACATCCTGGTCAGAGCCTCCAGTGGGCTCCCTTTGCCATCAAATGTGACTGACTACCATTCCAAGATGCTCCTCATGAATAACCACCCATGGCCCTTTTGCATGTAATAATCCAGGATGGACAATCATAACATGCTCTGGATTTGGCACGTATATTGCCTTCTTTACCGAATAGACTATTTTTTGCTCCCCACCCACCAGTGTGCCCCAAACTATTGTCCACCTGCCATTGATTGTGGCTGTAATCTTGATACCATCGAGGCGCGCATCTAGAAGAGCATATTGAGGCCCAGTGAGAGCAGGGGCCACCAATGCACCACTCAATGATATATTCATCTCCGGCAAGGAGATTGAAGACATGCCAGCGCCGAATGGTGTAGAAGATGAGGGGTCCCATGCAGGAGTTGACAATCCGAGGGGTGTTTCCCATCGAGGTGTGGATGGTGGGGGAGGAAGAGATGGATGACTGGGCTCTGATGCACTGATAAAAATGTGACAGGGATAGGGTAGGGGATGGAAATAGGTGCTCCATGGACGTGCATAGTCGAATAGCGTCAATTTGGTCCTATAATGAAGTTGTAGAGTTAGGAGATTGTTTGAAAACGAAAGGAAATGAAAAATCACTGCTCCTCTATGGTGTGCTCATACTCGATCCACCGTTTCGTGCTCCCAAATGTCTCCAATTCAACAAATACTGCAAGGCCACTCAAATTCTTGTGGCCAAATGCGACATCGCGTACTATTGCTGTTTGCCCTTTCAACTCCCTATACCTAATGATAAGCATGCGAAGGCCCCTCCAAGGGACAGGAATTGACTTCCACCACTTGTAGACCTTTGTCTTGCCGACCGGCTCCTCGAGGTTCGGCACTAACTTATCATCAAAGGAGCCCAGTTTGTGAGTGTGGTGCTGGAATGGTACAGGCACCCTGTATGCGCAGTTGACATGAACCGAAAATGACTAGAGGCAATAATAGCTTGAATATATGTAAAACCTTCAAATTGCTGAAAATGTACCTCTACTATCAAAGTCTTGAATTCAGGGGGTTGTAAGACCTCCTTGGCAAAACAAAGCTCGTAACCATCCACACCAGATACTACCCATCCTGAACGCCCTTGGTGAGGACTATGCGAAATGCGGACAAAATCGCCCTGGACGTGTATTTTCCATGCATTGGCCCATGGAATGTCGATCACATCTCCCGTTAAGAAAGAAACAGTCAGCAAGTCCCTCCCAACAATCCGAACCAGTCCTACTCGTTCCTCAAAAGGGGTACCAAGGCATGTAATGAACTCCTGCTTGTAGAACTTCCATTCGTGTGGTGGGGGGATGGACACATACTTCATGGTAGGGTGGCCAGATTCTTGAAAGGCCGATGCTAAGGAGGTGGGAAGAAAAATGACATCCGAAGAGATTGTGTGGTAGTCAAAGGCCCCCTGTATTAGTCCGAACTCAAAGAGTCGACTTCCGATGGTGTATCTTGGTTCTTCATGTGGCGGCGTAACAAAAGAACCACCCCGAGAGGTGACAAACTGGAAGACATCGAAAAGAGCAGGTGGAGGGCAGGAGGTTTGTTGGCGCCTCTTTTTCGTTTTCTGTGGGTAGTAGTCAGATCGTGATCGTCCCAAGCTGGCAGCAAGTGGGGGACCAGAAGGAGGCTGACACCCCATGTCTCTATGCTAGCCACAAGGCTGATGTCATCCTTGTATAAACCTCGAAGAATGCGCGCCCAATGCCCAACTTCAAAACGTGCTTCAACGAGCTTTGGCAGAGTAATTATGCCAACGCGGTCTGGGACGTCAATGAAAAATTTAATCGGCCCATGGTTGGGGCTGATGACTCCTGGGATCAGTTAAAGAAGATGCTGGAAGGTCAGCATCATTTTTGTCTCCACGTAGACTCAACCACAAGTAGAAGTGTGCGTAAAGGCTGTACGCATCTCATGTCGCTGGAGATCAACAGTTTGCATTAACAAAAGAACAATGTCCTCTTCATAGCTGTGCTAATAAAAATTATGAGGAAAAATCATTGGAAGCATCAAGGATCATTACCTTACATTTGATGCGCCATAAGGGCCAATCCTGTGGAGATGGCATGCGAATTGCCCGGTCTAAGTGTGATAGGAGGATATGATCCTCTAGACAAGGAGCGGGTGTTTCAGCATTGCGACATGCATTGACAAAGAAGTTAGCTTGTGCTTCTAGCAGATTGGCGTCAGTGGTGGGGTCAGGCTCGTCGATCTTCCGGTAAGACATGGCACCAGGCTGTGGTTCCAAAAGCACTTGATTATCGATAACTAGATTCTGTTAAAAGTAGAAAGCCATAGATTCAAGAGGAACATACACTCAGTCATCTCGTCCTCCTCCTCGTCCCCCTCCTCATCCACCTCGGCCTCTAGGTCAAGAAATCGTCGAGCAGTGCGATCGTAGGTTGGGTGGCTCATGATCAAGGACCTATGGAGATGGGACTCAGTCAGCATCATCCATGAATACCAGATCAAAAAAAATGTAACAAGGCATCTGTAGCATGTCTTTGCATTCATTACTCTGTCAGAGTGTGTCAATACATTGTCATTCTGTGTTGTCGACATGTCGTGTGCTGGGCCATGTGTTAATCTCGACGCACAATGTGCACTGGGCCATGTGTTATTCTCGACATGCAATGCGCACTGGGCCATATGTTATTCTGGACACGCATTAGCCGAGTATCTTTTATTTACTAAGTACTATACTAAGATGTATATTCAACATAGCTAATGTACACTAGACTATAGTATGATATAGTATATAAATAGCAGACTTACCGTGGATGAGGAGGGGATGCATGCAGTGGTGGTGGTAGGAAGACAAGAGAGAAGGCGTGCGAAGTTGCTAGTCAGCTGCTTGATACAGCTGCTACCGGATTGATTCAGGAATACCCGACCAACTGACTAATTAGAACACCTGACCAACTGACTAGTTGGTTGGGTATTCCAGAATCAATCCGGTAGCGGCTGTATCAAGCAGCTGACTAACAACTTCGCATGCTTTCTCTCTTGTCTTCCTACCACCACCATCTTCGTGTGCAACCTCCCCTCACTCTATACTATACTAGTACTGTATAATAATGTAGCACTATATAATATATAGCACTGAAGTAGTTTAAAATGTGAACGCTTCAATGTCTCATTATTAGTAGGACCATATAATATAGCATCGAAGTAGTATACATACATACTATAAGTTACAATGTCTCATATGTGCATGCCTTGTAACACGTTTATAACGCCTTTTGGCTGATGGCTGGCTCACCAAGCCTCAAGGCTCATCATGCCACCACTGCTATCACCTCATGCCGCAGGGCTATACATGAGATTCTGGTGGGTTAACTTCGTCGATTTGGGTGTAATGTATGCTAATCTGGTCTTTGCAGAATCACTTGATCCTCAGTTACACAACGGCAATCCAGCAATCCAAGAGTCCGTACGAGGCTCTTGGTAGGTTGTTTTTTTTTCCACCACTTCAGATCGCTTAATGAGCCATCTGCAGCCACTTGACTCATCACCAAGACTGATCAAGGCCGTGCATTCTCGCCAATCACCCCCAAATGCCTTCAAATTATGTATATAGAGTCATTTCACCTTATCTCGGTCTTGTTACTCACATATTTATTCAGTTCTTGACAGCTCAACCCGTTAAAATCCTCCTTGTTTTCTGTGTAACCATCGGCCACCATCTATCCCTTCCTCAGTATTCCAACAATGCCTCCTCGCCATACACTGTTACCCCAGCAAGCCGCTCCTTCTCAATCTCAACCCCAGCCTCATGGTTCTTCCCATTCCTGTGCCCCTTCCCAATCTCGCAGTTGTCATCACCATCATCAGGCAGCTATTGTCAATGTTCCTGAATCAGGCGAAGAATTCGATTTTACCTTGGTAGACCATGAGGACACTCCAGTAGAACACGAGGACACCTCTCCCATTCGCTCTAATGTAGCGACAGCAAACTCCACTCCATTGCCTTCAGTTCAAGCCCAGCCAGTCGATCTGCCGGCACGTAAAGGCTCTTAAAGGGATGCGGTGGATATCAACCACTTCTTCCTTGAGGGAAATGCGGCTGATCAACATGGTGTCATGACTTTGAGATAATTTTGCAGCCTTTGCCTGTAAGTCTGGTTGTCTTTCTTATTTAATATGTCCAGCTCAATATTTCAAACACACAGGGTATCATATTCCCTCACATCGACCACCTCCACCCTGCGGAATCACCTATGCCACCTTCATCTTGCTGTATATGTAGCAAAGTGTAAGGAAAAGGGCTGGATGAGGTATCTTCAATCCCAAGAAATAGACGGGCATCAACAGCTGGCCTCCTTGCAACCCCATGCCCCCTTCTCCCCCGATGCATTTCTCGAGGTGCTTGTGCAATGGATTGTAGCAGATGATCAAGTAAGCCACTTTTCTAACCTTTCCTTCAAAGTCTCATCCCCGTTATCCAGTCTATCTACGTTGTTGAGGGTCGCGAGTTCCGCAACCTTCTTCTCTGCTTGCGGGAAGGGCTTGAAGACAAGGATATACCCCACCAAACTCAGATTCGGACATCTATTATGAGAAACTTCAAAGAGTATTACAATGTGCTGAAGGAGGAACTAGTGGTAAGCAGGTTTCTCATTGATTCATTTGTAGGTGTTCACTTTTTATTTACAATAATAGGGTTCCCTCAGGCGAATCAGCTTTACTGCCGACCTGTGGTCAAGCAAAACACGCTATCCCTACTTCACAGTAACAGTGCATTGGATGGGCAAGAACAAGACTACGGAGGAGCTGCAGCTGAATAGTGCGCTACTTGCCTTCCACCGTGTCAAGGGGACTCATGATGGCGAGCGACTTGCAAGGATAGCATTAAACATCACCAATCGGGCCAGGGTCACAGAAAATGTATGAATACCCACTTCGCATTATCCCCCCTGCTAACAAACCATTTAGATGGGCCATTGGATGATGGATGGCGCCTCGTCAAATACCACGATGATGCAGGCTATGGAAGCGCATCTCACCCCCGCCAGATTGACTATGATGCTGCGGATAATTATATCATCTGTATCGAGCACAACACCGCCAATACTACTGGATGCATGATTGTGAAGGCGTCAACAACCAAGTATTCAGACAATTTTGATGATTTCGCTGATCCCGTCAATTCACAGGATGGAGTCCGCGACATCATTGCCCTTGTGCGTAATATTGTGCGTTCCATTCGTGCTTCGGGCCAGCATCTCAACTGCTTCAATAATACAATCAAGCTCGGAAACAAAAGAGGGTGGTTTGGTGATGCAAAGGTTCCTGAGTTACAGTTACTTCATGATGTAAAGACTCGGTGGGGCTCGGTATATGCTATGCTCAAGAGATTCCGTTTGCTGTGACCGGTATGTGTTTGTTATTCTGAGTAAAGCTCCCACTTCTCACTCTTTGACTGCTTAGGCCATTGACCGGTTCCTTTCAGTGGAGAAAGATGTCGTTCATTTGAAGATTACCGATCCAGAATGGTCCGCTATTGACCAATTACTTCTCATACTACAGGTAAAGACTATAGTCCTATTCGCTGGGCTAAAGTAATATTAATCTGTGTAGAAAACAGATATTATCCAGATGTCACTAGCTAACGAGAGGACACCCACCCTCGGGAATGTCATTCCACATTGGGAGTGCTTTATGACTGCACTCGAGGAGTATGGGACGCATTTACCATGCCTCAAACCGATTCTCGACGAAGGTCTTGCCTGGGTGACAACTTACTACAGCAGGATGGATAATGTTAAGGCGAGCTGAGCGAGTCTCTTCTGTTGATCAATCAATCAGTATCTCCATGCGTCGATATGAACCACAACTGGAGTCTGTATACTACGCACCAATATGGACTGCAACTGGTATTCATTGTGTCCTCGATATGAGTGATCACAAGAGTTTCGGTGAAGCTGAGCCTTGGTCTCAAGATGGAGACTTGAGGTTAGAGAGTGAAGTCAGAGAGGAAACTAGGTGTATAAGCCTAGGTCAAGCTTAAAGAATACAGCTGTGTAACTACAGTTTATATAGGTATCAATGAGTCATAAGTAGTAAGTAAGCAGGAGTCGTATAGTCCAATAGAAAGAGGCATAGGTCAGGTGGTACAAGTGGATGAGTAAGAATAAGGTTTGGCTGACTGAGTATCCACTGTGGAAGGCTGTGCATGACTGTGGAAGGCTGCACATGACTGTGGAAGGCTGCGCATGACTGTGGAAGGCTGCGCATGACTGTATAGATATGAGTCAAGAGGAAAATCGTAACAGATAATACCAAGGAATACATCATAGCCATATGTAAGTCCCCGGCTTATACCTCGTTCACTATCCTTACATTATCTTATTAGTCTATAATGCCGAAATGCACCTTGCATATTTCGAGAAAAACTGGGACGAGACATACAATATCATGGCTATTGAGAAGATTAAGGAAACAGTATGAATCTAGGTACATATTACTTTGTTCAAGACTGACGTCTCTTGTAATAGATGAAGGAGTACCGTTGACGCTTCAATATTGGAACTTTGACCACACATACCCTGGCTATTGCTGCCCCCACTTTAATGGACCAAATTGCTATGCAGTACGGTGTTAGCGATATGACTACCTTCAACACACCTACTGTCCAAGCACTTCCATTAGGCTCGATTGACCAGGAGTTTGATGATTATACCAAGGCAGTTTCACTCAAGGGAACTGATATGATCAAGTTTTGGCATGTAAGTAATATCTTTGCAATTTTTATGATCTAACGCTCACGTTGAAATCTAGTCTAAAATCAATCAGGACACCTTCCCCACCATTTTCTGCATTGCCCTCAACTATATCCCGATCCAAGCATCATCAGTGCCATGCGAGCAAGTCTTCTCATCAGCTAGTGAAACCGACATGAAACGGTGCAACAGGATCAATAGCAACCTTTTCGAAGCCCTGCAAGTTCTCAAATTTGGTTATAAATGCAAGAGGCTGAATTTTTCAGAGGGATTATTGGTAATTGAGGATGAAATGATTGTAGAACCACCTCCAGTCTCCGACATGGATAATTTAGGTGGTCTTGTTGCACAAATGGGAGAGACTCTAGATGCGATGCTCGCAGCCATTTCTATAGATGATGATAGCTAGATACCTGTTGCATTTTTATATAGCAATATGATAACTATCTTTTTGGTTCTAAAAACTGTTTGAGCTCTGTCATGCACTTCAATGTCAGTGAGAATACGATTCGCCGTGGATTATTGTTTTGTGGTTATACAACAAAAACGGTGAGTAGTTTGAGTGTCATTCAAAGCAAGATGCTAACGAAACATTAATAGGTGAGCTGTGTCATTTGTGAGGCAAATGAAGCAGTCCGAGTAGCATACCAAGCTCAAGAGATAGCTTGGAGGCTGTTGCAGCCTGAGGCTTCTTCTGTCAAGCTGTCAGAGTGAGTGTTTGGACACTGATACAGAGGTGCCTCACCAAGCTGACAATTTCCAGATAAATTGGCTTGGCACGGTGATGCTTTCTCAAGGCAGTCCTCAAGCCAGCCATCTCTTGAAAGATGTGTACGACATCTTTTTCTGTCAACTGTCACAGTGGTGTTTGTTGACTGTCATTGCATGACCTCCACCCCAATTCAGCTGTCTCGGGATTGAGGCCCATCATAGCAATGATGTGTGAAAGAAAGGCCTTAGGGGGAATGTCAAACGGAAAGTGGATGGTTGCTATAGTTGGCTGGCCATCTTTCTCTTTTGCTGGCACTGGGACATGGACATCAAGTCTGTCAGAATCCGTGGAATCCTGAGTCATAGTGTCAGGAGCTACATATATTTTAGTCATACAATTTGCAGTACTGTAGTAGTAGTAATGTGAATGAAGCTCACAATCATAAGCCGAGTTTCCAGCTGGTGCAAATGCACTGCTATTGAGATATGCAAGTGGTTGATCTCGAGAATAAATTGGTGGTATAGATCCCATTCCTAAAAGGTAAGCAGCATGGGTATGTTGAGCAGATTTTGGGTTTCGCAAGCCAAGGGGGCCTTCATAGTACTCGTCAGAATAAGGGTCCATCATCGAATAAGCTGCAATGTATATGTAGTACACTGTGTTGTATACCAGCTGTAACTGTTTGTAAAGCTTTGGCTAAACTGGCTCATGAGCCAAAATCATCAGCTCAGCTAAGGAAGCTGACCCAATCAATCATTGGGGATTGGTCCTGGCTCGGCTGCAGCTCGAGCCGAGTTCGAGCCAAGCCAACAGCAACACTAGTATGAAGTAATGGCTTGGCATTGAGTCAGCAGTGTGGAGTAATGCCAAGCACCTGTCAAACCTTATAATAATGTCCACAAGGCCAAACAATGAAAAGATGAGAATAATGGAAAGGGGTTTTAATGCCACTCCCTCTTTAGATAGATGTTATCCCCTCTTCAGGTTGTGTTACTTCCTCTTTAGGTTCTGATTATATAAGAAGCTAGTGCCATTCCATAACAATAAAAATGTTGTCCTCTTAAAACCTGAGTTCTTTGAGGTCCACGCATTATGCCAAGGCCATTTACTCATTGAAGGGCATAAAAAATCAATATTGACAAAAATTTGAAAATCCAAAGACCTTGATGAGTCAGTTGTGAAAGCAGTGGAAGAGTTGAAGAAATTGTCAATCAAGCAGTTGCAATCAGAAGAATGGTCTGAAGAGCAGGGACTTGTATTATTTAGAGGAAAGGTCTATGTCCCGAAGGACATCAAACTTCAACTGGAAATCATCAAGTTATATCATGATACACCAGTTGCAGGACATCCAGAACAATAGAAGACGCCACCACTTCTTGACTTGTTACCATGATGTGCACAGCCACCTTGTTGACAAGCCACTTCATTGTTGAGCTTATCACTTACTATCATGCACTCTGATCCTCTAGCAACCAGCCAGATCTGTTTCATATTTTGATATCAAAGCCTCCTCTCCAGAAGGCTCTGATCCCTTTCAAACTGGGGTCAACCCCTCTCCCCCCAACATCAGGCCCTAGTAGTGCCCTCCCTGCTCCTGCAGAAGTGTCTGTCACTAGAGGCTTTTATTCCTCAGCCTCTGATGCTGCCCAAGCAGCTGGCACCATCTTCGCTTCTCCTGGCGCCTTTGGAAGGCCTATGACTCAGAGCACCCAACACCCTCTCTCCCTGGTGGGCAGCAATATCAGCATGGGCTCGATCCCAGAAGGCACTTTTTTATTTTTATTTTTTTAAATCAACAATTTATATCCTGGTGTACTTAAAACAGTCTGGCGTACTACAAAAGTGCAGTAACTAAGAGGTAGTTTAACATGACAGAGCATACACAGAATAATAGCAAGAAAAATCAAATCCGCTGAATAGAATAGGTGCGAATAAGGAATTGGACATATATAAGCACACACCAAGCTTGATAATGTTGTGTGCTACAGGGCATGGACTGTATCTGCAGGGGTAGTTGTAACAGCTTTACTATTCCCTAGTCACATCTTCTGTTCTGTCTTTGTAGGCATGCAAACTGGTTGCCTAAATCACAAGAGCTCTGCTATATGGTCAGTCACTTGTTCTGCTTGAGCCCCGCTATACAGATGGTCACAAGTATCATCAGAGCTCTGCTATATGGTAGTCACTGATATCGGTTCAGGTGAGCTAAGTCTCTTGCAAGAGCACTTAGTTAGAGAATGGATCAATGGACAAGGAATAGGTTATTAGCCTAGATCAAAGCTAAAGAATACAGTTTGTATCAAAGGTTTATATACTAATGGGTCTGGCGCACAGACCAAGTCAATCAGGGATAAGGTGTCATAAGTAATGAGTCAATATGAGTAAATCATGAGAGAAATAGTCTATAAGAGGAAAGTCCGCAGTTAGGCTGACTGAGAGCACAGTAATATATCATATGGGATCAGTCAAGAGCGATCAAATTGGAGTGATGAGTAAAAGAGATATCATAATAGTTCAGAGTAAGGAAAAGTTGTAACATTACCCCCCTTCTATGTTTGAAGCCACAGGGTTCAAACCTCAGGTATCCATGTTGTGTTTGGCCTTGGGGCACCACTCATCACAGTAGATGTCATTATCAATGTAGTCATTGTCAAAGTGACCATTGTTGTATGTGTCATGAGGAATGTCACCGGGGATGATCCGGTTGAGGTATCTGGTGCAGTTACTGAAATAGGAAGGGGGAGGCATTGGTCTGGGTGGTTGGGCAGAGGTTGAATGGATGGAGATGACAGGGGTAGCTAAAAAGACTGGGCATTCAATCAGTAGGTGTCCTACTCCGATAAGGTTGCAGTATTCACAGCAATACCAGTTACAGTGGACTTCGTCATATCCAGTCTTTTGACAGATGGTGCAATCATGTGTCTTCAATTTCTTTTTAGAGAGTTGGGAGATAGTAGGGGGAGCTTGTTCAATGGGATGATCTGGGTCATTACTGAGATTGAGGATGGTATTTCTTTTTGGGTTGAACACTGCAGTGGGCACACATTTTACAGTGATAGTGGGCTTCATGATGGGGGTTGCGGGTCTGTTCATGGGGGGGAATCTCACTGACAGGGTTCTGTTTTGTTGTGTCTGTTTTGGATGGGGGGTGTCACTCTTTCTTTTGATCAGGAAGTTGGTGTCCTTGTCCAATTGTCTTTCGATTTATTGGGCCATGAGTTGGTGTTGTTGTAGGAGGGTAAAGGAGGAGAAGATATTGTTGGTGATGTACTTGTTGACTGGGTTGGTAAGGTGATCAGTGATGATTGGTTGGAGGTCTTTGCATTCAAGAATCTGTTTGAGATGGGTTTGTTGCTGTTCACAGTCTACAGCGGATCTGGCAGAGAGAGAGGAGGTGATTCTGTAGTTGGAGAATGAGAAAAACATGGTAGAGGATGAGGGGCGATCAGAGGAGGTGGTGAGTGAGTTGGTATTCAGTCAGGATTTCTTGAGTGTTTTTAAAGCCACTTGCAGGTTCCCATGTGTTGTCACTAATGGGGTATCCTTCCCATTTGACAAGATACCAGTATCCTCAACCCCATTTCTTGTGGCTCATGATCACTTCTATTTCGTATTCTTCTTTGCCTTCGACAAGGTCAGGGGGTGGTTTCATAAAGTTGGAGCCATGGGTCTTGATCTCATGATAAGGTGATAAGAATGATGCATGAAAGATGTAGTGGATTCACCATTGGTTTGGGAGTTTTAAATGGTAGGTGACTGGTTCCAAGACTTCTGTTATCATGAAGGGTCCTTCTCGTTTTGGTGCCAATTTTCGAGATTGATAACCTATCTTCAAGTTCCGGCTGTCTAGCCATACTTGTTCTCCTTTTTTGAATGGGGTAAAGCCTCATATAGACCTTTCTGCCATCTTCTGTCTCACCAGTTCATGTGCCGCAGCAGCCTTGTTTCTTGTCTTGTGGAGGGCTTTCACTCATTGTTCCACAGTCTGGGCATTTGTCCTATCAAACGCCAAGGGGATATCTTTGAGTTCATACCCCATCATGAGGTAGAACAGGGTCTGTTTCATGATAAAGTGGACCTTTTGATTGTGGCTGAACTCTATAAGAGAGTTGAGCGGTTTCCATGTTTTGGGGTTGTTGGAGTGGAAGACTTGAAAATAGATTTCGAGTTCCTGGTTGACCCTTTCTGTTTCTCCATCAGTCTGTGGATGATATGCTGTGCTTCTGAGTATTTTGATTTCTAGGAGTCAGGCCATTTCTCTGAAGACTTGTGAGGAAAATTGTGGGCCACAGTTGGATAGGAATGAGTTGGGGAGTCCAAAGCATTGGTACATGTGATCAATGTAGTTTTGTGCCATGAGCATAACATCAATCATCTTGTTGCAAGGGATAGAAATTACCCCCTTTGTAGATCCATGGTCTACCATGACCATGAGACTGTCAAATCCATTGCTTTCGGGTAGGTCTGTAATAAAGTCACAGGTGACTTGTGAATTGATTGGTATTAAACCAGGTGAAGACGGGTGTGTGTTGATCTTCATTTGTTGACAAATCGCGCATCCTGCAACGTAGTTTTTGACAAAACTATCATTCCTGGCCACCAATAGTAGTGTCGTATTAACTCCAGAGTTTTAAAGTGCCCTGGATGTCCTCTGGATAGGGAGTTGTGGTATTGTTTCACCACTTCTCATCGTAATTCTTTGTGATGTAGGATATAACACCTATCTTTGAAGAATAACATTCCTTCTTCAATCTTCCATTCTTCCAAAGAAGATCTGATTGGCAGTGGGCCATTTTCTTTCACGCCTTGTAGTGCTTTCGCAAAGAAATCATCTTTTGCGGTTTCGTTTTTGATCTCATCTTGTAATTCTAAATCAATCATCTTGATGAATATGTCATCAGATAGGACTATGATGCCATCATTGTCAATTTCATCAGTGATGTGATCGGGTCGTTGGGAGAGGACATCAGATTGGATCATTCTAGATCCAGGGGTGTGGACAAGTTTCAAATCAAACTCTGACAGGAATAGGCTCCATCAAGCTTGTCGTCTGTTCAACTTCTGGGCAGTTCTGAAGTACATGAGGTTTTTGTGGTTGGATAGAATCATCATGGGGAAAGGGGATCCTTGGAGGTAGTGTCACCATGTTTCAAGGGCGCAGACTATGTCCATAAGTTTTTGATCATATATTTCGTAATTTTGTTGTGTTGCATCGAAGAAGTGAGATATATATCCACAGGGGTGGTGGTCTCTGTTCATGTCCTTTTGTCATATGACTGCTCCAGTGGTGAACTTGGAGGCATCAGATTTGATGACAAATGGTTTTGTTGAATTGAGCATCAGAAGTACTGGTGCTTTCTGGAATTCTTCTTTCAATTTCTTAAATGCTTCTTGACAAGCATCTGTCCAATTCCAAACCAAATCTTTCTTTGTCAGGTCATTCAGGGGTCATGCAATATCTGCATAGTGTGTGATGAATTTCCTATAAAAGTTTCTGAATCCTAGAAAGGATTGGACTTGTTTCACTGTTATTGGGGTCAGCCAGTCCCTGATTCCTTCCAATTTTGCTGGATCCATTTTGATCTGGTTGTTGCTAATAATTATTTCTAGATAGTCAACTTCTTTTGCTTCAAAGGTGCACTTATCTAAATTCACAAATAGATTGTTGTCTTGGAGTTTTTTCAAAACTCATAGGGTCAGTTTTTGGAGATCTTCTTTTTCTTTCAAGAAGATCAGAATGTTGTTGATGTAGATGAGGATCCATCCTTCATCGGTTTCTATTAGGAATATATCATCCATCATGTTTTGGAAGGTTGCTGGAGAGTTGCACAGTCCAAAGAACATTACTAGGGGTTTAAAGAGCCCTTGTTCATCTTGAATGCTGCCTTCTATTTGTCACCTATCTTGATTCTAACATTGTTGTATCCCCATCGGAGATCCAGTTTCGTGAAATATTTGGCTCCCTTGAGCTTGTCTAGCAGTTCATCTACCCTTGGCAGGGAGTAGGCATTCTTTATTGTCCCTTCATTTAGACGTCTGTAATCCTGGCATGGTCTTAGTTTCTTCAAGTCATTTTTGAAGACAAAGAAGAAGGGTGATGCCATCAGCAATTTCGAGGGTCTGATATACCCTTTTCTGAGGTTTTCTTCAAGAAACTTGTCTTGTTCTTTCTGTTCTTCGGAGGATAGAGGATAGACTTTGCAGTCTTTTGGGATAAAGTCAGGTTTCAGATCAATCGCGTGATCCTGAGGTTTGTGTTCTGGCATTTGTTCAGAGGCTTCCTTTTTGAATACTGTTCTATATTCAGCATAAACTTCAGAGAGTTCAACTTTGGCTTTGTTGTCAATTGTTTTATGTGCTAGTTCTTGGGATATCAAAGTCTTTGCTTTTATCCAGACTTCATCTTCATCATCAAGGTATGTCTTCATCAACTTGATCTTGAGCTCTTCTTCTGTCATAAGAAGGCTCTGCAGAATGGGTCCATTGTCTGGAAAAGGTTCATTTGTTGGTAAATGGTCTGTGTCTTCGAATACCTCTTTCATGGTAGGTCTGGGTCATGGTATAATGACCTCTATTCTTGCTAATTCTATGCTTTTCAAAAGCATTCTGTCAAAGGTGGTTTTCACCTGTATCGAGTCGATGTCGATGGTTCTGGTGTTCCAGTCTATCTTTGGGTTGTACTGCTTCAGCCATGGAAGCACCAAAATCATTTTTTCTTTTTCCAGTCCTGTGGCAAGGAATCTGGTACTAATCTTCTTCTTTCCCATTTGTATTTTGAGCCATGTGCAATGCTCAATTGCTCCTGTGTTGTTCTTTGTTCCATCTGTGTTAAAGGCTTGGATAGGTTTTTCTGTTCCTCCTGCTCCTGAGTCTATCAGGGCATTCATTTCAAATCTTCTGTCAGTGTTTCTTTCTTCTCCAGATACCAATAAGGAAACACTGAACGACTTCTTATTGGTATCAGCTACTAGTACAGGGGAGATAGGAATAATTATGGGAATGGTTGCTGATGTCAAGGCAGGCCATTTCTTCAAAAACCCGATTCCTCAAGGAAATCAGTCAGTTTTCTCTTTTCTTCAGACAAATTCCTGTAAATTGTTTTGATGTGAGTATATGCTCCATTGGCTTTCTTTAAAGCAGTGGGGTAAGATGTTGGTATCAGGGGTGTCTGTAGCAGTGCATACTGCCTTCTGGATGCAAGGGGTAGTCTGGATCCTCCTGGTCCATGATTGCTTGCTCTATGCTCTGGTAGATGGCATACAAGGCAAAGGCCGTTTGTCATATAATCAGCCTGTTCTTGGACAGACAATCTGTCCACATCCATCACATAAGGGTCTCTGGTGGGTGGTGTGTATTGAGGAGGGTGATTGAGGAGGCGCAGTCCCCTTCTCTTTGTGTTGTTTCCTCCTTTCAATCTGTTGGCGATTGCCCTTCCTCTCCTCCATTGGTTGTCCATTTTCGAGGCTGTGGTGTACCAGTCTTGGATTGTTGTTGGTGGATTCTCGAGGTTTAGAATCCTATTGAGGAGAGGGGTATTTAGCCCTTTCATAAACTATTCTACTAATGGTCTGTCTTGTGTGACCTTGCTCTTGGCTGCATAGATCTTGAATCGTTCGATGTATTCATCAGCTGTCTGGCCAGACATCGTCTCTGTTTCCATCTTTGTGACTATGCCACCTTCTCTGTCAGGGACAGAGAACAATTCTCTCAACACCCTTTTGAACTCATTCCAGGTTCCTAGATTGTTGTTCTCTCTAGCCTGTGTCCAAAATAACTGTTTCCATGAGCCTGCTGTTCTATCTTTCAGAAACTCTTCAAGTTTCTTTCTGTCTCCCATGAAGGGGGTTGGTATGTTCATCTTCACTTCTTTCTGAGTGGTATTGACTGCGATTGGCTGTATGGGGTTTGTTGGTGGAGCAGGTGGAGCTTGTTCTGGTTCCACATGTTCCATTCCAGATGCAGGTGGTAAGGTGCCAGATTGACTCATGTCTGTCACTGTGATTGGTGTCTGGTTTTCAGATTTGAGGATTGATTTGATCGAGGGGTAGGATTCGATTGGTATGAGTTCATATGGGAATAAGAACATAATGGTGGGTGCCAAAGCTTGAATAAGCTGATGGTAGTGAAAGCTTTGACCTTGTGTAACGGCTTTACTATTCCCTAGTCACATCTTCCGTTCTGTCTTTGTAGGCATGCAAACTGGTTGCCTAAATCACAAGAGCCCTGCTATATGGTCAGTCACTTGTTCTGCTTGAGCTCCGCTATATGGATGGTCACAAGTGTCATCAGAGCTCTGCTATATGGTAGTCACTGATATCGGTTCAGATAAGCTAAGTCTCTTGCAAGAGCTCTTAGTTAGAAAATGGATCAATAGGTAAGGAATAGATTATTAGCCTAGGTCAAAGCTAAAGAATACAGTTTGTATCAAAGGTTTATATACTAATGGGTCTGGTGCACAGACCAAGTCAATCAGGGATAAAGCATCATAGGTAATTGTTAGAACAACACCAAAACCAGCAAGCTCAATGGCACACTCAACAGTGATCAGAGCACTAGCATTGTGGGCTCACACATAGAATCAAACAATAAAGGAGTGGAATGAGACAGTATTGACATTAGAGTCACACTGGTTAGGTGGGGATTCCAAGAGAATACAACTAGAGTTACAGGCTTCTTGTTAGGGCAACCACTTAACTATCTTATCAAAGCATAATCCAAAGACTATGCCGAGAATCAAGGATTGTGGGCTCACACATAGATAAGCTTAGAGAGAGAGAGAATGGTGGAGGAAAGCGCCAGTTTATATTGACTTTAGATATCACCACAGTCAAGTGGGAATCCTAAGAGAATAAGACTAGAGTTACAGGCTTTGTGCTACTCTATATATACTATACTAGTCCAGGCTTATCATCCAATAGAATATCCTCCAGATATCCTCCAATGGGATATGATCCTGCTATCAGATGAGTCAGAGATACAAGCAGATAAGTAGATAAGTAGATAAGTAGTCTTATCAGCCAATAGAAACAGAGATGGATATCATCCAATTAGAGTAAGGGATAAGGTGTGA
>Ga0307516_10004291_pt1 | contig 17697 bp, 13 predicted proteins | sample 19_EM_MG_FD_203310 | JGI IMG/M metagenome (GOLD analysis project Ga0307516, IMG submission 203310) | Populus trichocarpa ectomycorrhiza microbial communities from riparian zone in the Pacific Northwest, United States - 19_EM | ecosystem: Host-associated > Plants > Roots > Unclassified | place... | reverse complement strand
GGTCCGCGCGAGGGTGGAGCAGGCGTTGCCGGATCACCCGACGGTCGCGGTGCTGGTGACCACGGTCCGGTGAGGGCTCGGCGGCTGCCGAAGGGTGTGCGGCAGCCGAAAGGGTGGCTGCCGAAGGGTGTGCGGCAGCCGAAAGGGTGGCTGCCGAAGACTCAGCGGCAGTCGGAGGGCTATTCGCCCACGCCGGCCAGGTCCCGCAGCCGTCGGGCCTGTGCGGCCCGCTCCGCGGCGCGCTGCTCCTCGTAGTTCCGGTCCGATGCCCCGCGCAGCAGGGCCTTCGTCTCGATCACCGCGTCCCGGGGCGCGGCAAGGATCGCCGCGGCGAGGTCCCGTACCGCTCCCTCGAGCTGATCCGCGGGCACGGCGACATTCGCCAGGCCCGTGCTCACGGCTTCCTCGGCGTGCACGAACCGCCCGGTCACGCAGATCTCCAGCGCGCGGGCATAGCCGACCAGTCCCACCAGCGGATGCGTACCGGTCAGGTCCGGCACGAGTCCGAGGCTGGTCTCGCGCATGGCGAACTGCACGTCGTCAGCGACGACGCGCAGGTCACAGGCGAGTGCGAGCTGAAAGCCCGCCCCGATGGCATGCCCCTGCACCGCGGCGATGGACACGAGGTCGCTCCGTCGCCACCAGGTGAAACCCTCCTGGTACCCGGCGATGGTCGCGTCCAGCTCGGCGTCACCACCCCGTGCGAGGTCGACGAACGACGGCTCGCCGTCGAAGCCCTCGGGCGTGAACGCCTGCCGGTCCAGTCCGGCGGAGAAGGACTTGCCCTCGGCGCGCAGCACAACAACACGGACCGACCCCGGCAGGAGCCGCCCGGCTTCGGCCAACGCCCGCCACAGAGCGGGGTTTTGGGCGTTGCGCTTGGCCGGGTTGGTCAGCGACACCGTCGCGATCGCGTCGTCGACGGTGAGCCGTACGCCGTCCTTGTCGAATGCGGGAACTTCGGGAACGACGTCCTGGTCGGTCGAAGCCATGGGGCGCCTCCGGTGAGTGCGGTCAGCAGAGCGATGCTAAGTGACTGCACAGTAACCACCCGGCCGATCAAGCGACCGACCGGGTGGTCACCATCGAAGCCGATGGGCCTCCCGGGTTCAGGACGACGCGGCCTTCTTGCCCCGCGTCGCCCCGCCACGCCCACGAAGCGTGACGCCCGATTCGCTGAGCATCCGGTGGACGAAGCCATACGAGCGGCCGGTTTCCTCGGCCAGTGCCCGAATGCTCGCACCGGAGTCGTACTTCTTCTTCAGGTCTGCCGCGAGCTTGTCGCGCGCGGCGCCGGTTACCCGGCTGCCCTTCTTCAGAGTCTCGGCCACCCGTGCCTCCTCATGGGAAGTGCGCTCTGGTCTCCTCATGATCACCCCTCCGGGCCTTCATGGCCACCCATTCGGCAAGGTCCGTGCCACATGGTTTTGACGACAGGAGCACGTCCCCACATACGGAATCCGTGATTCCAGGACTTGGCGTTCGTACCGCCGAACGGGTTCTTCCGCGAAGTACCAGGTCACAGACGTGCGACGGCCGAGCCCTTGTCGATAAAGGGCTCGGCCGGGAAATTGATGTAGGACACACTTCGGTACGAGGAGATCTCACACAGATGGTGGATCACGGATCGGCCGAATGATCCATACGCAGTGGATCACCCCTTCGATCAAGCGTGCCGACCGTCAGGCGAGGGCGACGAGATCCGCGTAGTCGGCACCCCAGAGGTCCTCGACACCGTCGGGCAGCAGGATGATCCGCTCCGGCTGGAGCGCGTCTACGGCGCCCTCGTCGTGGGTGACCAGCACGACCGCGCCCTTGTAGGTGCGCAGCGCGCCGAGGATCTCCTCGCGGCTGGCCGGGTCGAGGTTGTTCGTCGGCTCGTCCAGCAGCAGGACGTTCGCCGACGACACCACGAGGGTCGCCAGCGCCAGCCGGGTCTTCTCACCACCGGAGAGGACCCCGGCAGGCTTGTCGACGTCGTCGCCGGAGAACAGGAACGAGCCGAGCGTCTTGCGGACCGCGACGAGGTCCAGGTCGGGGGCGGCCGAGCGCATGTTCTCCAGGACCGTGCGGTCGGGGTCCAGGGTCTCGTGCTCCTGGGCGTAGTAGCCGAGCTTGAGGCCGTGGCCCTCGATGACCTGGCCGGTGTCGGGCTTCTCGGCGCCGCCGAGTAGCCGGAGCAGGGTCGTCTTGCCCGCGCCGTTCAGGCCCAGGATGACGACCCGGGAGCCCTTGTCGATGGCCAGGTCGACATCGGTGAAGATCTCCAGGGAGCCGTACGACTTGGACAGCCCCTCGGCCATCAGCGGGGTCTTGCCGCACGGGGACGGCTCCGGGAAGCGCAGCTTGGCGACCTTGTCGGACTTCCGCTCGGCCTCGAGACCGGCCAGCAGCTTGTCGGCGCGGCGGGCCATGTTCTGCGCGGCGACGGTCTTGGTGGCCTTGGCGCGCATCTTGTCGGCCTGCGAATGAAGCGCTGAGGCCTTCTTCTCGGCGTTCTGCCGCTCCCGCTTGCGACGCTTCTCGTCGGCCTCACGCTGCTGCTGGTAGAGCTTCCAGCCCATGTTGTAGACATCGATCTGGGAGCGGTTGGCGTCCAGGTAGAAGACCTTGTTGACGACCGTCTCGACCAGGTCCACGTCGTGGGAGATCACGATGAAACCGCCGCGGTACGTCTTGAGGTAGTCCCGCAGCCAGATGATCGAGTCGGCGTCCAGGTGGTTCGTCGGCTCGTCGAGCAGCAGCGTGTCCGCGTCGGAGAAGAGGATCCGGGCCAGTTCGATACGACGGCGCTGACCGCCGGAGAGCGTGTGCAGCGGCTGGCCGAGCACCCGGTCGGGCAGGTTGAGCGCGGCGGCGATGGTGGCGGCCTCGGCCTCGGCGGAGTAGCCGCCCTTGGTGAGGAACTCCGTCTCCTGGCGCTCGTACTGCCGCAGCGCCTTCTCCCGGGTGGCGCCCTGGCCGACCGCGATGCGCTGTTCGTTGTCGCGCATCTTGCGGATCAGTACGTCGAGGCCGCGCGCGGACAGGACGCGGTCACGGGCGAGGACGTCGAGGTCGCCGGTGCGGGGGTCCTGGGGGAGGTAACCGACCTCGCCGGAGCGGGTGATGGTGCCGCCGGCGGGGGTTCCCTCGCCGGCCAGGCACTTGGTGAGGGTGGTCTTGCCGGCGCCGTTGCGGCCGACCAGGCCGATGCGGTCACCCTTGGCGACACGAAAGGTGGCGGACTCGATGAGGACGCGCGCACCGGCGCGCAACTCGATACCGGAGGCGGAGATCACGGACAGACTCCAGAGCGAATGGGGGCGGGATGGGCGGCTGCGGACGTTCCCGCCGTCTAGTGCGCGAGGAGAATGGCCATGAGGCCAGTCTAACGGGGTCGTGCAACCACTTTTTCTGCGTTCAGGTGTTCGGGTGGCGCGCTCGGGGGTCGTCACGGGCCGGACGGTGGGACGTCGTCGTCCCCGGGGAGGCGTTGTCGGTGGCGTTGTCGGTGGCGTTGTCGGTGGCGTTGTCAGTGGTCGCTGCGAGACTGGGCAGCGAACGGGATTTCCGGCGATTGGTCACGAAGGAGTGATCGGGATGGCAGGCACGAGCGGAGGGCGTCCGAGCATCTACCCGACCCTGCTCTACGCGGACGCGAAAGCGGCGATCCGGCAGCTGACGGAGGCCCTGGGCTTCACGGAGCTGTCGGTGTACGAGGGCGAGGACGGCTCGGTGATGCACGCCGAGCTGGTGCAGGGCAACGGCGCGATCATGGTCGGCTCCAAGGGCCGCGGCGGCCTCTTCGACGCGGCGATGAAGAACGCGGGCACCACAGGGGTGTACGTCGTCGTGGACGACGTCGACGCACACCACCAACGTGCCGTGGATCACGGCGCGGAGATCCTCATGCCCCCGACGGACCAGGACTACGGCTCACGGGACTACATGGCCCGGGACGTCGAGGGCAATGTGTGGAGCTTCGGCACATACGCCCCTGAGACAGGGGGCTGACGGCACGGCGGTTCAGCTGCCTCCGGTGTGCACTTGGAAGGCGGCGCGGCGCACTGCCTTGGCCAGGGCCGGGTCGGGGTGTGCGGCGGCGAGCGCGACCAGGACCTGCACCGTGCGGGGGTGACCGACGGCACGCACCTCGTCGAGGAGCGCGGGGACGGTGGCTTGCAGCGCGGACTCCAGGTGCCGTACCAGCATCGGGGCCTCGCCGTGGTCGGCGACGGCGGCGGCGGTGTCGACCCACAGCCAGGTGGCCTCGTGCCGGGTGAGGACCTCGTGGGCGTCCTCCGGGTCGATCCCGTCGTGCTCGGCGAGCCACAGCAGGGCGTACGGGCGCAGCGTGGGCTCGTCGGCCACGGAGCGGACGTCGGGCTCGGCGGGGGCGCCGACGACGCGCAGGGCCTCGAAGGCGAGGCCGCGCAGCAGGGCGTCCTCGCCGCGGGCGGCGCCGAGCAGTTCGGTGACAGCGGTGCCGACGGGGCGGGCGGCGAGCCAGGCTCTGTACTCGGCGCGGGCCGCGTTGGGGCGCAGGTGGGCGCAGCCGCGGAGCATGCCCTCGGCTGCCTGCTCGATGTTCCCGGCGGGGCTCTGCGCGGCCACGCAGATCTGCTCCAGCTTGACCCAGACCGCCCAGCTGCCGAGCGGGGTGAGCGTCGCCTGTCCGTCGCCGTAGGTGAGCGCGCCGACGGAGGCGAGGGCCCGCAGCGCCCATTCGAGGAGCGGGGCGAGGGGGGCGCCGGCGACCGGGTCCGGCTGGGGCGGTTCCGGGCGAGCCGCTTCGGGCTGGGGGCCGAAGGGGATCTCGCAGCGCTCCGTGCGCAGCTCGGTGACCCGCTGTTCCAGGAGGTCGAGGAGCTGCTCCACGGGGACGGGGCCGGCGGACAGCTGGAGGAAGGAGAGCACCTGGGGCATGGCCGAGACGACCTCGGCGACGGCGGCCGGCTCGTGGCCGGAGGGCTCCGGGCAGGCGAGCGACCAGGCGTCGAAGAGGGCGACCCAGCCGCGCAGTACGGCGCTGTCGTCGCGGTTCCAGGCGCGCAGCCGCCAGCCGGGGCGGGCGCTGTCGCCGTGCACCTCGATGAGGCCGGCCAGGCGGGCGGTGTCCCAGTCGGCGCGGATCTGAGCCGGCGTCAGGCCCAGGTCGGCCGCCGCCCGTTCGGCGGTGTCGTCGGCGAGGGTGCCCTTGCCGTCGGGGCTGGCTCCGTCGCGGCCTGGGCGGAGTGCGGCATCGGCCCACCGCGCGACGCGGGCCGCGGCGGCGAGACTTGAGCGTGCCATTCTGGCCAGTTCCGCGGGGGCCGGTGTGCCCTCCGGCGGGCGGGGTGCGGGGCGGCTCGGGCGCCGCTGGTTCACAGCTCGGGGGGCGGCGGCCAGGGGTCGCGGGCGGACGAGTCGAAGCCTGGAGTCGCGCGGGATACGGGACGTCACGGGTGCAGTCTTCCGGTTGACGGTCCGAAAACCCAAACGGAATGCCGTGGCGGGCCACGGGGAGGGCCGATGAAGGGGCTTTGTGTGCGGACTGAAGCCGGGATCAGGCCAGTGGTACGGCGTTAAACGGAACCTGTGGCACCGGGGTTGGCGGGGGCGGGGCGACAAGGGGACGCAAGGGCGAACCAGCGGCGAAGGGGCGGCCGGCGAGGGGGTGATCGCGGCGGACGTGTCACATCAGCGGGGTCAGGAAGCGGCGCAGTGCCTCCTCGTAGGCCTCCGGGTCGGCGTTCCACATGGCCGCGTGCGGGGCCTGGCGCACGGTGTGGAGGGCGACGCGGTCGGGGTGGGCGGCGGCCAGGCGCCGGGAGGTGCCCCAGGGGGCCACCTGGTCGTCCGGGCCGTGGATGATCAGAGTCGGCGCCAGGGCGCGGCCGGGTGCGGCGACGTCGACGACGGCGAGGCGGTCGGCGGACATGCCGGTGCGGCCCTGCGCGGCGCGCACCGCGAGCGGCAGCAGGGCGCCCGGGGTGCGGCGGGCGGCGGCGAGGGCGCGCACCGTCGTCTCCCAGCTGAGCACCGGGGAGTCCAGGACGAGCCCAGCGATACGGTCGCTCAGTTCCGAACGCGCGGCGGCACGCAGCGCCATGGTGGCGCCGGTGGACCAGCCGTACAGGACCACCCGGCGGGCGCCGCCCGAAACGGCGTACCGGATCGCCGCGTCCAGGTCGCGCCACTCCGTCTCGCCGAAGTGGTTCAGCCCGTCCGGCGGGCGGGGGGCTCCGAGGTCGCCTCGGTAGGCGAGGGTGAGCACCGGGAAGCGGTGGTGGTGCAGGAACTCCATGATGTTCATGGGGTGTTCGCGGGTGGTGCCCAGGCCGTGCACGGCGATCACCCAGGTGTCCCGGATCCCGGGCACGAACCAGGCGGGCAGGGTGCCGAGTTCGCCGGGGACGTCGACGTCGGTGTGGTCCAGGCCGAGTGCTTCGGCCGGGTCGCCGACGTGGAGGTTCGGGGTGAACCAGACCTTGTCGCCGGGCTTCAGGGTGCCGTACGTGACGCGCTCCAGGCGGCGTACGACGGTGTCCGCGGAGTGGGACTCCGCGCTGATGACGGGGCCGACCACCGCGTGCGATCCGTCGCTGCCGAGGCCGTAGGTTCCCGGGCGCAGGGCGGCCAGGTCGCGGGTGAGGACGATTCGGCCCGCGGCCGTCGCGTGCACGGTGAGCCGGGGTTCCGTGGGCAGGGGGCGGCCGGGCGGCGCCTTGAGCGCGGCGTCGCCGGCGAGTCGGCCGGCGACGACGCTCGCCGCGCCGGCGGCGAGGACTGCGGTGACGGCAGCGGCCGTCGCTTTGACTGTACGCACCCGTCCAGTGTCCAGGTGGACCCCGTCACCGGCCAGCGGGAGGACGGCTCCGAATGCCCCCTCCCGCCGACAACCGGGCGTCCGGGCCTCCGGGCCTCCGCGTCGCCCGGAGCCTCAGCCCCGCGGCCCGGACCTCACCCCCGCTGCCCGTACCCCCGCAGCCGCTCCCCCGCCTCCGTCACCTGCGCCTCGGTCAGCAGCGTCGGCGCCAACCCCGGCACCGAGGACGCCGTCAGCCACAGCCGGCACATCCACTCCAGCTGGGCCGTGCGGTCATAGGCCTGGTCGAGGGTGGCGCCGTGGGTGAGGGTGCCGTGGTTCTGGAGGAGGCAGCCGGAGCGGTCGACGAGGGCGCGGAGCATGTTCTCGGCCAACTCGTCGGTGCCGTACGTGGCATACGGGGCAACCCGGACGGGGCCGCCGAGCGCGACGGTCATGTAGTGGACCGCCGGGAGCTCGGGGACGAGCGTCGAGACGGCCGTGGCGTGCACGGCGTGGGTGTGGACCACGGCGCGGGCGTCGGTGGTGCGGTAGACCGCGAGATGCATGGGCAGCTCGCTGGTGGGGACGAGCGTGCCGAGTACCTGGCGGCCGTCGAGGTCGACGCCGGTGACGTCCGTCGGCGTGAGCCGGTCGTAGGGCACGCCCGAGGGCGTGACCAGCACGGTGTCCTCGACGCGCACGGAGACGTTGCCGGAGGTGCCGACGACCAGTCCGTCGGACACCGTCCGGCGGGCGGTCGCGACGAGCGCCTCCCAGGCGTGTGCCTCCTCGGGGCGCACACTCCTCGCCGGTGACTCCCGCACATCCTGCGCGCCCTCGCGCACGTCTCGTACGCCCCGCGGGTCCCGCTGTTCCTCGGCCATGAGCCGATCCTGCCAGCCCGGGCGCCAACTCACCGCCGGGCGGGGGCACTTTAGGCCGGAATCCGCTACTCCGACAGGGCACATATAGGCATACATGACACCCTTCGATCGCTTGGCCGGAGATCGCCGAGAATTCGATGATCTTCCAGTAGCCTCTGGGAGATTTGTCGTGCACGTCGCCATTCCGGGGGACATATGGCCCGTGATCGCACCCCGTTCCGCCGCCGCAGGAGCGCCCTCGCGGCATCCGTGGCGGCGCTCACCGTAGGGGGCACCGCACTCGCCGAGGCACCGGCCGCGGCGGCGGGCCCACCGAAGGGACACGACGTCTCTGCCCACCAGCAGAACATCGACTGGCCGAAGGCCAGGACGAGGGGCGCCAGGTTCGTCTACGTCAAGGCGACCGAGTCCCACACCTATCGCAGCCCGCACTTCGGCCGGCAGTACAACGGGGCGCGTGACGCCGGCATCATCCGCGGGGCGTACCACTTCGCGCTGCCGGACAAGTCGTCGGGCAGGACACAGGCGGCGTACTTCGTGCGCAACGGCGGCACTTGGAGCGCCGACGGCTGGACGCTGCCGCCCGCGCTCGACATCGAGTACAACCCGTACGACAAGCGGCACAAGTGCTACGGCCTGAGCAAGCCCGGGATGGTCAGCTGGATCAAGTCGTTCAGCGACGAGGTCAAGCGGCTCACGAGCCGCCGCCCGGTGATCTACACGACCACCCACTGGTGGAACACCTGCACCGGCGGCAGCCGCGCCTTCGCCTCGAACCACTCGCTGTGGGTGGCCCGCTACGACTCGGCGGACGCGGGAACGCTGCCGGCGGGATGGTCGTTCTGGACCCTCTGGCAGTACGACAACAGCGGCAGCCTGCCGGGCGACCAGAATCTCTTCAACGGATCCCTGAACCAGCTGAGAAAGTTCGCCAAGGGCGCGTAACCAAGGGGCACTTGGGCCGCATGGGTCCGGTGGGGCCCGGCCGGACCAGGCGGTGCGACAACCATGACTTCCGGACACCGTGCGGCCTGCTTCAGTTCATCTTCCGTTCATCCAGGTTACCTACGTTCGTCCGGCCAATGACTTCGAACGATTGCCTGGGTAAATGGAAAGCTTCTCGCTGATCCTCGCGATCGTGGTCGTAACCGCGCTCGCGTTCGATTTCACGAACGGTTTCCACGACACAGCCAACGCGATGGCCACGACCATCTCGACCGGCGCGCTCAAGCCCAAGGTCGCGGTGGCCATGTCCGCCGTGCTGAACCTTGTGGGTGCCTTCCTCTCCGTGGAGGTCGCCAACACGATCTCCAAGGGTCTCGTCGACGAGAGCGGCATACGTCCCGAGGTCATCTTCGCCGCCCTGGTCGGCGCGATCCTCTGGAACCTGCTGACCTGGCTGGTGGGCCTTCCCTCCAGTTCCTCGCACGCCCTCATGGGCGGTCTGATCGGCGCCACCATCGCCTCGGCGGGCATGGGCGCGGTCCACGGTGACGTGCTCGTCACCAAGGTCCTGCTCCCCGCGATCGCGGCCCCGATCGTCGCGGGCCTCGCCGCGATGCTGGCCACCCGCCTGTCGTACTCCCTCGGCCGGAAGGCCGACGGCAAGGCCGCCGAGAAGGGCTACCGCGCCGGGCAGATCGCCTCCGCCGGCCTGGTATCCCTGGCCCACGGCACCAACGACGCGCAGAAGACCATGGGCATCATCACCCTGGCCCTGGTCGCCGGCGGTGCCGTCGCCCCCGACTCGGACCCGCCCACCTGGGTCATCCTGTCGGCGGGGATGGCCATCGCGCTCGGCACCTACCTCGGCGGCTGGCGCATCATCCGCACCATGGGCAAGGGCCTGACCGAACTCCAGCCGCAGCAGGGCTTCGCCGCCCAGACCAGCGCGGCCACAGTCATCCTGGCCTCCTCCCACCTCGGCTTCTCCCTCTCCACCACGCACTCGGTCTCCGGTTCGGTGATGGGCGCGGGCCTCGGCCGCAAGGGTGGGGTCGTCCGCTGGTCGACGGCGACCCGGATGTTCGTGGCGTGGGGTCTGACCCTGCCCGCCGCGGCCCTGGTCGGCGCGCTCGCCGAGTACGTGACCGGGCTCGGAAACGCCGGCACGGCCCTGGTCGCCGTCTTCCTGATCGCCTCCAGCGCGGCCATCTGGAAGGTCTCCCGTCGCGAGGTCGTCGACGCGAACAACGTCAACGAGCCGGGCGGGACCGGGGAGCCGGCGGGCGTGGTGACCGCCGCGATCGCCGCCGTGACCCCGCCCCCGACGGGCACCGTCACCGAGGACCTCACGGCCACGATCCCGGCCCCGGCCGCCCAGGCCACCGACCCCGCGGCCCCGTCGGCCGCGACCACCGTATGAGCCCGGCCCCCCAGGCATCCACCGGCATGAAGGAAGAAGCGGTATGAAGATCGACTGGGCGGCCCTCGGTTCCGTCTTCGGCGTCAGCCTCGTGGTCACCGTGGCCCTCGTGGCCCTGTTCACCCTCGGCATCATGGGCCTGTCGCGCCGCGAACGGGCCACGGCCCAGGGCGACTCCGCCGCCCTCGCGGTCACCGGCGCGTACGTGTGCTTCGCGGCGTGCGCGGCGGCGGTGGCGTACGGGATCTCACTGATCGTCGCCTGACCTGCGACACCAGGACACCACAGGGGTGCGAGACGGTCCTCCGTCCCGCACGCCTCGTCTTTGTGACAGCCGTGACCACTCGCGTGTGGGTCTCAGCACACTCTCCCTTCGCAGGTCAACGGCAAGTTGACGGCCCTTCCAACCCCGTGGTGGACTGCCGGGGCCATGTACGGAGGCAGAAGAGGAAGCCGGTGAGATTCCGGCGCGGTCCCGCCACTGTCACCGGGGAGAAAGCCCCGGGAGCCAGGAACTCTCGCCGCCGGTCTCGTCGAACCAGGGCGTGGACACCCTGAGTGAGGACAAATCGCCATGCTCGGCTGCCGTGCGAGATCCAGTAGCAGCGCCCCCTCTGTGACAGCGGTCGGCTGAGTTCATGCGTGCCGATCGCGTCTTCGCGTACGGCGCCGCCGCCGGCCTCCTCGGTGACCTGCTCCTCGGCGATCCCCGCCGTGGGCACCCGGTCGCCCTGTTCGGGCGGGCCGCAGGTGCCGTGGAACGGGTGTTGTGGCGGGACCACCGGGGATGGGGCGCGCTGCACGCCGCCGTGTGCGCCGGTGGTGCCGTCGCGCTCGGGGCCGCGGCCGCTCGTGCCGTACGTACCTCACCCGCCGCTTCCGTCGCGCTGACCGGCGCCGCCACCTGGGCCGTCGTCGGCGGGACTTCGCTCGCGCGGGAGGCCCGGAGCATCGGGCGGGCGCTGGAGGCGGGGGACGTCACCGGGGCGCGGGCGCGGCTGCCGCATCTGTGCGGGCGAGATCCGCAGGCGCTCGACGCCGACGGGATCGCGCGGGCGGTCGTGGAGTCGGTCGCCGAGAACACCTCCGATGCGGTGGTGGGGGCGCTGGTGTGGGGAGCCGTGGGCGGGGTGCCCGGACTTGTCGGGTTCCGGGCCGTCAACACCCTCGACGCGATGGTCGGCCACAAGTCGCCCAGGTACCGGCGCTACGGATGGGCGTCCGCACGGCTCGACGATGTCGCGGGCTGGCCGGGGGCACGGCTGACCGCCGTCCTCGCGACGCTCGCCGGACCCGATCCTCGAGGTGCCGTACGCGCCTGGCGGGCCGACGCGGCACAGCATCCGAGCCCCAACGCGGGGCCCGTGGAGGCGTCGTTCGCGGGGGCGTTGGGGGTGCGGCTCGGCGGGACCCTGTCCTATGCGGGGCGGGTGGAGCATCGGCCGGTGCTCAACGGAGACGGGCGTGCGGTGGCCCCGGACGACATCGAGCGGGCCGTACGGCTGTCCCGGCAGGTCGGTCTACTGGCTCTCGGCGTCAGTGTCGCCGGGCGGTTTCTCACAAGGGGGCGTACGTCATGAACGGTGGTCTCCTCGTCGCCGGCACCACCTCCGACGCCGGAAAGAGCGTCATCACCGCGGGTATCTGCCGGTGGCTGGTGCGGCAGGGCGTCAAGGTCGCGCCCTTCAAGGCGCAGAACATGTCCCTCAACTCGTTCGTGACGCGGGAGGGCGCGGAGATCGGGCGGGCGCAGGCCATGCAGGCGCAGGCCTGCCGGGTGGAGCCGACCGCGTCGATGAATCCGGTGCTGCTGAAGCCGGGCGGCGAACAGAGCAGTCAGGTCGTGCTGCTCGGGAAGCCGGTCGGAGAGCTCAGTGCGCGTGGGTTCTTCGGGGGGTCTGGGGGGTCGTCCCCCGGGGAGAGGCTGCACGGCGGGCGGCAGGAGCTGCTTCTCGGGACCGTCCTCGACTGTCTCGCGGAGTTGCGGGGCACGTATGACGCGGTGATCTGTGAAGGGGCCGGCTCTCCCGCCGAGATCAACCTGCGGCGCACCGACATCGTGAACATGGGCATCGCGCGCAACGCGCGGCTTCCCGTGCTCGTGGTCGGTGACATCGACCGCGGGGGCGTCTTCGCCTCCTTCTTCGGGACCGTCGCCCTGCTCTCGCCCGAGGACCAGGAACTCGTCGCCGGGTTCCTCGTCAACAAGTTCCGGGGGGATGTCAGCCTGCTGGAGCCCGGGCTCGACATGCTGCACGGGCTCACCGGGCGGCGTACGTACGGCGTCCTGCCCTTCCGGCACGGGCTCGGCATCGACGAGGAGGACGGACTGAGCGTCTCGCTGCGCGGCACCGTGCGGGAGTCGAACGTCTCCCCGCCCGTCGGCGAGGACGTGCTGCGGGTCGCCGTCTGCGCGATTCCCCTCATGTCCAACTTCACCGACGTGGACGCGCTGGCCGCCGAACCGGGCGTGGTCGTGCGGTTCGTGGACCGGCCCGAGGAACTGGCCGACGCCGACCTCGTGGTGATTCCGGGGACCCGGGGGACGGTCCGCGCGCTGGAGTGGCTCCGCGAGCGGGGGCTGGCCGAGGCCATCAGGCGCAGGGCCGCCGAACAACGGCCCGTCCTCGGTATCTGCGGTGGCTTCCAGGTCCTCGGCGAGCACATCGAGGACGACGTCGAGAGCCGTCGCGGGCACGTGGACGGGCTCGGGATCCTGCCCGTCCGGGTGCGGTTCGCCCGCGAGAAGACCCTCACCCGGCCGGTGGGCGAAGCCCTGGACGAACGGGTCGAGGGGTACGAGATCCATCACGGGGTCGCCGAGATCTCAGGAGGCGACACGTTCATCTCCGATGACCATGGACACAGTCTGGACGGCTGCCGGGTCGGCCAGACCTGGGGCACCCACTGGCACGGCTCGCTGGAGTCGGACGGCTTCCGGCGGGCCTTCCTGCGCGAGGTGGCGGCCGCCGCGGGCCGCCGTTTCGTGCCGGCCGCCGACACCTCGTTCGCCGCGCTGCGCGAGGAGCAGCTCGACCGGCTCGGCGACCTGATCGAACAGCACGCGGACACGGACGCGCTGTGGCGGCTCATCGAGTCCGGCGCGCCGCAAGGACTGCCTTTCATTCCACCGGGAGCGCCCGCATGAGCACAGTGTTGTTGTTGTCGACCGCCGACACGGACCTGTTGGCGGCCCGGGCCGCCTCCGGTGCGTCGTACCGGATCGGCAATCCGACCCGGGTGGACGTCACGGACGAACTCCCGGGACTCGTCGAGGGTGCGGACATCGCCGTCGTACGACTGCTCGGTGGCAAGCGGGCCTGGGAGGACGGGCTTGCGGCGCTGAAGGCGTCCGGTGTCCCGACCGTGCTGCTCGGCGGAGAGAGCGTTCCCGACGCGGAGTTGATGGCCGAGTCGTCGGTGCCCGCCGGTGTCGTCGCGGAGGCGCTGCGGTACCTCGTCGAGGGCGGGCCGGACAACCTCACCGAGCTGGCGCGCTTCCTGTCCGACACCGTGCTGCTGACGGGTGAGGGGTTCGTCGAGCCGCGCACGATGCCGGAGTACGGCGTCCACGGCGAGCCTGACGTCGTCGAGGGCCGCCCGACCGTCGGTGTGCTCTTCTACCGCGCCCATGAGCTGAGCGGCAACACCGCCTTCGTGGACACGCTGTGCGACGCGATCGAGGCGAGGGGCGCCAACGCCCTTCCCGTGTACTGCGGTTCGCTGCGCGGCGCCGACCCCGGGCTGTACGAGATCCTCGGGAAGGCCGACGCCCTGGTCGCCACCGTCCTCGCGGCCGGCGGCACCCACGCCTCGCAGGCGTCGGCCGGCGGTGACGAGGAGGCCTGGGACATCGGAGCCCTCGCCGACCTCGACGTCCCCGTGCTGCAAGGGCTCTGCCTGACGTCCTCCAGGAAGGCCTGGGACGAGTCGGACGCCGCCCTGTCCCCCATGGACGCGGCGATGCAGGTCGCCATCCCGGAGTTCGACGGGCGCCTCATCACCGTGCCCTTCTCGTTCAAGGAGCAGGGCCCGGACGACGTCCCGGTGTACGTCGCCGACCCCGAGCGGGCCGCGCGGGTCGCCGGGATCGCCGTACGGCACGCCCGGTTGAAGCACAAGCCGAACGCCGAGAAGAGGCTCGCGCTGGTCTTCACCGCGTACCCGACCAAGCACTCCCGGGTCGGCAACGCCGTGGGTCTGGACACGCCCGCTTCGGCGGTGCGGGTGCTGGACTCGCTCCGGGACGCCGGATACGTCGTCGAGGGCCACCCCGACAACGGCGACGAGCTGATCCACCGCCTGATCAACGCCGGTGGTCACGACGTCGAGTGGCTCACCGAGGAGCAGTTGGCCGCCGCGCCGGCACGGGTGCCGCTGGCCGACTACCGGGCCTGGTTCGACACGCTCGACCCCGGGCTGCGCGACGGCATGCTGGAGGCGTGGGGCGAGCCGCCGGGTTCGCTGTACGTCGACGGGGACGACATCGTGCTCGCCTCCCTCCAGTTCGGGAACGTCGTCGTGATGATCCAGCCGCCACGCGGCTTCGGCGAGAACCCGATCGCGATCTACCACGACCCCGACATGCCGCCGTCCCACCACTACATGGCGGCCTACCGCTGGCTCGAGGCCGCGACATCGGAGGGGGGCTTCGGCGCCGACGCGATCGTCCACATGGGCAAGCACGGCACGATGGAGTGGCTGCCGGGCAAGGGACTCGGGCTCAGCGGCGGCTGCGCCCCCGACGCCGTACTCGGTGAACTCCCGCTCATCTACCCCTTCATCGTCAACGACCCCGGCGAGGGCACCCAGGCCAAGCGGCGCGGGCACGCCACCGTCGTCGACCATCTGGTGCCGCCGATGGCCCGCGCCGACACCTACGGTGACCTCGCCAAGCTGGAGCAGCTCCTCGACGAGTACGCGCTCGTCTCCGACCTTGACCCGACGAAGGCGCCGGCCGTGCGGGCGCAGATCTGGACGCTGGTGAAGGCGGCCGAGCTGCACCACGACCTGCATGTCGACGACCAGCCGGACGACGACTCCTTCGACGAGTTCGTCATGCACATCGACGGCTATCTGTGCGAGATCAAGGATGTGCAGATCCGGGACGGCCTGCACATCCTCGGCGGCGGTCCGGTCGGCGAGCCGCGGGTGAACCTCGTGCTCGCCGTGCTGCGGGCCTCGCAGGTGTGGGGCGGGCAGGCGAACGCGCTGCCTGGCCTGCGGGCGTCGCTGGCCGAGTACTTCGGGCTGGTGGAGAAGGAGTTGCTCGCCGAGCCGGGGGCGCCGCTCAAGGTTCCGGTGGAGCTGACGGACCTCGTCGAGGGACCCTCCCGCTCGGCGGCCGACGCGATCGACCTGCTGGAGCAGCTGTGCCGGCGGTTCGCCGAGGGCATGGAGGAGCGGAGCTGGGCGGTGGCCGAGAGCGCGCCACTGGTGCGGGAGGTACTCGGCACCGAACTCCCGGGCGCCGTCGCCGTGTTGGAGTTCGCCTGCGCCGAGGTCGTACCGCGGCTCGAGAAGACCACCGACGAGATCGACCACATCCTCAAGGCGCTGAACGGCGGCTACGTCCCGGCCGGCCCGTCCGGCTCCCCGACGCGCGGGCTCGTCAACGTCCTGCCGACCGGCCGCAACTTCTACTCCGTCGACCCCAAGGCCATTCCGTCCAGGCTGAGTTGGGAGGTCGGCCAGTCGCTCGCCGACTCGCTGGTCCAGCGCTACCTCCAGGACACCGGCGAATACCCGAAGTCCGTCGGCCTGACGGTGTGGGGCACGTCCGCCATGCGCACCCAGGGCGACGACATCGCGGAGATCCTCGCGCTGCTGGGCTGCCGCCCGGTATGGGACGACGCCTCGCGCCGGGTGACCGGCTTCGAGGTGGTCCCGCCGGCGGAACTGGGCCGGCCCCGCATCGACGTCACGGTCCGTATCTCCGGTTTCTTCCGGGACGCGTTCCCGCATGTCGTCGGGCTGATCGACGACGCGGTGCGGGCGGTGGCGGAGCTGGAGGAGACCGCCGAGCAGAACTACGTGCGCGCGCACGCCGACGCGGACACCGCCGAACACGGTGACCGGCGGCGCGCGACCGCCCGGGTCTTCGGCTCCAAGCCGGGCGCGTACGGCGCCGGGCTGCTGCCGCTGATCGACGCCCGCAACTGGCGCAGCGACGCCGACCTCGCCGAGGTGTACGCGGTGTGGGGCGGCTACGCCTACGGGCGCGGGCTGGACGGGCGGGCCGCGCGCGGCGACATGGAGACGGCGTTCAAGCGGATCGCGGTGGCCGCCAAGAACGTGGACACCCGCGAGCACGACCTCGTGGACGCCGACGACTACTTCCAGTACCACGGCGGCATGGTCGCCATGGTCCGCCATCTGACGGGCACCTCCCCCGAGGCGTACGTCGGCGACTCCGCCGTCCCCGACCAGGTGAAGACCCGCACGCTCGGCGAGGAGACCCACCGCGTCTTCCGCGCCCGGGTGGTCAACCCGCGCTGGATGGCGGCGATGCGGCGGCACGGCTACAAGGGCGCCTTCGAGATGGCGGCGACCGTCGACTACCTCTTCGGCTACGACGCGACGGCGGGTGTGGTCGACGACTGGATGTACGAGAAGCTCAGCGCCGAGTACGTCTTCGACCAGGAGAACCGGGACTTCATGAAGAAGTCCAATCCCTGGGCGCTGCGCGGCATCACGGAACGGCTCCTGGAGGCCGCCGAGCGCGGACTGTGGGCCGAGCCGGACGCGGACACCCTGGAACGGCTGCGGGCCACCTACCTGGAGCTGGAAGGCGATCTGGAGGGCGACGACAAGTGAGTACCCCGTTCCCGTTCACGGCCGTCGTCGGTCAGGACGACCTGCGGCTCGCGCTGCTGCTGAACGCCGTGTCCCCCGCGGTCGGCGGGGTGCTGGTGCGCGGCGAGAAGGGCACCGCCAAGTCGACGGCGGTGCGGGCCCTTTCGGCGCTGCTGCCGGAGGTCTCCGTGGTCCCCGGCTGCCGTTTCTCCTGCGACCCCGCGTCGCCCGACCCCGACTGCCCGGACGGGCCGCACGAGACCGGCGGCGGCGCCCGGCGTCCCGCCCGCATGGTGGAACTCCCCGTCGGCGCCTCCGAGGACCGGCTCGTCGGCGCCCTCGACATCGAGCGGGCGCTGGCCGAGGGCGTGAAGGCCTTCGAGCCCGGGCTGCTCGCCGACGCGCACCGCGGGATCCTGTACGTCGACGAGGTCAACCTCCTCCACGACCACCTGGTCGACCTGCTGCTCGACGCGGCGGCGATGGGCGCGTCGTACGTCGAACGCGAGGGTGTCTCCGTACGGCACGCCTCGAAGTTCCTGCTCGTCGGGACCATGAACCCCGAAGAGGGCGAACTGCGGCCGCAGTTGCTCGACCGGTTCGGGCTGACCGTCGAGGTCGCGGCCTCGCGGGAGCCCGACCAGCGGGTGGAGGTGGTGCGGCGGCGGCTCGCGTACGACGACGACCCGGCCGGCTTCGCCATGCGGTGGGCGGCCGAGGAGGCCGCCGTACGGGCCCGGATCGTGGCGGCACGGGAGCTGTTGCCGTCGGTGCGGCTGGGCGACGGGGCGCTGCGGCAGATCGCGGCGACCTGCGCGGCGTTCGAGGTGGACGGCATGCGGGCCGACATCGTGATGGCGCGGACGGCGACCGCGCTGGCC
>Ga0307516_10004290_pt1 | contig 17699 bp, 14 predicted proteins | sample 19_EM_MG_FD_203310 | JGI IMG/M metagenome (GOLD analysis project Ga0307516, IMG submission 203310) | Populus trichocarpa ectomycorrhiza microbial communities from riparian zone in the Pacific Northwest, United States - 19_EM | ecosystem: Host-associated > Plants > Roots > Unclassified | place... | reverse complement strand
TCTGCAGGACGCCCGCCGTCTCCTTCATCGACGCGGCGACCTTCTGCGGGCCCTTGCTCTTCTTGGCCTTCTTCGCGAAGACCACGCCGATCAGGGCGAGGAGGCCGGCCACCAGCACGTTGGCAGCGAAGGACAGCAGGAAGCAGACCGCGAGGTTCCAGCCGCTCCAGGTCCGGATGCCGTACGCCAGCGCGAAGTTCAGCATCGGCAGCGAGAACACCAGCACCGCTCCGGCCACCATGAAGGCGCCGCCGCTGGTCGCGCCGCGCTTGACGTCATGCCTGAGCTGCGCCTTCGCCAGTGCGATCTCGTCGTGCACCAACGCGGACATCTCGGTCGTCGCCGAGGCGAACAGTTGGCCGACGCTGCGTTCGGCGCCGACCGGGCTGCCGTCGGGTGCGCTCATCGCGGTCTCCCTCTTCTTCCTGACGTCCGCCGGGCTGGTGCCCGGCCTCCGCCGGGCTTGTGCCTGACTGGGAACGGTCCTTTTATACGGTCCTTTTGTACCGTCCCGTCAGATCATGCCGGACGGTCGTTCTCCTCGCCTGCCCCGCCCGTCACTTCGGCAAGCCCACGTCGCTCGGCGGCCGTCCGTTCGGCTGCCTTCTGTTCGGCGATCCGGCGGTGCTCGGCGGCCTTGCGGTCGTAGATGTCGGCCATCCGCAGGTGGTAGGCCGGGTCGTCCTCCTCGTAGACGTCCGGGATGCCGTCGAGGTCGTCGTCGCGTTCCTCGGCCTCCCACAGCCTGCGGTACTTGGCGTTCCGTATCTTCAGCAGCACCGTCGCCAGCAGCGCCGCGATGACGGATCCGGTCAGGACGGCGGCCTTGACCTCGTCAGTGAGCGCCGCGTCGCCCTCGAAGGCCAGCTCGCCGATGAGCAGGGACACGGTGAAGCCGATGCCGGCCAGGGTCGCCACCGCGAACACGTCCGCCCACTGGAGGTCGTCACTGAGCGAGGCCCGGGTGAAGCGGGCCGTCAGCCAGGTTCCCCCGAAGATGCCCACCGTCTTGCCGACGATCAGCCCGAGGACCACCCCGAGTGTCTCCGGTCGGCCGAACACCTCGCCGAGCGCCCCGCCGGAGAGGACGACACCGGCGCTGAACAGCGCGAACAGCGGCACGGCCAAGCCCGCCGACAGCGGCCGTACGAGATGCTCGATGTGCCCGCCGGGGGAGTGCGCCTCGCCCTCGCGGGTCGTGCAGCGCAGCATCAGCCCCATCGCGACGCCCGCGATGGTGGCGTGGACGCCGCTGTTGTACATGAGCGCCCAGATGACGAGCGCGAGCGGGACGTACACGTACCAGCCACGCACGCCCTTCCTCAGCAGCAGCCAGAAGACGGCGAGGCCGGCGGCCGCGCCGCCGAGTGCGGCGAAGTCGATCGTGTCGGTGAAGAAGACCGCGATGATCAGAATCGCGAACAGGTCGTCGACGACGGCGAGCGTCAGCAGGAACGCGCGCAGGGCGCTCGGCAGGGACGTACCGATGACGGCGAGCACCGCCAGCGCGAAGGCGATGTCGGTGGCGGTGGGGACGGCCCAGCCCTGGAGCGAGCCGCCGCCGGTGACGTTGGTGAGCGCGTAGACGAGCGCCGGTACGGCCATCCCGCACAGGGCCGCCACGACGGGCAGGGCGGCCGCCCTGGGATCGCGCAGGTCACCGGCGACCAGCTCACGCTTGAGTTCGATGCCGGCGACGAAGAAGAAGATCGCGAGAAGTCCGTCGGCGGCCCAGTGCGCGATCGAGAGGTTCAGGCCGAGCGCCTCGGGACCGAGGTGGAAGTCGCTGACGCTCTCGTAACTGTCGTGCAGAGCCGGGACGTTCGCCCAGGTCAGTGCGGCGACGGTGGCGATGAGCAGCAGCACGCCACCGACGGTCTCGGTGCGCAGCGCGTCCGCCACATAGGTCCGCTCGGGCAGGGACAGACGTCCGAGAGCCTTGCGGGTGGGGGTGGTGCGGGGCGCGGCCACGGGGGAGACCTCCGGTCGACGGGCAGGGCTGAACACTTGCCGACCAGACTTCCCGGCGCACCTATTTGGTTAGTTTACCTAAGGTGCGCGGGAAGGAACACGGCGGTCCTCACATTAGGCGCGAAAGGGGCACCCGGCGCACTTGTCGCCCGGGTGCCCCTCATCGCCGTACGTATGCTCAGTCCTCGCTGGGCGCGGCCGGGAGCTTGGTCTGGATGAGGTCCATGACCGTCGAGTCCGTCAGGGTGGTCACGTCTCCGAGCTGGCGGTTCTCGGCGACATCCCGCAGCAGCCGACGCATGATCTTGCCGGATCGGGTCTTCGGCAGCTCCGCGACCGGCAGGACTCGCTGGGGCTTGGCGATCGGGCCGAGGGCGGTGCCGACATGGTTGCGCAGGTCGGCGACGAGACCCTCGTCCTCGGCGTCGGCCGTGCCGCGCAGGATGACGAAGGCGACGATCGCCTGGCCGGTGGTCTCGTCCGCTGCCCCGACCACGGCCGCCTCGGCGACCGACGGGTGGGACACCAGTGCCGACTCGACCTCGGTGGTGGAGATGTTGTGCCCGGACACGAGCATCACGTCGTCCACCCGGCCCATCAGCCAGATGTCGCCGTCGTCGTCCTTCTTCGCGCCGTCACCGGCGAAGTACTTGCCCTCGAAACGCGACCAGTACGTGTCGAGGAACCGCTGGTCGTCGCCCCAGATGGTGCGCAGCATCGACGGCCACGGCTCGGTGAGCACCAGGTAGCCACCGCCGCCGGCGGGCACTTCGTTCGCCTCGTCGTCGACGACGGTCGCGGAGATGCCGGGCAGCGGGGTCTGCGCGGAGCCGGGCTTGGTCGCGGTGACGCCGGGCAGTGGCGAGATCATCATCGCGCCGGTCTCGGTCTGCCACCAGGTGTCGACGATCGGCGTCCGGTCGGCGCCGATGTGCTTGCGGTACCAGATCCAGGCCTCGGGGTTGATGGGCTCACCGACCGAGCCGAGCACCCTGAGGCTGCCGAGATCGAACTTCGCGGGGATGTCGTCGCCCCACTTCATGAACGTACGGATCGCGGTCGGCGCGGTGTACAGGATGGTGACCCCGTACTTCTGCACGATCTCCCAGAAGCGGCCCTGGTGCGGGGTGTCCGGGGTGCCCTCGTACATGACTTGGGTCGCGCCGTTCGCCAGCGGCCCGTAGACGATGTACGAGTGCCCGGTGACCCAGCCGACGTCGGCGGTGCACCAGTAGACGTCGGTCTCCGGCTTCAGGTCGAAGACGGCGTTGTGGGTGTAGGCGGTCTGGGTGAGATAGCCGCCGGAGGTGTGCAGGATGCCCTTCGGCTTACCCGTCGTTCCGGACGTGTACAGGATGAACAGCGGGTGCTCGGCCCCGAACGCCTCGGCGGTGTGCTCGGCGGACTGCCGCTCGACGATCTCGTGCCACCAGACGTCGTGGCTGTCGTTCCAGGCGACCTCCTGGCCGGTACGGCGGACCACCAGCACGTGTTCCACGTTGCCGGCCCGCTCGACCGCCTCGTCCACAGCCGGCTTGAGCGCGGACGGTTTGCCGCGCCGCCAGCCGCCGTCGGTGGTGATGACGACCTTGGCGTCGGCGTCCTGGATACGGGTGGCGAGGGCGTCGGCCGAGAAGCCGCCGAAGACGACGGAGTGCGCGGCGCCGATCCGGGCGCACGCGAGCATCGCGATAGCCGTCTCGGGGATCATCGGCATGTAGACGGCGACCCGGTCGCCCTTGTGAACTCCCAGCTCCAGCAGGGCGTTCGCGGCCTTGGAGACCTCGTCCTTGAGCTCGGCGTAGGTGATCGCGCGGCTGTCGCCGGGCTCCCCCTCGAAGTGGATGGCGACCCGGTCGCCGTTTCCGGCCTCCACATGCCGGTCCACGCAGTTGTAGGCGACATTGAGCTCGCCGTCCTTGAACCACTTGGCGAACGGCGGGTTCGACCAGTCCAGTGTCTCGGTCGGCTCCTTGGCCCAGGTCAGCCGACGGGCCTGCTCGGCCCAGAAGCCCAGCCTGTCAGCCTTGGCCTGCTCATACGCCTCCGCGGTGACGTTGGCGTGCGCGGCCAGGTCGGCGGGTGGCGCGAACCTGCGCTCCTCACGCAGCAGGTTGGCCAGGCTTTCGTTGCTCACGACTTCTCCCATTCTCAGGGTTGTCCGTTGTGTCCCAAGCCACAGCTCATCAGACCCGGGGGTCCGGTGACAAGGTGTCGACGGGCAATTGGTTTAGACCTGTGGGGTGGTGATTTCGATGGCCGGGGTCATCCGTACCCACGGACGCCGATCAGGCAGAGTTCAGCGCCTGTAACGCCTTTCACACTCCGGCTCCCGAGGTCCAGTGCCATGACCGAGGCGTGGGGTGATCGAGGGTGTGGGGTGACCGAGGCGTGGGGTGACCGTGGCGTGGGGTGACCGTGGCGTGGGGTGACCGTGACCGAAGCGACGGTCACGGTCAGCCCAGTCGCCTCACGCCGACAGGTCCGCCGCCCGCACATGGTGGAAGACGCCGTCTCCGTCCGCCCCGGTGAGCAGATACGCCTGGGCCTCGCCCACGTGGAAGTACATGCCGTGCAGTTCCAGCGCCCCGTCCCGCAGAGCCCGGGTCACCGACTCTTGGGCGCGCAGGTGCTCCAACTGCTGGACCACGTTGGTCAGACAGAGCTGTTCCACCGCGTCCGCGGGGGCCCGTCCGGCCAGCCGGGCCCACGGTCGGCTGTCGTCGGCCATGCGCTCCAGGCTCGGCAGCCCGTGCCGCAGCCACCGCTTGAGCGGGGTCCGGGCGCCGCCGGGCTCGGAGTTGATCAGCGCCTGCATGGCCCCGCACCCGGAGTGACCGCACACCGTGATGGAACGCACCTGCAGCACGTCCACCGCGTACTCGATCGCGGCCGCCACCGAGTCGTCCCCGCTCTCCTCGCCGGGCGGGGGGACGAGGTTGCCCACGTTGCGCACCACGAAGAGGTCACCGGGACCACTGGAGGTGATCATCGAGGTGACCAGTCGTGAGTCGGCGCAGGTGAGAAACAGCTGGGACGGCCGCTGCCCCTCGCGCGCCAGCCGGGCCAGCTCACCCCGCACGAGCGGTGCGGTGTTGCGCTGGAACGCGCTGATGCCGCGCGCCAGTTCATGCCCGCTCGGCTCCGTGGACGGGCCCGGTCCGCCCGGGTGTCCGTCATGGGCCGGTGAGGAGGCGGGCCGCGGACGGTCGCACTGGTGGTTGCGCCAGGCTGTCCAGGGCCGGCAGCGGCACCCGGCGGTGTCGGCCGCCGTCTGAACGCTCCCGTCCTCAATGAGCCGGCCGGCTCTGCTTCCGGGCTCGCCGATCCGGACTTCGGCGCTGCGGCCGGTGAGTTCGACGGAGCCGCCCTGCGCGGTGTGTGTCTTCTGCCAGTCCTGCAGTGACTCGTATGCGGCGTGGTCCATGAACGAACCGTCCAACTCCACGACGGCGTGGGCGCCTTGGGGTACGAGATGCAGGGCCCGGCTGAGCGGGGGCACCGCGAGGAACGTCAACTGGCCTCGTACGTGGACGTAGTGGACTCCTTCCTTCTCGTCCTGTGCGATGCGGGTGCGGGTCAGACGGTGCAGGGCGACGGCGACTGCGACGGCGACGCCGAGGGCCACGCCCTCCAGAACGCCGAGCAGGACCACGCCGAGTGTGGTGACGGCGTACACCAGCACTTCACGGTGGCGCGTCACCGTGCGGATGTGGTGCAGGGACACCATCTGGATGCCGACGGCCATCACCAGGGCGGCGAGCGAGGCGAGCGGGATGAGCTCCAGGATCGGGACCATCAGCAGCGCGGCGACTACTACGAGAACGCCGTGCAGCATCGTGGAGTTCCGGCTGACGGCACCGGCGTTCACATTCGCGGAACTCCGCACGGCGACCCCGGCGACCGGAAGGCCGCCGAGCGAGCCGGAGACGATGTTGGCGGCGCCTTGTCCGAGCAGTTCACGGTTCAGGTCGCAGCGACCGACGCGAGCGGGCAGGCCGGGGCGGCCGGTCACCAGCTTGTCCACGGCGACCGCGCCGAGCAGCGACTGCACGCTGCACACCAGCGTGGTGGTGAGTACGGCGGCGACCAGGCCGAGCACCGGGCCTTCAGGCAGTCCGGCCAGTGCGTGGCTGCTCCAGGACGGCAGGTCGACCCTGGGCAGGGCGAGCCCGGCGAGGGAGGCGGTGACGGTGGCCCCGCTGACGGCGACGAGCGCCGCGGGAACCTTGCGCAGCAGATGCCCCGCCCGGCCTGGAATCCGCGGCCAGAGCAGCAACAGGGCCAGAGTCAGCGTGCTCACCGACGCGGCGGCCGGATGCGAGTTCGCCAACTGGGCGGGCAATGCACGGAGGTTGTCGAGGACGACGCTCTGCGGGGTACCGCCGAGGACGATGTGCAGTTGGGCGACGGCGATGGTGACGCCGATGCCGGCGAGCATGCCGTGCACGATGGCGGGGCTGACCGCCAGCGCCGTGCGAGCCACGCGCAGGCAGCCGAGGCCGAGTTGGGTGAGACCGGCGAGCACGGTGATGGCACAGGTCGTCCGCCAGCCGTAGCGGTGGATGAGGTCGGCGGTGACCACGGTGAGCCCGGCGGCGGGGCCGCTGACCTGGAGCGGGGAGCCGCCGAGTCGTGCGGCGACGATCCCGCCGACGGCGGCGGCGACGAGGCCGGCCTGGAGCGGCGCGCCGGTGGCGAGCGCGATGCCGAGGGACAGGGGGAGGGCGATCAGGAAGACCGCGACGGATGCGGACACGTCGGCTCCGGCGATGCGGAAGCGGCGTGGTGGGTTCGGCGGCGGGCTGTGGGGTGGATGGACGTGCTTCGTACGACTCGGGTCGGTGGTGCGGGTGGGGACGCAGGCTGACATGTTCCCGTCTCCTCCGGGGCGGCGCGGTCGCGGATATGCGGCCGTGGGCGGCGTACAGCGGCGGGATGGATCAACTCTTGGTAAACGAATCGTAATGCAGAGTAAAGGGCAAGCATGGACTTTAGCGTCAAATGGGTTAACCAATCACCTCGATGAGTGAACTGAGCTTTTTATCGGCTTGTCATATTAATTCTCTTTCTTCCCTATGCGACCTTGGCGGCGCATCACACCGCACACGCCCTCGTCGGCGTCGGCGTCGGCCCGAGAGAAGGAAGAAGGTGGGCGGACATGGCCGCCACCCAGAGGATCATCGCGGGCACCGTGGTCGCAGCGGCCTGTACCGCGTCGCTCGCCGGTTGCGCGATCGGTACCGACGGCGCCGAGGCGGGTGAACGGGGCGTACAGAAGGCGAAGCCGGCCCAGGCGCCGCCCAAGAGCATGGTTCGCCTGATCGGCGACGGCTCCACCGCCTACACCGGAGCGCAGCCGCATCTGGCCAGACCCGAACGCCTCAAGTCCGGCCAGAAACCCCCGCAGTTCGTGGTGTTCTCCTGGGACGGCGCCGGTGAGGACAGCCAGCGGCTGTTCTCCCACTTCCGTCAGGTCGCCAAGGCGAACAACGCGACGATGACCTACTTCCTCAGCGGCGTGTACATGCTGCCGGAGGACAAGCGCGACCTCTACAGACCGCCGCAGCACTCCCCGGGTCGCTCGGACATCGGCTTCAACGACGAGCAGGGCATCGCCGACACCGTGAAGCAACTGCGTCTGGCGTGGCTGGCGGGCAACGAGATCGGCACCCACTTCAACGGCCACTTCTGCGGCAGCGGCGGCGGGGTCGGCGAGTGGTCGGTGGAGGAGTGGAAGGACGAGATCGCCCAGGCGAAGCAGTTCGTGAAGTCCTGGAAGACCAACACGGGCATGGACAAGGCCTCGCCGCTGCCCTTCGACTACGACAAGGAGCTCGTCGGCGCCCGCACGCCCTGTCTGGAGGGCCAGGAGAACTTCATGAAGGCGGCCGGTGAACTGGGCTTCCGTTACGACACCAGCGGCGTCAACAACCAGGTCTGGCCGAAGAAGAGAAACGGTCTGTGGGATCTGTCGATGCAGCTCGTGCCCTTTCCCGGGCACTCGTACGAGCAGTTGACCATGGACTACAACTTCATGGTCAACCAGTCCGGTACCAGGACCCAGGGTGACCCCGGCAAGTACGCCTACTGGGGCGACCAGATGCGCGACGGCCTGCTCAGCGGCTTCCGTCGGGCCTATCACGGCAACCGCGCGCCCCTGATCATCGGCAACCACTTCGAGTCCTGGAACGGCGGTACCTACATGCGGGCAGTCGAGGAGGTCGTCGAGCGGGTCTGCAACAAGGCGGACGTGCGCTGCGTGTCCTTCCGGCAACTCGCCGACTGGCTGGACGTCCAGGACCCGAAGACCCTGCACAAGCTGCGCGCCCTGGACGTCGGCGAGGCCCCGACGCAGGGCTGGACGTCCTTCCTGTCGGGCCGCCCCGCCCCGGCCCCGAAGGGCGCGCCCGGGGCGCCGGCGGCCAAGCAGTGGTAGCCGCCGAGGCGTTGACGCGAGCGGCGGTGGCCCTCAGGCCGTCGCCACGACGCTCTCGCCGAGCACGAAGGAGGGGTCGACCTGTGCCGCCAGGTCGGCTCCGGTGCGCTGATTGCCCCACGCCTGGGCGTTCTTCAGGTGGAAGTGCACCATCTGGCGCGTGTAGCACTCCCCGTCGCGCAGTTCGTACGTCGCGTCGGCGGCCGTCCGCAGTCGGTGCAGGGCACGGCGGTTGACGTCCTCCAGGAGCTCGAACCGGGGCGGCCGGCCCTTCTCCAGTGCGCGCACCCAGTCCGAGTGTCCGACCGTCACAAGGAGGTCGTCCCCGACTTCGGCGCGGAGGAAGTCGAGGTCGTCCTGGCCGTGGACCTTGTTGCCGACGACTTTCAGGACGACACCGAAGTCGCGGGCGTATTCCTTGTACTGGCGATAGACGGAGACTCCCTTCCGGGTCGGCTCGGCGACGAGGAACGTGATGTCGAAGCGGGTGAACATGCCGGAGGCGAAGGAGTCCGAACCGGCCGTCATGTCGACCACGACGTACTCGTCGGGGCCGTCCACCAGGTGGTTCAGGAACAGCTCCACCGCTCCCGTCTTGGAGTGGTAGCAGGCGACCCCCAGGTCGGCGTCCGTGAAGGGGCCCGTGACCATCAAACGGACGGTGTCACCGTCGAGTTCCACCGGCCGCGCACAGGAGTCGTAGACCGGATTGTCCCCGCCCACCCGCAGCAGCCGGGAGCCCTCACCGGGCGGGGTCGTCTTGATCATCGTGTCGGCGGAGGCGATGCGCGGGTTCGATCCGCGCAGATAGTCCTTGATCAGCGTCAGTCGTTCGCCCATGGCGGGCAGCGCCGCAGCCTGCGCCTCGTCCAGTCCGAGAGCCGGCCCCAGATGCTGGTTGATGTCTGCGTCGACGGCGATGACCGGCGCGCCGGCGGTCGCGAGGTGGCGGATGAACAGGGAGGACAGAGTGGTCTTGCCACTGCCGCCCTTCCCGACGAAAGCAATTTTCATGTTCACCAAGAGTAGTGGTGTGATGGCTCTGTGTGGTGATGCGGCGTGAAGAAGACCACTCCTTCGTGGGGTGCGAGGCTGGGATGCGTAGGGTCGTACCTATGAGTACGACAGGCGCGGCCGCCGATCCGCTCGCGGCCCTGGGCTCGCTGCCCGGTGTGGACGAATCCGTGGAATCCGTGCGCAAGTCCGTGGACCGGGTCTACGGACACCGGGTCATGCGGCGCCGCAGCAACGAGATCACCTCCGAGGCGGCCCTGCGCGGAGCTCGCGGCTCGGCAGCGCAATCCGGCGCGGACTGGGCCCTCGAAGAGATGCGTAGGCGCACCGACTTCAGCGGTGACGACGAGGCGCGTGTCGTGGGCGCGGCCCTTCGGCTGACCGCCGAGGCGGGTCAGTTGCTGTCCATCTGGCGGCAGTCGCCGCTGCGGGTGTTGGCCCGGCTGCACCTGGTGGCGGCCGCGGCCAAGGGCGACGAGGTCGGGCGTCCGCGGCAGGAGGGCGAGCCGGTCGACGAGCCGCTCATCGAACTGCCGCTGCCGAGCGCGGCGGAGGTGTCCGGCCGTCTGGAGGGGCTCGCCGAGCTGATCATCGCGGGCAGTTCGGCCCCCGCGCTGGTCACGGCCGCCGTCGTGCACGGCGAACTCCTCGCGATCAGGCCCTTCACTTCCGACAATGGCCTGGTCGCGCGTGCGGCCGAGCGCATTGTCCTGGTCGGCAGTGGTCTGGATCCCAAGTCCGTGTGTCCGGCGGAGGTGGGCCACGCCGAACTGGGGCGCGCCGCCTATCTCGCGGCTCTCGACGGTTATGTCTCCGGCACTCCGGAGGGCATGGCCGTCTGGATCGCCCACTGCGGCCGGTCGATCGAGCTGGGCGCGCGTGAGTCGACGGCGGTGTGTGAGGCGCTGCAACGCGGGGCGGCGTAGGGGGAGTTCGGGAAAAGGGTTGCGGCGGTACGAGGATTCGTACCGCCGCTGGCATGTTCACCGGGGTACCAAGCGTCCTCGATGTATTGCCCATCAGGTCGGGAACTTCGCCCGTCACCTGGTGTGGCTGGCCCGTAATCGACGGGTCGACGTCGCGTGGGTGCCCGGTGTTCATGCTCGGTCCGTGGGGCCGTGTGCGTGTTTGAAGGTGATCCTCTCGGATGCCTCGGTCTCGCGGGCCGTTAACTTCTTTGTACTCCTGGGCCGGAGCAAGCGGAAGCCCTGACTGCGGTTCTTTACTTTCAGGCTCGAAAAGCCACTAAACAGGCACTAAACGGGCGCGAATCTGGGCGCGAGCGTGGGTGTGAGCGTGGGTGCGGGAACAGTCAGGCCGGAGCCGAACGGCGCCGGTTCGCATACCAGACGAGCCCCGCGGTGGCCGCCGCGGCGCCTATCGCGGCGACCGCGACCAGTGCCGGACGGGGTGGTACGGAGAATGCCGGGAACCGCTGCTTGAGTCGGACCGGCCGGTGGAAATCCAGAATCGGCCACCCGCGCGCGAGTGCCTCGCGGCGCAGCGTACGGTCCGGGTTCACCGCATGGGGGTGGCCGACGGCCTCCAGCATCGGCAGGTCGGTCGCCGAGTCGCTGTAGGCGTAGCAGCGGTCGAGGTCGTACCCCTCGGACTCGGCCAGCTCCTTGACCGCCTCGGCCTTCGTCGGGCCGTACGCGTAGTACTCCACCTCGCCGGTGAAGCAGCCGTCGTCGCCCACCACCATGCGGGTCGCCACCACGCGGTCCGCGCCGAGCAGTTCACCGATCGGCTCGACCACCTCGGTGCCCGACGTGGACACGATCACGACGTCCCGGCCGGCCGTGTGGTGCTCCTCGATGAGGGAGGCGGCCTCGTCGTAGATGATCGGGTCGATCAGGTCGTGCAGAGTCTCGGCGACGATCTCCTTGACCTGCTGGACGTTCCAGCCACGAACCAGCGCGGACAGATACTCGCGGGTGCGTTCCATCTGGTCGTGGTCCATACCGCCCACGAGGAAGACGAACTGGGCGTAGGCGGTGCGCAGGGCGGCCCTGCGGTTGATCAGTCCGCCTTGGTAGAACGACTTGCTGAAGGTGAGCGTGCTCGACTTCGCAATGACCGTCTTGTCCAGGTCAAAGAAGGCCGCTGTGCGGGGCAAGGAGTGGTTTTCCACAACCCCGAGCATAGGCGCAGCCCATTCGGCGTAAGGTGGGCGCGTTGGTTTGCCTGGGAAGGCTCTCGGGTACACCATGGAAGTCACGGATCGTTCGCGACCGTGCTAACGCGGTCCGACTCCTCCCCCCCCGAGTCGGCCGTGAAGGCGACCCCCGCTCTCCCCCCCGGCGGGGGTCGTCGCATGTCCGGGTGGGTTTTCCTCTTTTGTGCAGGCCCGTGAGGCCGGACCGAGGCGGCTGCGGCCGCCTCTTTCGCATGCCCATGATCGGTCACTGTGCGTAGTTGATGTGCTGCTCTGTGGAAGACGCACAGGGGGTGGTGCAGGGGTCACCGGCAGGGGTGAGGGCGATATTCACAACCATCGAGTTGTCCACAGTTATCGACCAAGATCCACACGATTTCCGGGAGCGCTGCACCGTGATTCCAGCGCGTCCCGCTCGTGCCGAGTTCATGGCTGGTTCCGGTTAGGTGGGCGAGTTTGGCCGGTTCGTATCGGCCGTTCATATGGAGGCCGGTTGCCGGTTCTTCACAAGTTTGGGAATCGCGGGGCCGCAGGGGTTCGCGAGTCAGACCGATGGCGGGGCCGAGGGGCTCCGGAACAGAGGCGGGTCCCGGGGTCCCTCGGGCCGCCGGATATGCAGCGAAGGGGGATGAGGGCCGTGGCCGCAGCCGTCACACACGAACCACCGTCCGCCGCCGGAGGGCGGCAGGGCAAACCGTTGATCCTCACGGAGGACACCGATCTGCTCGACGACCTGTTGCGCCTGTGCGCGGCGGCCGGTGCCACGCCCGAGGTCCAGCACGGGGTACCGGCACGTAGAGGCGGCTGGGAGTCCGCGCCGCTCGTCCTGGTCGGCGACGACGCCGTACGGCGGGTGCGTGGGGCCGCCCGCAGAAGCGGAGTGGTGCTGGTCGGCCGGGACCAGGACGACCCCGGAGTCTGGCGGCGGGCCGTCGAGATCGGCGCCGACCACGTGCTGATGCTGCCCGACGGTGAGCAGTGGCTGGTCGACCGCATCGCCGACGTGGCCGAGGGGGTCGGCCGGCCCGCCCTCACCGTCGGTGTCATCGGCGGCCGAGGCGGGGCCGGAGCGTCCACGCTCGCGTGCGCCCTCGCCGTCACCTCCGCGCGTGAAGGGCTGCGCACACTCCTCGTGGACGCCGATCCGCTGGGTGGCGGGCTCGACGTCCTCCTCGGCGGCGAGACCGTCGAGGGGCTGCGCTGGCCCGCCTTCGCCGCCTCACGCGGGAGGGTCGGCGGCGGCGCCCTGGAGGAGTCACTGCCCGAACTGCACTCGCTGCGGGTGCTCAGCTGGGACCGCGGCGACTGTGTCGCCGTCCCGCCCCAGGCGGTTCGGGCGGTGCTCGCCGCGGCCCGACGGCGGGGCGGCACGGTCGTCGTCGACCTGCCCCGCCGGATGGACAACGGAGTCGCCGAGGTCCTCGCCCAGCTCGACGTGGGGCTCCTCGTGGTCCCCGCCGAACTGCGCGCCGTCGCCGCGGCCGGCCGGATGGCCGCCGCCGTCGGCATGGTCCTGCGCGACCTGCGGGTGGCGGTACGCGGTCCGTACGCACCCGGACTCGACGACCGCGAGGTGGCCCGTCTGCTGGGGCTGCCGCTGGCCGGAGAGGTACCCGTGGAGTCCGCGCTGCTGCGGCCCCACGGAGGCAGGACGCCTCCCGGAGCGGCCGGCCGAGGGCCGCTCGCGCGCTTCTGCAAGGAGTTCTGGGAGCGGGCGTTGCTGGAGGTGAGGGCGGCGTGAGCGCGAATGCCGGCCTTGGGCGGGATGCGCGGATCGGGGGGATCGGAGGGATCGGGCGGAGCGAGAGCTTCGCGGGGTTCGGAGGCTTCGAGCGGAGCGGAGAGGTTGGAGGGATGCGAGGGGTTGGAGGGATCGGGCGGACCGACAACTTCGCGGGGTTCGGAGGCTTCGAGCAGGGCGGAGGGGTTGGAGGGATCGGGGAAATCGGGGGACAGCGTGTCGGCGTGGTGAGTGGGGAGGCCGAGGGCGAGGGGTGGCGGGCTGGTGCCGGGCCGTCAGGGCGATGGTCGTCCGGTGGTGCTGCTGTCGCGCCGGTGCCAGGTGTGGACATGACGCCGGGGCTGCTCGACGGTGTCCGGCAGTGGCTCGCCGAGAGCGGGGGCGAACCGACACCCGCGCGCGTGGCGCAGGCGTTGCGCGAACAGGGGCGGGTGCTCGGGGACGCCGAAGTCCTCAGCGCGGCCGAGCAGTTGCGGTCCGAGCTGATCGGCAGCGGCCCGCTGGAGCCCCTGCTCGCCGACCCGTCCGTGACCGACGTACTGGTGTCCGCCCCCGACCGGGTCTGGGTGGACCGGGGCGGCGGACTGGAACTGACCGCAGTCTCCTTCACGGACGCCGCTGCCGTACGACGGCTGGCGCAGCGACTGGCCGCGGTGGCCGGACGTCGGCTCGACGACGCACGGCCCTGGGTGGACGCCCGGCTGCCCGACGGGACCCGGCTGCACGCGGTACTGCCCCCGGTGGCCGTCGGCTGTGCCTGTCTGTCCCTGCGGGTCGTACGGCCGCGAGCGTTCACGCTCGACGAGTTGGTGGCGGCGGGCACGGTACCGCCGGGTGGGGACCGGGTGTTGCGCGCACTGCTCGACGCACGGCTGTCCTTCCTGATCAGCGGTGGTACTGGCAGCGGCAAGACAACGTTGTTGAGCGCACTGCTGGGGCTGGTCGGGCCGGACGAGCGGATCGTGCTCGCCGAGGACTCCGCGGAACTCAGGCCGGAGCATCCACACGTCGTACGGCTGGAGAGCAGACCCGCCAACCAGGAGGGCGCCGGACTCGTCACCCTTCAGGATCTGGTGCGGCAGGCGTTGCGGATGCGGCCGGACCGGCTGGTCGTGGGCGAGGTGCGCGGGCCCGAAGTGGTGCATCTGCTGGCCGCGTTGAACACGGGCCACGAGGGCGGTTGCGGAACCGTGCATGCCAACGCGGCGGCCGATGTGCCGGCTCGGCTGGAAGCGCTCGGTACGGCCGCGGGACTCGACCGGGCCGCCCTGCACAGTCAGGTGGCCGCCGCCCTGGCGGTCGTCCTGCATCTCGTTCGCGACCGGGCCGGACGGCGGCGGATCGCCGAGGTGCACGTGTTGGAGCGGGACCCGTCGGGGCTGGTGCGGACGGTGCCGGCGCTGAGGTGGGGCGCTGAGGCGTTCGCGTACGAGCGGGGCTGGGAGCGGCTACGGGGGCTGCTGCGTACCGAGTCCTTCGGTGAGGGACGGCGTGGTGAGCGGGATGGGTGAGGTTGAGATGGGGGTGGTGGCGGCCGCGGTGTGTGGCGGGGCGGCTGTCTGGCTGATGGGAGAACGGCGCTCCGGGGCGCGGCGGGCGCGGTTGTTGCTTGCCGGAGGCGAAGTGGTGGGTGTCGGACCGCCCTCATGGCGGAACCTCGCGGGTGGGTTGCCGCGAATCCGTGAGCGGCTGCGGGCCGAGTGGTGGTCGGCGGTCGTCGGGCTGGTGCTGTCGTTGCTGGGCGCCTCGGTGTTGCCGGTGGTCGCGGGGCTGGCCGGGGTGCCGTTGCTGCGGCGGATGCGGCTGGCCCGGGAGGCGAGGCGGGTGCGGGAGCGCCGGGGGGACTCGGTGATCGCGCTGTGCGGGGCGCTCGCCGGGGAGGTGCGCTCGGGGCGGCAGCCGGGCGAGGCGTTGCTGCGGGCCGCCCATGATTCCGGTGGGCTCGGTGACGCGCAGGCGGCGGTACTGGCGGCGGCGAGGTTCGGCGGGGACGTCCAGGGCGCCCTCGCGACGGCGGCGCGGCAACCGGGCTCGGAGGGGCTGCGTGGACTTGCCGCGTGCTGGCGGGTGGCCGTGGACCAGGGGGCGGGCCTCGCGGCCGGACTCGACCGACTCGAAGGCGCGTTGCGTGCCGACCGGGACCAACGAGCCGATCTTCGCGCCCAGTTGGCGGGGGCCCGGTCGACAGCGGTGATGCTCGCGGGCCTGCCCGCCCTGGGGCTCCTGCTCGGCACCGCTCTCGGCGCCGACCCGCTCCACGTACTGCTGCACACCGGGCCCGGTCTGGGGTGCCTGCTGGTCGGGGCGGTGCTGGAGGGCCTGGGGATGTGGTGGGCGACGCGGATCGTGCGAGGAGCGGAGGCGACATGAGCGCGGAAGTTGTCCACAGGCTGGGGGTAGTTGTGGGGACGGTGTCTGCTCTCGGCTGGCTGACGCGGTGGGCGGGAGTGGCTCGGCGCGAGCGGAGGGTACGGCGGCGGCTGGCCGCGGTGTTGCCCGTAGCTGAGGAAACCACAGCCGATGGATCACGCTTCGACGTGCGGGAGTTCGCGCGACGGTGGCTTCCCGTGACAGGCGTGGCAGGCGCCGTGTGGGTTCTGGTCGGCGGGATCGTGGGTGCCGTGGCCGGGCTGGCTGTCGGGGCGGGGCTGTGGCGGTGGCGTCTTCGGCAGGCGGCTGTCGTCGGGGCTGGTTCGGGGGTGGACATCGACGCCCGTGAAGCGGCTCGACAACTGCCTCTGGCCGCCGACCTGTTGGCTGCCTGTATCGCGGCGGGCGCCGGGCCGGTGATCGCGGCGCAGGCCGTCGGTGAGGCCCTCGGCGGCTCGGTCGGGGAAGCGTTGGCGCGCGGTGCGGCGGAGGTACGGCTGGGCGGTGAACCGGGCGAGGCATGGAGCCGGCTCGCCGCGACACCAGGCGCGGGTGTCCTGGCTCGGCTGTTGGAACGGGCCGACGTCTCCGGGCTGCCGGCCGCCGCACCGGTCGCCAGGCTCGCCGCCGACGCCCGGGCGGACTGGACGCGCGCCGCGACGGCACGGGCCAGGCGGGCGGCCGTGATGGTCACCGCACCGGTGGGGCTGTGCTTCCTGCCCGCGTTCATCACGGTCGGAGTCCTGCCCGTGGTGATCGGGCTGGCGGGCGGGGCGCTGGGAGGGGGTGGTGGATGAGGGGACGCGGCGCGGAGGTGGTGGCGGGCAGCCGATGACGAACGGCAGGCAGTCGGCGGCAAACGGCAGGTAGTCAACGAAACGGATCCTCACGGGGGTTGAGATGTACAAGGCGGTTTGGGCGCGGATGCGTGCCCTGGTGTGCAGGGCGCGTGCGGCGCGGAGGGATGCGGGAATGGTCACCTCGGAGTACGCGATGGGAATCGTCGCGGCGGTGGCGTTCGCCGTGGTGCTCTACAAGGTGCTCTCCAGCGGAGAGGTCAGTGCGGAGTTGCAGAGCATCGTGAAGCGGGCCCTCAGTGCGCAGATGTGAACGAGGGGCGGACAGGGGGTTCGTCACGGCGGAGGCGGCCGTGGTGCTTCCCGTGCTGGTGATGTTCGCGATGGCGTTGGTGTGGGTGCTGCTGGCCGTTGCCGCGCAGATCCAGTGCGTGGACGCGGCACGGACGGGCGCTCGCGCGGCGGCTCGCCAGGACCAGGTCGACGCGGTCGTCAAGGTGACCCGCGGGGTGGCGCCGCGCGATGCGAAGGTCACGGTCAGTCGGGAGGGCGATCAGGTCCGTGTCGCGGTCGTGGCGAGGCCACCGGCACTGCACGGCCTGCCCTTCGAAGTCCGGGAGGAAGCCGTGGCCTCGGTGGAGGAGACGGTGGGGGAGGGGAGATGAGCGCCGACTGCTCGGGCCGCCTGCGGGAAGCTGTCCGGCAGGTGACCGCCCGGCATGCGGTCACCCGAGGCGGGGGCGGGGATCGAGGCTCCGCCACCGTGTGGAGCCTCGCCGCGATCGCCGTCCTGTGTGTGGTGGTCGGTGTGGTGCTGGCCATGGGACAGGCCGTCGTGGCCCGGCATCGCGCGGCCGGCGGCGCCGATCTCGCGGCGCTCGCGGCGGCGGACCACTGGGCGGACGGCGCCACGGCGGCCTGCGCCCGGGCCGACCGCCTGGCACGGGCCCAGAGTGCCCGGCTGGTGAGGTGCGTGCTCGTGGGCGAGATCTCGGACGTGACCGCGGCGTCGGGACGGGGGCCGTTCGCGGCGGAAGTCAGGGCGCGGGCCGGTCCTGCGGAGGCGGATCCGGGGCCTGTACCAGAGTCTGCGGGGCCTGTGCCGAAGCCTGCGGGGCCTGTGCCGGGGCCGGAGCCGGGGCCGGCCCCGCAGGGGGCACCTGCGGGGCCGGCCCCTCAGCCTGATCCGGCTCTGGCTCCGTAGCCGAC
>Ga0307516_10004289_pt1 | contig 17703 bp, 10 predicted proteins | sample 19_EM_MG_FD_203310 | JGI IMG/M metagenome (GOLD analysis project Ga0307516, IMG submission 203310) | Populus trichocarpa ectomycorrhiza microbial communities from riparian zone in the Pacific Northwest, United States - 19_EM | ecosystem: Host-associated > Plants > Roots > Unclassified | place... | reverse complement strand
TATGTAGAAAATTCTTAGTTATTTTAAATATATTGTTATGAAATTGATATCAATTCATAATACTTTTTTGAAGTTCCTCTAACACTTAACAATAATAAGTAGGATTAATTAACTTAAAAGATAACAACCATAATGAAAACAAAAACATAAAAAACTTGAAAATTATGATAACATAAGAAGTTCAAATCTAAAGATTCTACTCGTTGCCATATTGTTCCCATAAATTCTCAATCAAATCTTCTTGTAGTTGAGAGCTAGTTGCTCTATCCCTAATTCGATTATGAATTTGAAGAAAATCATGTAGTTCTGGTATTTCACCATGTGACATTGATATAAAGGAATTGACTTCATGCCCATGATCAAATCCAAGGTTCATTGCTCCTTCATCCTCAATAATCATATTATGCATTATTATGCAAGCTTTCATAATATATGCAAGCGTTTCTTACTCCCAGTATTGAACAGGTCCACGTACAATTGCAAAACGAGATTGGAGCACCCCAAATGCTCGCTCCACATCCTTCCTTGTAGACTCTTGCTTGCTTGCAAAATATTTTCTCTTTGCTCCTAATGGTCTTGAGATTGTCTTAACAAAGGTCAACCAATTAGGATAAATCACATCTGCTAAATAGTATCCCATTGTATATTCATGCAAGTATTTTATGAGCTGCAGTTACCTTTTGAAGGCAAGATAAACCAAGAACATCAAGAGCATCTGTCCTTTGTTTGAAATATGGATTATGAGCTTTCACTGCATTTGCGATCCGAAGAAAAAGACGACGACTCATCCTAAATCTTCTTCGAAATTGACTTTCAGTGAATTTAGGATTTTCAGCAAAATAACCATTATATAACCTTAACTCACCTTCCTTTCTATTACAATTGATAATATTGTGACCAAGAATAGAGCCACGATACCCTATTCTCCGCCCGTGATTATTCGATTCTTCTTCAGTAACCACAACGCTAGCAACTTGAAAAGCGAACATAGGAGTGTCATCATCAAAATCAAAATTAAAATTAGAATGATTCATGATGAATTTTAATGAAATATAACAAAGATTGGAGAGAAGAAAATGACGAGAAAAAATGTTAGGGTATATGAGAATATTTATAGATGGATTATTTTTTCAAATTATAAAATCTTAAAATGTTGGCGGTAATTTTTTCAAAATTTGAAATTTTAAAATTTAAAATGTTGGCGGTCATTTTTTCAAAGCTTTAATTTTTTTAAAAAAAATTGAAAATCAAAATTTAAAATGTTGGCGGTTTTTTTCAAAGTTTGAATTTGAATTTACTTTTAAAAAATTAAATTTTTAACATATTCATATAAATAAATTTTAAATTTAATTTTAAATTATATCTTTTAACTTTCATATTACTTCATTAATTTTATATTACTTTTATAAATTACTCATATTAATTATATAATTAATAACATCATAATTATACTATATATAAAATATCTAAATTAGTTATATAATTATATTAAAATTAATTTAACATGAAATATATTAAAATATAATTGGCTTTTCTAAATAGCTTTTTACTATTGGAATGCATATAATCAAAAAACTATATTTACACTATTCAAAAAGCCATTTTCTCCATTTGGCTCTTTAATATAGCATTTCCTATTGGAGATGCTCTTATAGCCCCCATTATTGTCTCCATGAAGGTAGGGCTCTCAAAAGTAAGGAGTTCCCCAACGAGGATGGAGAAGTCTCCCTTCTTATCTTTACCTTTGCCTTCACTAGTGACATGAGACAAAGACCTCTCAGACAAGTTTTTTATAAAAGGATTTCATGACGCATCTCCATCTCCTTCAGTTATCAACCTTATAAGGGCAAAAAAAGGTTATATTTTGAAATAAGGTGAAAATAAAGGAAAATGAAAGAATGACTTTATACCTTATAAAATGGCCTGGTAATATCCCTTAGCCATTTTATCAACTTCATAATCAGTGCGAGTCGAAACATAATTCTTCTCCTTATTCGAGCTTAGACAATGCTTGTTGTTTACTTCATAAAGGGACCCTCCATTAATGGGAACAATCCTAAATTGACTGCAATCCCTCTTAGCGATTGACCGTTCCAATATATCTGATGACAAGCTATCTCCCCCTCAATTTCTTGAATGTATTCTACATAGCACCATTACTCTTGTTAGCAAAGGTGAAGAACCATCACACGTCATTTCCATCATCAATTTCGGCGACCAGTTGGTAAGAACTCTTGAAAATTTTTACTGAGGGCTCGAGCCCAACCATTTTATAGGATTTTTTGAAGGAGGACATGATTGTTTATCTTTTGGGATGCAACTAGCCTGGAGTAGGTTGGTAGTAACTGAACAAATCCCTCACGAATCCTTGGAAAGGGAAGGAGTATCTCATCGCATACATGCATATGGGGGTGATAATTTTAAAATAACCCTTGGAGGTGCCCAAGGTCAGTTGGTTGATGTGCTCATCAGAGTAAGGCATTTGGGCCATATACTCACCAGGTTGGTAACGGGTCATGAATTCTATGTCCGCAACATATAGGTTACTCAAGATATTATCTTTAGGAGTCTAAGGCAACCTCTTTGTCCTGAAAGTCTCTAAAAGGGGTAAAAGATGGACTCTTATGAGGGGATCTTCTCTTCTCTTCTCTTCTCCTTCTCACCAGATAAGGCTGCCAATATGACACATGTTCTCACCCTAGGTCTCAATCTGAGGGACTCGTGTCCCTTATCACTTCTTTCAGGTTCTGGTTGAAACCTGAACTCCTTGTCAGGGGATGAAGCGCTTCTCTTTTTAGAAACAGATTTGATGTTCCTAGGGTCCATTTTTGTTATGAGTGAAAGAAAGATAGGGAAAAGGTTCTGATGAAAAAGATGTCTGAAATAGTTTTTCCCCTTTTGAGTCAAGAATAAAGGTGGAAAAGATAATTTCAGGTCTTACTATGGGATAGGTTTTCAAAAAACACAAAGAATAAAAGTAAAAGAAAAGCCACAAGTAAGAACAACTAGGGTTATAAAGAAAAAAAAATCTTTTTACTCTCATCGGATGAATGACTTTTCATATCATCATATATCTCTAGAAGTTCACGTAATTACTGTATTCAATGCAAGCCATTGTTTTGTTTCCCAAAAAACACCTTCTCCCGGTAAAGATAAGGCACCTAGTCTTGAAGATCCCAACAATCTTGTATGGGACACGCAAAATCTTTTAGAGAAGGTAAAACGACTCTAATTTGTTGCTAGCATGATATTTTCAAAATATTTGCATATAATACATAAAGATTTAAGGGGTTATTATTGGATTAACATTTTTTGTTTTTCCTGAGTCCATTCTGAAAAAATGAACAAAGTTTAGGGTAATAACTCATCATCTATGAGCTCAGCCAAGCATCAAGCCCAAATATATGCGGATCTGGGGAACCGTTAAACCCCAATCTCCAGGCTCAGCCAAGCGCTGAGCCCAAACTTGTGTGGGTCTGGTGAACCGTCGGAGCCGCCATCTCCGAGCTCAACCAAGCACTGAGCCCAAGCTTATGTGAGTCTAGTGAACCGCCAAACCTACCATCTCCAAGATCAACCAAGCACTGAGCCCAGACTTATATGAGTATAGTGAACCTCCAAACCCATAACCAAAGATATTTTACTTTGATGAGTCAAAGGTATTTTATCCTAACAAGATAGACATATTTGGTTGATATATGAACATTTTCCCCTTCCATGAAAAAAAGGGACCTCAACAATTATAAAAGGAACCATTGTAACCTCCATAAAGCAGGTTCGATTTTTCTCTACTATGAATGACATATATCTATTTCTAGGGCTTTCTTCTAAAAGAGAACTACTTTTTCTCTTATATGATATTGACTTAATCATCAAAAAGTTCTCAAACTCCAAGAAAGGGATCTTTTGCAGGTATTGAGCATAATCCATCATTCATTTCGCCAAGAAAAGATAAACCAAATTGCTAGAATCAAGAGATTAATAATCTTATCTTATGCCTCGACTTGACCTTCAAGCCCATGTGATAAAATCAGACTTCATCACATATAATTTAATTGGATTTATTAATGTTCAATTGATAAAGGGAAGAAATTTGAGTTTTTAGATTAATTATATTGTTTTGAGGGTTGACAACATGGTTATAAAGGCTTCAACTTTTTTATTTTATTTTTGTATTTAGAGGTGAAAACAATTTGAGATTTGAGCCCAAAAATACTTGTGCTTTGATTTTCCAATCACTGATGTTGCTGAAAGTTTTTGCAGGGGACGACACATTATTTTCCTAGACAAACGAGAAAACAACATGTATTTAGCTATTTTTTTAAAGTCAGACGCATGGGCCTAGCCTTCCAAGCTTCGACATGCCTGATCTCAATGCTCTTGGTTCTTTACCTTTTTTTTTCTTTTCTTTATTTAATTATAAAACAAAATTATTTTTAAATAAAATAATTACAATGATATTTTAATTTTTAAATAAGATTAGAGCTTTTGATGGAATTATTAGCAATTATCTAATATGTAAAACTTTTTAAAAAAATATCTATTTTATTATTTTATAGTTGTATGATTTTTATATAAATTAATAATTTTGAGAGATTATAATTTGAATCTCATCAATTTGTTTTTGATATTTGTGTAATTCATTCGACATCATTGACAAATCTCATAAAAATAATTTAACTTTCATAATGATGAAGAGTATACATCATATTTTTATTTTACAATAAAAAACTCAATTAAAATAACACTATCAGCAAATGATGACGACAGCATGTCCCTAAGCTTTTGATCAAGTCAAATGTTTGTAATACTTTATTAGCTAAAGTTACCACTCTTTTATCATTAAAAAACAATAATAAAAAGCACTACGAAGTTTAAGGTGTTGTTTGGAATGGTTTACTTTAAACAGTGTTTTTATAAAAAATTTAATTTAATTTATTTAAAATTAATTTTTATATTAAAAATAATTTTTAAAAAATAAAATAATATTATTTTGATGCAAAAATTATTTTAAAAAATAATTACTATTATATTTTTAAATTTCCACTAAAAATTAGTGTGACTTGACAATCTAGTCCCAAGCCACAAATTTTGGTTGTGAGAATTCAAAACGACTTGCAGTAATCTTATTAGATGGTCTCTTGGATTGTCGTGTTAATTTACAGGTAATAAATTAATATATATAATTTATTATTTTTATTTAAAATAATATTTTTTAAAATATAAAATTTAAATTAAATTTAGTTGCATCAATATGGTCGCTAATTAACCATCTAAGTTAAATCTGAGTAGAATCATACTTCAAGTTACAAGTTTTTCAAATTCATCCATTAGCTGGGCTCATAAATATAAACAAAAACAATAGAAAGGGGCCAAATTGAATTATAGATGGAAGTCATTTGCAGTTTTCCAAACAGCGCCATTTACAATTACACTAACACCCCCAATCAAATGACAAAAATCCCATCCAATCCCATCTTTGACATTGATTATGATAAAGCCTCTGCCTTCCTCCCCAACAAAGCCACCCCACTTCCTTCCTTCCTTCCTACAACTCCCTGCCAAACCAGCAAGAACACCCCAAATCTCAAAGAAACATCATCTCTCTCATGGCAGAAACATCATCAACAAATTCTATCAAAATTGGTACTAAAATGTTCTCAACCCAATTTGTAATCATTTTCTCTCTCTTTCTATCCCTTCCTATCCTTTTCCTTTTAGCCCCGAGAATCTTCCCTTCTCATAACCCCTCCATCCCTATCTCCCCTTCTGATGAACTTGACGACTTTGTTCTTTTCCGCAAAGCCATCGCCTCCGCATCCGCCTCCACCTCCGCCTCCGCCACCCGCTACCCCTCAGCCCATTCCCATCTCACCTCCAAATCTAAAAAACTCAAAATCGCCTTCCTTTTCTTGACCAACACAGATCTCTTCTTCGCCCCTTTATGGGAACAATTCTTCAAATCCGCTGACAAAAACCTCTTCAACATTTACGTCCACGCCGATCCCCACTCCAATGTTACAAAACCCACAGGGATTTTCTTCTCCCAATTCATTCCTGATGCCAAGCGCACTTATCGCGCCTCCCCCACCTTGATCTCCGCCACCCGACGCCTCCTCGCCAACGCCATCCTTGACGACCCCACCAATACCTTCTTCGCCGTCCTCTCCCAGTACTGCATCCCTCTCCATTCCTTCAAATACGTCTACAATTCGTTAATCAGTTCCAAGTCTTTCGATTTGTCTTCCCCCGAGTCAGACCCCGAATCGACTCAGTACAATATGAAAATCCAGTACAAGAGTTTCATCGAGATTATATCGAAGGATCGGCGGTTATGGAAAAGATACGTGTCTAGAGGGAAGTATGCGATGATGCCAGAGGTGCCCTTCGAGAAATTCCGTGCTGGGTCTCAGTTTTTTGTTCTCACGCGCCGGCACGCGCTTATGGTGATTGAAGATCGGAGGCTGTGGAATAAGTTCAAGCTGCCCTGTTATCGAGAAGATGAATGTTACCCAGAAGAACATTATTTCCCAACGTTGCTTTCAATGCAGGATCCAGATGGTTGTACTAAGTATACGTTGACAAAGGTTAATTGGACTGGAACTAGGAATGGACATCCTTATACTTATAAGGCTGCTGAGATTTCTCCGGTTCTGATTCAAGAGCTTAGGCAATCAAATTATTCGAGTTCGTATTTGTTTGCCAGGAAATTTGAGCCCATTTGTCTAAACCCTTTGATGAAAATTGCTGATAAAGTCATTTTCCGGGACTAATGATGTGGTAAGTTTCTAGTTTCAGCTTATATTTTTTTTCTTTTTGTTGTGTTTGAGTTAGTCAGCTGAGTTGACGCAGTGAGCTTGAATTTGATGTTAGGATAGGTAGTGGGATGGTTTGGCTTGATCAAACCTAGAAAAGTTGCTTATTGCTTATTAGTCGTTGGTGTTTGGCTAGAAGTCAGCCAAGATGGAACCTTTTCTTTGATACATTTACGAAGATTGGTTTAGAATTTTAGAGGGTTAGATTTTTCTCTGGAATAAATCTTTGCCTCCCAACTTGGTCATCATGTCATTATCATGCACAATTCAACCCACATTTACTTAATTTCACCCCTATCACGAATTGTTTATTTTGTATGATCTTGGGATAAAATTTGTTCAAGATGGAAGTTTGGAAGTTTTCGGCATTGAAAGTGTTTATTCAAAGTGCTTTTCGTCTGAAAAAAAACACCAAATTGATGTTGTTTTAGATAATTTTTTATGGTTTTGACATGAATTCTAACCTGGGTGGGCCTAAATCTTAATTCTTTACCATTGTTTTCTTTGGCTTAGTACTTCATTGATTATTGCTGATGTAATTGAGGGCAAGATAGTGGGATATTCCTTGGTGTGATGAATTTAGCAGCAAGTCATGTGATTTGTGACAGAATAGCATATCCCTGTTTTGAGGGAATATTTTTTAGCTAAATTTAGGTTTCTTTGTCTTGAAGTCTTTAGTTGTGGCAAATATCAATCATTTTAGCCAAATTATACAAGCTCTGTTATTAACTAATGTTTTTCGGTGCTAATGATCATATCGACCAAATTGTATTTGACTGTGCCTTGAACTTATGCCTGTAGTGCTTTTGAGCCTATTATATACAACATTATCATATATGCAGCTTAGCTAGAAGTTTGCTTGCTTTGTTTTGTAACTTCTGAACCTTTTTAAGTTGCCAAACTCGTTCTGCTTCGTTTGTTATTATTTGGTGTCTGATTGTTTTCATATATACGTGTGTGTGTGTGTGTGTATTCATGAGTCGCCACTGAAGCTGACTCATTCATGCCATTTTACAGGTGAATAAAAGAGTTTCGAAGATATGAAGAAGTGTAAGGTATTGTTGGAGCAACTTATGTTGTGGAGAATGGTTTTGAAGAGGCGTAAAGTGCTCTCAAATCCTTAAAATTTAACCCAAAAAAATGGCAGCTCGGAGAGGGCGCCATTGGAAACATAGAAAGGGATAAAAATAGGTACTTCTAGTGGGAGGAAAGCAAACGAAACTACTTCTGCTAAATGTATCTACAAAAGTCGAGAATTGGAGGAGTTTTTGTCATCTTGTTTTGTGTGTGTGTTCTGTACATAATTGAATGTACTATAGGACAAAAGGAGGGAGGGAAGAAAAGGCTGTAAGGAATACCGCAAGGCAAAGCAATGTAAGGGGGACAGTGATGGGCTCAGATTAAAGAATCTAGCCAAAATCAAACCCCCTTCTTTCCCTCTTATTCAAATTTTGATGTTTTATTTATTCATTTCTGGGCAAATTCTTAGTTTATATAATAAATTGCGGATCCAATCTCTTCCTAATAGTATTCTTTTTTTTCTCTTCCATTACTGTGGTGTCCGTGTGTGATGAAGGATCTGGTTGCAACTTGCAATGGTATTATTTAGACATGTTGCCTGTTATTTTGGTAAGGTTTGGTTACTGTTTTGGGATAAAAAGGAAGTTTTTCTGGTATTATTTTATGTTTTTATAGTTTTAACTAGATATGTTTTTGTTTTTATCTTTGTTCTTTTTATTTTTTCTATCTCAAAATAATAATCAATGTTTTTTTAAAAATTATTTTAGAAATAAATTTATTCTTTTTTTTCAATTAAATATGTGTGTTTGATAAAAATTTATTTATTTATTTATTTATTTTTATATCAGCCTCTAAATACATGTTTTTTTCTGTATATCCTTATGCTAACTAAACATAAAAAAAAAAAAAAAAAAGGTTTTATTATTTATTGAAGCTTTTTATGAGCTGTTGCCGACAATTCAATATATGGTTGGTAGTAGATAGATGGGTGGTGGCTAACCACCGAAGCCTGTGATCGCCGCCGAGGCACAAGATTTCTAGAAATTGTTTCATTGGGATACCACGCTGTCCTCCTCTAGCCATAAAAGCTACTTTGATTATTTTGTCTTCTATTGAAATCTTAAAATAGCCTTCTTTTTTTCTTTTTTTTTCTTAATTTATTAGTATTAAAAGTACTAACTCTGACACTCCACTGGCGTAACCCAGATCCTCTCATGTTCCTTTCTAGATGAATACTCTCTATCTAGCTTGAAAATAACCCGAGCCGAGCGTCATATTTGAAGCAGTCTTTGCAAATATAATAGCTGTTATTTTTATTTAAAAATATATTAAAATAAATTTTTTTAATTTTTTTAATATAAATATATCAAAATATTTGAAAATATATAAAAAATAATAATATATAATAAAAAAATATATATTTTTAAAAACATTTTTTAAAGAAAAAACAAACAGGTCCAATTCAGTTTGGAGCTGTCTTTGCATCATAATCTTAATAAAAATTGATTTTTTGTTTAAAATTATTTTTTTATATTTTTTATTATTTTAATATGCAGATATTAAAAGTAATTTTTTAAAAATATTATTCTAATTAAAAAATATATTTAAAAATAATAATTATCACACTCTCAACTACCCCGAGTTTTCAATTTTCAGGTGTTGCATCACGTAGGGCATCATACAGACGAACAAACTCAAAATATAATAAATTCAAGTTGATACTCTTGCTTGAAAAAACATAACCCTTTAGATTCCTAATCTCCACCTTATATCTGAAGCTTCAACAGCCCTTCAAAGGACAGTGGCTGCTGGAATAATATAATAATTTAAGCTTCAAGGAGTTATTTCGGTAATTAAGTCCCTCGGCCGTTTAAGATCTTTCCGGGAGAGGAAAAAAAACATTTTCCAAGAGTAAATGCCAACTTTCTTCTTCTTCTTCTTCTTCTTCTTTTCTTTCAAAATGAGCAGCCCTAGGATCTTCAATATCTTAGGCTTTATTTGTTTACAAGGTGTGGTGGTGTGTTGCATGCGGACTGTACTTTATATATTTAAAAATATTTAATTAATCAATATCTTTTATGTCCATTTAAAATTACAGTCAAATCTTGATTTATTACATAGATTCTACGAAAATTCTTTCAAAATCTTAATAAAAAAAACTAGAATTTATATATATATATTTTTTAAACCTCCTTTTTCCGACCACAACCACGCAAACTAATACAACACTACCAAGGAGACATAGGCTTATGGGTATGGTAGCATCTACTTCTTCCTACAAACCAGTTCGAGAATAATTTTTGTTATAAAAAAAAAAATGGTGGTTGATGGATATGGAAGTAAAGAAAGGCTGCCATGCTCTGACTCCGTTCAAACGTCTGAACATTCACCCTGCTTTGGTGGCCTTGATTTTGGCCCTAAAGCCACCGAGTTTGAATTGATTGTTCTGAGAGAGGGACCTTTTTTGACTTAATACTTAAAATATTGGTGTTGTCTCTCTGTCTGTCTGTCTCGATGGCCTTGAGATGCTTCACTTGCTCGACAAAATCAAGGACAGTACTTGGATCTTACCATTGTAAGAAACAATTTCAACTATAATAATGCACCTTCATTATTTCATGGAAACGGACCCTTTCCCTCTCCCGGGTCCTATCGCGGGCCACCCGACTAGAGTTGCTCGAACTACTTCCATTTAAGCGCATGATTTGCAGTCTCATGTTCCATTGCCTTTTTCTATGTGAGAAGGAAATCAGCTCCGTGGTCAAAAAGAATTCTATAGAGATACTTTTAATTTCTACTCTTCATTCTTTCTTTTGGTCTGTTCTGACCAAACTTTAATTTCAGCAGGAAAAGAAAGCAGCAGATGTTTCCTACAATTACTCTTTGGTTTCGCAACTTGCAAGATTACAAGATTGCTTGGAAGTGTAGGTGGACAACACTTCCTGATATTCGCAACTGAGGACAGGAAGCAGCTTCCTTTTTAGCAGCCGGAAAATGTCAATGTTCCTTCTCATTCCAAGTTCCACAGCTAACTTTTCTCAATAATCATCATCTAAACCTTCCGGAAAGCCATGAAAAGTCGACCATTGGGCTTATGGAATTTATCAGATGAGATTGCTGATGCCAAAGTAAACAGTTCTTTGTTGGAAATCATTGATGGCATGGTTAACCATAAAATGACCAATCGGAGACTTGAAACGAAGGCCATATCCAAGCCCAACTCCGGATCCAGGTTTGCCCTGCCTCATTGCTGGATTTCCTGAAACTCCAAAATTGAACTGTATCATGAGGCCATTAACAACAACAACAACAACAAAAAAGATGGGGTGCTAACAAAGAAGAAATAGGAGGAAAAAAAAAAAGACTTCAGAATTCCAAAGGCGAAAAGTGCAAAATTCACAATGGTTTAAGAAAATAACATGAAGCAGTGGTAGTTGCCACACAGAGGGTTGTGGAACATGGTCGAGTGAAAACACTGGGCAATTGCAGACAAGATCAAATGAGGGGTGCTCAAACAGATCCATTGATGTAGGATCAACATAGACAAGATAGCTTAATCAGGTTAGCAAAAGAAAGGGAAAGCAGTATACTGTATACAACTAACAATTAATAAACACCAAGGCTTCATACTTGCTAGTGAAAGGACTAAATCCTTGCCTTCATTCTCATCCAATTACAAACCAGACTCCTGTTTAAATTCCTACATGCATATGTTTATGTCCTGGGAACTCTATAAAAAGTTGTTTTCTTGTTGCTCCTTGAACTGAGCCCCTTATGCAACTAAGAACAAAATGCAGGTTCTTTTGAATCTCTAAAACATTGTAACTACTTTTGCTTTTCTTTGCCATTATATGGAGAAGCAGGATGTCACTAGTCCTCGGCAACATAAATACTATTGGACCTCGCAATAGAAAAGTTCAACTGAAAATGATAAGAAAAACTGTGAGTAGAGCACAATTCCTAAGCAAGTGAAAGAAGTCAATTTACCAGGTACAAGACAAGCAGATCTCAAATCGGTTCCACAGTCCAAGAAAAAAGCACCGTCCAACATCTTATTCTGAGTACAGTAAGAAATGCATTGAAAGTAAGTTGACATGCATCAGTTCATCAAAACTCAGTTATGGTAGAAAAAATATTCAGAAGGCAAAATAGCATAATGGAAGTGCAGCTCCAACAGAATTTTGCAGTAAATTTTAAGAATTACTAGTGCGATGATGTTAACCCACACCTTCTAACTACATGTCTAAGTTCCACCAATATAAAAGCTAGAGGTGCTAGGCTCGAAATATCTAATAAATCAGGAGAGGACATGAAAAGATGATATGGAAATAAGGAAATGACATATGGCATGCAATGATCCTTTCTGACCACCAATCTCATGGTAGAAAGAAAGTAAAAGCTGGTTGATTATTTTAAGTCTAGAGGTGTCTTAGGATTGCATCACCTAGAGGCAACCCTTAAAAGAATATACATATTGCCATAGCATTACCAGATCTCCAACAAGTGCTGTGCAAGTTGAGTGGTCATATAATTGGCCCTCACCAAACACACACACACATTATTATTGGACCCTTCAATGTCCCTGAACCGAAGATTAACTTCATCTTTGACAGTGATACAAACCTAAAGGACTTATTACACCTTGCGTACTCACTTTACCACAGTTCCAAATACATTGATTTTGCATATGAATCTCAGAAAACCCTGTTGACCATACTGTAAGCTTTCCTGTAACAGAATTAACGACCATGGTAAAGATAGTGTTGCAAAATAGCAATGAGTACCAACAGCATCTAAAATGCATCTATACCAAATAGCAGGTGTGTTAGAGAATCTAATTTATCTAGAGATGACTCGAGCAATAACTCAATTGAAGATGACCATAACACCAATTTCCAAGATTCAAAACATAGAGATTTCTCATTTTTCTTTGAGGGTTAGTAAAATTTTTCAATTCTACTTCTGCTGCGAATGCAATCCTCTAAGAAACTCTTACGATAAAGAGGAAAAAAGATCACACACTCTAGAATCTTGTTTCTTCTCCACCAACAAAGAGCATTTCTTGTCTCTTGCAAGAAACGACCACCTATTTTTGTAGCCAAGGATTCAAAACTAGGAAATTGTGGTCTACACAGTCCAATCTAATTAACATGACCTTGCTCAGCAAAGTACAGATTATTTAACCTCATCAACATGCTGCCAGCACTACAAATTTTTTTATCATGCATTTCAAAACAAACCTTGAAAGAGAGAGGCGGGAAGGAAGGTTTTAGAGACAAAACCAAGTGGACAGGTGATGCAGCCATGGGAAATGACCACTTCTCACTATTCCTTAGTTCAACCTCAGCTACGTTTTTTGTGTTTTAGCTACCCAACTACATATGGTATTAGGTGGCACCGCATATTTTCTCCTAAATTGTCAACTTTTCAATGTTTTCCTAAACAAACTACAATCACATGGCAAGACAAACTACTGTATTCATGAATTATGAAGATATATTAGGGGAATCAGATAGAGTAATCAATTTCATTGCTTCTCCTCTTCTACATTCAACATCCAACACAACGAAACACACAACATAGCACCAAACCAGGTATCTTGTAAGGAAACAACAGCTCCTTGCATAAAAATGAAACCTGGATATAAAATGGTGTCTTTTTAATTATTAAATTGTTGAAGGTATTCTGATCAGTCCAGGTGCTGCTGCAACATAAGTATTTAGACCCAAATGGGTCTCTTCCTTAAGATTTCTGTGAAGAATTAATGAGCTGTAAATTGCAGCGGAACAATGTGCGTCATATAATGATCTGTTGTCCTCAAAGTATGATGACAGCATTACATACCAAAGGAAATGTCAATTCACTATTTGCAACCAGACATGATCTCCCGGATCCAACAGCACCCTCACCATATCCTCGTACACTACCAAGCCCTCCAATTGCAAATGCTTGGTAAGGAGCCATGTCCCCTACAATTGAACCACCTGCCAGGCTGTCAGAAGAAAAGAGTAAGAGTCATGCAAAGGAGAAAGAATGAGAAGCATGACTGTCTATTTTCTTCCAACAACCAAGATGCTCGAGAGGATAGCAAGAATTGCAGCATGCTTCCAGTGAAAAGAGCTGAATAACAAGCATAGCCAGTGCTCCATCTCGTTTCAAGCATTATTTTACTAAATTTCAGATTAAGATTCTGTATACACTCTATCAACCATGATATCATTTCCTTTTGTTATCTCCAGCAAATCACTAGTTCCTAGAACCATGACCTTTATGCTAGTGTGACCCTTGAAAAGACTTGTTATTTACATCTTGCTTCCCAGTCCCATTGTTTTCAGGGTCTTCCCACTTTTTTGGACCACTATGTCGCCACTTGATCTAACAACCACGGAACACCTACTCAAGACAACATAGAAAACTTGCTCACCTTGCCAATAAAAATGCTGGTCCAAGTTTGACTCCTTTTGTTGCAATAAACTTGAACTTGTTAAAGATTAGCCACTTTGATAGAATAGGAATCCCTTGTTCAATTTGCATTCTAAACTGGATATAAGAAAACTCATAGTTAGTGAAAAGCAGCACGACTGGCATGTAAAGTTTATGTATCAAGACTGAGATTGGAACTATTGTATGAGAGAACTGCAGCTCAACCTGAACCTCAACGAATATGAATATGTATACACAATTTATTTACCAGCAAGAAAAGATGGTTTACCTGATAAAAACTGCGATCATTTGCTTTTGCATATTGAGACTCTTGCTTCAAAACTACCATGTTGTCATGGGGACTGCCACTGTATTACAAGCATTTTACTGACCAATTAGGAAGCTACATGTTAGAAAACACTTGAAAATTGAAATAATAGAAGTGCAGGCTACCTGCGTGTCAATGGGAACCCGTCAATGTCCCTGGTTATAGAGCGCCAACTATCGTTCACTATTTGTACATGCTGCACAACTTAAAACATTTACGTTTCTTAATAAATCAACCATATATGACAGGAAAAAAACTATGCAGCTGAAGTATAGGTGCTTATTAAGCATGGCCAGAACCTCAAATTTGATACTGGTGGTGCTGCTCCAATCAGAAGTTGCAGGCTCATTTCTATCCAAACCAACAGATATTCGAGACAAATTTACACCTCCGCTCCCAGAACGAGAGAAATTGTCAATTGGTGTACCGTGGACCCCAATTTCAGGTGAAAAAGAATGCTGGGCCAAATAATTCACAAATCAATAAAAATACATGTGAATTGGAGAAAGGAAAATATCAATCCTTTTCGTTTAAAATCCCAGTGTGGTGTTTTCTCTGAAAAAACCTATTTTTTTTAGATTTTCTGTACCGAAAAAAATAAATGGAATTAAAAGGTTCTTTAAAACCCAATTTCTAAATTTTCCATATGCAAAACACAATAATAACCAAAGATTGATCATAGCTTATAGCAACTGACCTGAATAACAAAACATTTTTGAGAAAGCCACTCAGGTCTTGGCCTTCTAAAAGCTATTATGACATTTGAATCATAGAGCCCCTTATCCCATGATACATCAAGCTTCTCACTTCCACCAAATAAATTGGGGTGTTTGATGCAAAGACTGCAAAAAGCCAATCGAATTGATTGTCAAACAAGTACCCTAATTTACTATTACTTTTTTGCAAACAGGCACGAATGTTAATCTTGTTTTGCTTTTCTCTGGTTTGCAAACATGGCTAAAGAACAAAGCCTCGCACTTCTTGAATTCAATCACATAAAAAGATTGTAAGACTTAAGAATCTTTCCTTTTATTTTCCTACCATTTTCTCAGACGAAGAAAATTCCCACAAGAAGAAGAAAAAAGTAAGAGGATACGCCATAAAAATAAAAGCTCGGCACCCAATAAATGAAATGGCAAAGATTATAAAGAAAAAGGAAAAGACCCACCTCCCAATTATCAGAGAAAGAGGACTTCCAGTGCTCCTGCAGTTTTACATAAATAGAATCGGTGACTGTGGGTGAGTGAGAGGGAGATGTGGATTACTAGTAATTATTTAATTAATTAAATTAATTAATATATAGACAAAATCAAGAACCTAAGAGAAGGAAGCCTCAAAGCAGCACATAGCTTGTGAGTGAAATCAACATTCGCATCAATCTTGGCTGTAACATGTCAACGTTTCAAGAACAAACTAAAACAGGTAAACAACAGAAAATTCCCAAAAAGAAAGAGAAAAAACATTGGCCAAGAAATATATAAAACAAAAAATGATACTGACCTTTTCCAGCATGGACGCTCTTTTGAGCTCCCATGTGTATTATCTACTGAAGAAGCATCAAAACGTTAATGAGTGATGATGATGGAGGTGTAGTAAGCAATGCAGCAAACAAAGGAGAAGAAAGGAATAATGCAAAGGAGAGGGAGACGAGACAAAGATTTTTGCACGTATAGAATGTTTTACTCCCAAGTTTGTTATCCCTGTATTTTGCTTGCTTGCTTGCTTCTATTAAGGGGGGGATGGATAATACCCGAACAACAAAATAACCATCAAGCCCAACTTGGAACCGATTAGGTATGGATATAGGTCTGTTTGGCACTAAGTTTTAAAAAATTTAAATTTTTTATTTTATTTAAAATTAATATATTTTTAATATTTTCAAATTATTTTGATATGATGATCTTAAAAATAATTTTTAAAATATAAAAAAATATTATTGGCATATTTTTCTGAGTGAAAAACACTTTGAAAAGCAACCACAACCACACTCCCAAACACGTGTTTGGGTATTATAATCTAAACTTAAATGTTATAATTTACTATTATTTAATGCTTTAGTTTGATTTGTATGTATGTATGTGTGTATATATATATATATATATATATATATATTTTTTGTTGTTTTATAAGAGAGAAAACCAACTCTCAAGTATTAATTACATTCTTCAATTTTGTGAAATTACATAAAAAAAATATATATCGTTCCTTTAACAAGTTTCTCATATAACATCACACAGTTATTGACTATCAATACTTTTTTGCATCGAATTTTATAGCATAATAATAATAAAAAATAATCATATAAAATACAAATCGTTACCATTTTTATTTATTTCTTTGTAAAACATAAAACACTAGCCTTAAAAGTCGAAGTTTTATCAACTTCCAAGCCAAACCAATATTTTTCTTCTATTACTCCTTTTTTATTTAATTTTGAATATTAAATAATGTTATCCTTTTCATTTATCAATTATTTTTAAGATATAATAACTAACAAATATTACAAAAAGATCCATTAAAAATATTAATCAAGCTAATTACAAGCTTAGTGTTAAGAAATTAAAGAAGCGGACTTAATGTTTTATAATATACAACTTGTACTAGGAAGTATAATTTTTAAATTAGCTCCAGCATCAAACTAAAATTTTACTAGAAAATTTTAGAAATTTTATTTTATAAAGGGTTAAAATTTTATTGTAATCAAAGTTTAAAAAACCTTGTGATAAAGACTAAAAGAGAATTTCTCCTATTTATAGGAAAAAAAAAAATTTCTTTTCTCGGGGACATATGCGGTAGCCTTGTGATTAATTCAAATTTGAGTTTTGTTCCGTTCATTTTACCTATTTGGATTGTTTTAAAATTGGATTGGATGTTGGCCCACTAATTTTTTAGGGTTAAGTTTATTTTATCACTATAAATACTCTCTTTCTGAATCACAATTTAATCTAATAATTTTCTTTTGATAGTTGTATTATCCTATGCTAATATACAATATTGTTAAGTTCAATTCAAATCTAATCCATACGTGTATAATATTCATGTTTTTTAACACAATATAATATAATGCATATTAAAGTAATTTGTAGATATATTTTTTAAGGCGTGGGTTTTAATTTT
>Ga0307516_10004288_pt1 | contig 17705 bp, 17 predicted proteins | sample 19_EM_MG_FD_203310 | JGI IMG/M metagenome (GOLD analysis project Ga0307516, IMG submission 203310) | Populus trichocarpa ectomycorrhiza microbial communities from riparian zone in the Pacific Northwest, United States - 19_EM | ecosystem: Host-associated > Plants > Roots > Unclassified | place... | reverse complement strand
ACCCCCCCCCCCGCCCCCCCCCCCCCCCCCCCCCCCCCCCCCCCCCCCCCCCCCCCCCCCCCCCCCCCCCCGCCCCCCCCCCCCCCCCCCCCCAAACCGGCTACCGCTTCCGCGCGGGCCGAACCATTTCCGAAGTACCGCCCCGTCGAACCACATTTCCTGGCGACGCATCATCACCACCCATGTTTCCGTACTCTGGCCGACTTATAGATCCGAAACATCCCAAGGAAATAGCGAACTAGTAAAGCGAGTGATCGGCCGACGTACGTACGCAGCTGGTCAGATCCAAGGACCGAGGTGAGTAGATAATGAGACACCGTGAGACCGGAAATATGCAAGCCGAGGTCCAGGTTCACCCTGAGGGGTGGCAGACAGCTCCTCTCCGGCCTGCTCGATTGACGATTCGGTGCATATGTACCTACATAACGTGAAACTTGTAACTACTGCTGTACGCCAGCATCATCCATGTGCATATGTACACGCATGCTCGGTGGTGTATATACAGACGCTGAGTTCACCGGATCTGCGGACCACGCTATCTACATAGTGCTGGATATGCATTTTACGGACCGGCTCTTCGCCCTTCGCTTCTTTTTGGATTATTATTCGATTCGGGTCGAGACGACGCGCACCGTCTCCGTATTGGTCGCCACATCTCGGAAACACGGCCGCTGTCCCTGCTTTCCCTGTAGTCTGGCTCGGCCTCAACACAGCGTATGATGGGCGGATATCTATGTACGCGCAACCACAGCAATTTCAGTCCGGTGTTCCAAGCCGCAGAGGCTTCCACCGCCGAACTCCGCTGCACGACAATGCACAAAGCATTTTCGCGTTGTTCTTCAAAAAAACAATTCCGCTACGACCGGGAGGCGGCTTGCAAATTGCAAGAAACGGAGACCCGGTCACTTGTAAAAAAATTTCGGCAGCAGCAGCGTGAAGTGTGATGTTATTGTCGGGTGTGCAGTCTTGGGGATTTCGGCACCTGCTTTGATTGCAGCATCTGTTGGTACCCGGTTACGCGCAGGGGCCGGATAGCCGTTGGAAAGCGCACCGGGGAATTTGCAGCTAGCGCGCTGGGGCGGTGGTGAAAGATGGTCCGCAATGTTGGGGTGTTGTTTTGGGGATAGGTGATGAGAGGTAAGGAAACATGGGTGGGTGGTGATAGTCACGAACGAGAGGTTGAGGGATGTGGAATCGGCATTCTCACTTCAAGTTTTTCTTTTTTTTTCTTTTTCTTTACTACTCTGCGAATTTTGGGGGCTGTCCTGTTGTCGACGAAGACCGGTGTTTTATTTGGCGGGTCGACTGGCATGGTTTTCTGTCAGGTATGTACATACCAGCAAAACCAACCCATACATAATGCTGACATATGCAAGTCAACTTCCATGCGGTGCATCGCTACATAGAGTAAGCGTAGTCTCCCCATCACGCGGGCCGATGCAGCTCGCGCACTATTTGGCAGCTAGCCCAGAACCCCTTCCATCCACGCGGCCTCACTGTTGTTAACGGCTGTCAGTGTGGAGCACCACTCAATCTGGGGCAGACTGTTCAACCCGAATAACTTCTAGAGCTGCTATGCTGTGGCCGATCGTCTGTGTCGGTATGACCCGAGGTTCTATCTATGTAGGTCCCAGGCAGCTTCAATGTATACATTGTAGGATCCCAGGCAACTACAATATGTATCTAGAGTGGACCGGATGTATATAGTCAAAGGAGATGCTGCTAGAGAAGGCGGGGAAGCAGAGGTGTGAGGCAGGTTTGAGTTTTAAGTCTGACTACTCCAATCCGATTTGTCTCACATAGACGACATCAACTCGGAAATCTCTCCTATTCCTTTACTGCTCTAGAGTGGACATTGTAGGATCGTAAATTGTCGGTTTCATTCCACCGAACAACCGTGCGGGCCCTCTCTCCCTATCAGTGAGCTGATGCCTGGCTATGCCTCTCGCGAACCCGCCGTCCTTCGATGCCGATGCCTCCCTCCTTGAAATCTTGCGCAGGTGGGGAACCCTACGATACCCCGTTCGGGGCAAATTCCGTTGAAGCACCAAATTGTTGTTTGAGGGTGGATCCCACACCATAGTACGTGCGCACGGTTGAAAGAGTGGGAAGCAGCTACTAAACGCAACTTCTAAGCAACGGTGGGTGGGTGGGATGGGAGAGAATGGAGTGGTATAAAGCCCACGCTACTCTCCGTACACAAGCTGTAATCCTGCCGGCTTTTGGATCGGGCTGAAAACTAACTACAACTCGAGCTACATACCTACTGTACTGAACAAGATGGTGATCACAAGCGGTGCAAATAGCGAGCTGCGTCTGGATGTTGTGATTGTCGGGTATGTGTACCGTCCATCTGATCCCCTCCTTTCCCGAAGCATTGCTGATAGGCTGCTGGTCTCTGCAGTGCTGGCATCGGTGGAATGGCCGCCGCGGTCGGTTGTGGTCTAGCTGGCCACAACGTGTTGGTCCTCGAAGTTGCCCCAGCAGTAACATCTCCCCCCTCTTCCTGCCTTGGTTGCTCTCGCTGATTCCCACCCCCCTTTTACAGATCGGTGAAGTCGGCGCCGGCCTCCAGGTTGCGCCAAACATGATGCGGATCCTGACGCGATGGGGCCTTCGTGACACCGTCATCGCTAGCTCGGTCTCACTGATCAATCTTGACATCCGTCGCTGGTCGAGCGGGGCCCTCCTCGGCGAAGCACCGGTGAACAAGTCGTTCGGAGAGCAATACGTGATCCACAGGGCGGACCTGCACCGTGCACTCTACGAGCGCGCCGTTGGGTTGCCGAACGTCCGCGTCCGCGTGGGCGCAACCGTTGTGTCGGCGGAGTTCGGGGAGGACGGAAAGGGGGCCGGGGTGGTGTTGGAAGGGGGGGAAAGAGTGAAGGCCGACGTGGTCCTGGCGGCGGACGGGGTCAAGTCCCGATTGCGGCAGCAGATGCTCGGACTGCAGGTGGACACGCCGACGCCGACGGGCGACGCCGCGTACCGTATCATCCTCCCTCGATCGGCAATGGTCGCCGATCCCGAGCTGCGGGAGCTCATCGACACTCCGCGAGGCACGCGGTGGGTCGGACCGGGCCGGCATATTATGGCATACCCTATCAAGGCGCATCAACAGTACAACATTGTGCTGCTGCACCCAGATACGTCCGAGGGGAGCGAGGAATCATGGACCGCCGTAGGGACAAAGCAGGAGCTCGTCGATACGTTTAAGGGGTGGGATCCGGTACTGCAAAAGATTTTTGGCTTGATCCCCGATGAGAAGGTTTTGAAGTGGAAGCTCTGTACGCACGAGTTTTTGAAGACATGGACGAAAGGGCATGTAGCGCTGTTGGGAGATGCGTGTCATCCTATGCTGTTTGTGGCCCCTTTCCCCGATCACATCCTCCTCCGACTAACGTGCAGTAGGCCATACGTAGCTCAAGGCGCGGCCCAAGCCGTCGAAGACGCCGCAACACTTGCCGTGCTCCTGTCCTCCATCTCGGACAAGTCCTCCATCCCGCAAGCCCTGCGCCTCTATCAGATCGCGCGCAAAACTCGGGCGGAGATGGTACAGGATTCTGCAATGAAGAACCGCGAGACATTGCACATGCCCGACGGCCCAGCACAGATCGAGCGCGACGCAAAATTCGCAAAGATCTTCGGCGGCGGTGAGAACCCAGATAAATGGGGTGACCCTAGACACCAGGAGTTCATGTGGGGATGGGATGCGGAGGAGACGGCGAGAAGGATGGTGCGTCGGGGCGAAGGGGTGAGGAGTATGCTGTAGATGTGCAGGCGGTCACTGGATGCAATGAGCCATCCATGCTTTTCTCGTGATGTCGGATTTGTGTGGGTTTGGTGGGAATCGTTTCATGCGTTGGCACGTTAGTCCATTTTCAGAAATGTGTCATTAGATTAAATAATTAAATCGACAAACCTTTAAAATGTCATGAAATTACCACAGCTGGCACTTTTCCGCCGGTTTCGGGCATAGGCAGCAACCACCAAGAAACCCTCACCACAACACACCGCACCTCAACCCAACAACCCTCCAGCATGCAAAAAGACGGCAACCCGGCAGTAAATTTGGAGCCAGGAATTCGATGATCTAAAGTCACCCGAGCAAGCGGTCATGGACTGGGTGATTGCAATGCACTTCAGCACCCGCACGGGAAAGAGTGATAAGTAGGTAACCGCATTCAATACTCAGCCAGCCAGGTTACTAATCGCCTACCTACTCTACTCAGGGAGCCATTTTGGAGCGCGCAGTGTCCATTCCAGATCCTGGGTAGCCGGAATAAGGAGTGCGTCGTGGTACATAGAGTCAGTCGAACAAAGCACATGCGTGGGAGTCGCGGTTCAGTGTGGGGTCGCACGAACACAAAAGTGGTTGCTTCGAAAAGCGCCAAGCGCCTGGCCCCATCTACGGTTGGGGACACCTGGAACCGATGGAAAAACACACAGCTATCTTTTCCCACAACACCGCAAAAGAAACTTAAAGGACGTTATTATCGGAAAGATAAGGGTGCCCAGAATCAAGAAGTAACGAGCTTTGAATTTTAGAAAGCGTGGTTGATTTTCCAATGAATTTAGAAAAAAAGTAATTTTTGGTGGGGCGCTCCCCTATGTCCCCATGCTGGAACCCTGTCAACTTCCGGATTAGGAAGCCGCTAGCTTAATAAGCCACGCAGGACAGACAGAACGAGCGCGACGACGCAGCCGAAACGCGTCTTTTTTTTAAGTCTATCGAATAAATATGGTCGTGAGAGCAGGAACGGGTTGGCTGGGCGGATTATTGGCTGGGAGCTGGTGCTGGCTGGCGTTCGGGCAACAGTGATGCATGAATTGCGCTGCGCGCCGCAGAAGAAAATCATACAAAAAAAATCACATAATATTACCGCATTGGGAATTAAATAAATAATTGAATTTTCAAATGAATGTCCCTTGCCATTGGCTCAAGGAGTCCCCAACTATGTCACCAAGCCGACGTCAGCTCAGGTGATCGTAGATAGATGCCTACAAGGAGACCTATACGGAGAACCTGGTGACTGTCAATATCGCCGACTTGACACCAAGCGGAGATGACTGCTATGTATCCGCCCTATCTGAGAAAGCCATGCGGCCGGCCAAAGGAGAAGCGGCTGCGCAAATGAGCCGGGAAATTGCGGTCAGAGCTGCTGCCGCTGGGGCACTTGCAGGAATCTCAGAAAAAACTGCACAGCGCTGTGGTCGGTGTCGCGGTGTGGGACACAACCATGCTAGTTGCCGCGAAGTCGGACGATTCCCAATTGGTGGTTTGTGGATACCTACTTGTATGTACATAGTTCTCCGATTGCTGAGTAAGAGTTGTGCTGTGATGAGGTCTTTTTGGTGGCTGCTGCCTTCGCCCGAAACTGAAGGAAAAGCGCTAGCTGTAGCATTTTCAAATTTTGCCGTTAAATGGGGTAAAAACTATGTATGTATGCATGTACTGTAGTTACAGGGGTAGTCACCCCTGCTCAGGGGCCTCGCTGCCTGCACCACCACTCGAACAATCAATAATGCGCGCAAAAATGTCCTCGCTACATAGATAGATATTACACGTGGGATTGCCCTTGTGCGCATCGTTGACCACTGCTCGTATGCATGGGCTGACCTGTGCTTGTATGATACCTGTTGCAAAACTGCCGTCATACACATCGCTGGCCTTTGCTAGGAAGTTTTCCAGGACTACGTATGTAGCCCGATGCGATATCTACTAGGGTCCCGACGCAAACATCCACAACATGCGCGACGCGATATTGACTGCGAGTCCGACGCGAGCCCGATGCCGTCCCAAGCTGGCAAATACCTATACATAGTGAGATGCTTTGCGACCGGATGAACCCATCTAATTAACCCAACAAAATTCGATGAGTTTCTGCCATTGATCGACACTCTTTGGACCAAGGTAGGTGTATACACAACTCAACGGCAGAGTGTGGTACAAGTTCAACACTACGAATGTCGTCTGCGAAAGAGCAAAATGGCCAGTACAAATTTTGCAAGAAAGGAAGGCCGTGTCGAGAAACCCGAATGACTGCATTCTGCATCGAAGATCTCTGTCAGGTTCGGATGAAAATGACACGCATGTACGTAGTCGTTGCATTGGTAAAAACTGGTAGAAATATGTAGGTAGACAACGGGAACCGTTGTGGCAGTCCATCTCTTTGCCGAGTGTTCTTTGTCTCGCCGAGGACAATTCGTGAAAGAATGGTAGACCGTGGGAATTACAGTTAGCCCCTTTCTTTATTTCGTAAAACTTTTGCACGTGCGGGTCAACGGGTTGAGAAGGGAGGGAGTGATAAAAAATTATGTACTTGGGTTCTATCTAGAGTTCTTTACTTAATGATAGTTTACTGCGTGTGTTCACTCTTCCCCTTTCCACAGCAAACACCATCAAAGTAATTCTATATATTTCGTAACATGTGTGGCTGTGGCTGGAGTCGCTGAGCATCGTTCGTTTCGCCGAGGATGATTCGTTTCGCGTCGAAGATGTTGGCTGAACTGTCAGTACTTCATTAGTCATTAACTAGCTACAATCGAAAATAGTAGTGTGGCTGTGCTGAGGAGTTCCCCAAAAGGCTAGTAGTTACATGCTAACGTAGTAGCGCAGGAAGTGAAAGTGAATCAGTCCTCGAGGTGTGATTCAAGGCTAGCCATTTAGAGATTATCTACTTGCTCTACAATGGTTGGAACGTAACTTCGAACCACATACCCAACCGACAGAAGGAGAAGACGAATACCGGCCCCTAATCTTTAATGGACACGAGTCTCATATTACCTACGAGTTCATCGAATATGCCTATGCTCATCGAATCATATGTCTTTGCCTACCCGCCCATAGTACCCATCTTCTACAGCCACTCGATGTCGTGATTTTCGGTCGATATGCAGCAGAATACTCAAAGGCTTTGGACAATGCTTCACGTCATGGTATTACTGGTATTGATAAGGAGCTTTTTATGCAACTCTTCCAAGAAGCACGTAAGGAGGTGTTCACAAATCGATTGTGCCGAAGTGCTTTCCGTTCAACTGGCATTCACCCGCTTAACCCCCCGACGCCGTTCTTAAAAATATCCCCGAGCTCAAGACCACCAAGAACCGCATCGGCACACCTCCCGCACCCGATGGATCGACTCCCATGACGCCGTCAAAGCGAACGACTCAAGAATTCGACTCCTAGCTTGTCAGGGAGTGGATATTGAGTCTGGTGTTCGAGAACGAGTAGAACTGCTAGCAAAGCCTGCGCATATGTCGATGGCACGAGAAGCAATACAAATCAAAACCAACCAGCAATTGCGACGGCTGAATCGGACAAAGGGAAAACCCGACAACTCAAGTATATGGCATGCAGGTAGCCGTACACAGTTGACCGATAAAGCTTACAATCGAGGAAGCCAGACTGCGGAAGAGACGGGTGGAGGAAAAAATAGAGGTGGAGGTCTTGAAGCAACAGCACTTGAAAGGGAAGCGGCAAGAAAAAGCCTTCGAGCAAGCGATGATCGAATCTCCTATAGGGGGGATTTTTGAAGCACAACCAGCCGCCGAGCCCGGAGAATCCATTATTTTCAAAACAATGAACTCGCTCACTGGCGCATCTGTGGTGGAGGTTCTCAAGCCTGAGTTTTTTGTTGTTGCACCTGGTACAAGAACGGAGGATTATCAACATCCACCACCCTGACTGAAGAAGGACAAGGTGAAGAGGGGCTATGCACACAATGGAAAGGCAGAGACTTTGGGTATTTGGACAACTGTCATGAGTAAAACTACTTAAGGACGAATGGACATTTATTCATATTTCATTTCCATCGGAGGAGGATTCAGATTAGATACTTTCTCTTCAATTTCTCACGTAGTCTGAATATAATTTTATTGCTGTACCATCTCCGATTGATTTACTAAGTGATTAAATTAAATTATCTTGCTCGTTGATGGGTTGTAGCTATGGTAGTTGTTGCGATGGCGACGGCAATGGCATGGAGCTGCCTGAAGTAGCTAGCCTTGAATCACCACTTCCTGCGCTACTACGTTAACGTACAACGCATGAATCGATCCCGTTTAGTGGATAGTTTAGCGGCTCCTTTTAGGGTTTAGCGTGCTATTCTTTCCTTCCTCTCTCGCGCTCCTGTATCTGTAGCTGGGCATAGACAATAACTCTCTTGTTTAAGTGGTTTCTCTTCATCGCTCCTGTGAAGCCACCGCCCCATTCTATGTCTCCGGATTGTTGCTGCTTGAGCGGAACGTGTGCTAGCCGCGAGAATCGCATGGTCCGCCTACAGGAGTACCTACTTCTGGGAGCTGCGCAGTTGCAGTTCTAATATCAGCCAAAAATCAAAAGCAACCACCCCCACAAAACCTGGAGGCTATTTGGTGGAAGGGGAGGCACAGCCAGGGTTCGACCGCACCTCGGGTGATGATGGGGGTGGAGAATCCTGCAAAAAAGCATCGATATCAATCCATCTGTCACTCGTCCGCCCATCCCCTCGACAGACACGTCCCACAAGTCCGCAGAAAACGCCGCTGGCATCAATTCCTAGCATACAACCCCTTCCCCTCCTCCATAACCCACAACCTTATTTATCCTCTCCCTTGCCTTTGTCCCCCTCCCCAGCTTCCGAAGAATTGAGTAGCCCCTCGAGTCCACCCTCTTCCTCGAAGCCCATGCCGAACCTGTCCCTGAACTTCTTGAGCCTTCCGGCCTCGTCCTCCTCGACGTCGCGGAGCTCGCGCATGCTCGGGTTCCACAGCGGGTTGTTGCGCACATCCTTGGTGCTGCGGATGATGCCGCGCGGCGACGTCGTCAGCTGCTTGAACGACGACCCGTCCGACAGGATCACGATCTGGTCCAGCAGGATCGGTCGCTTCGGCCGCGGGATCAGGTTCGCGCTGCGGGATTGCTGCACCGACGGAACCGGACGCGTGCCAGCGGGGAAGAGTTGCGTGTGTAGTGCGCTGCGAGAGCGCAGGATCGGTCGGAGCGCGGGGAGCATACCGTGGGGTGCGTGTGCGTGTGCTGTGTCGTCGAGTATTCGTCAGGCGGGCGGGCGGTGTCGCGGAGATGGGGAGGCCAACTTTTTTGCTAGGTAGAGCCCGCAGCGCCGCCTAGAACCCAGAAAGACAAGTCAATCTCCTAGTCCCAACCGCTTTAGGATAACGTACTTCGGGTAGAAGGGAGATGGCCGGGTAACACACTGGCTAACCCCACTAACTACTTATGTTGAAGCTTGAATTTTTTTCACAGCATGAACATGGCGTAACACCCCACTGCAGCCATGGCGGACCCCCACCGCAGAGCCATATAGACTGCACAGAGGGCCCGGAAAGGATCACCGATCGACACCCTCCGGCCCTGGGGGCAGCACGGGGATACAATCCTCTGGAAGGCTGGCACAGACAATAGAGTGTGGGCTATCTACCATAGAAGGCACCAGTAACTCTGCATTGAAGCTAATACCTATGGTTGTCCATCCGGCCTACCTACATTTAGTCTATCCACCTGAGATCAGTGGAGCCAGTCCGTCCCAGGACCCTGTGTACAGGGCGTGTGGCGTTTTGGCTGTGGGGCTGTGTGAATTGCAGATCATCGAAATCCTCCACAAGAACGGAACCCAGGGGGGAACACTGTGGGGACGCCCAAACCCCCGAAAACTCCCATTCTAGTTATCCCTTGCCTATCTATACATTCTCAAAGATACCTTTCCGGCCCCACCTCATCCCCCTCTAGATACCTCATTCCCAGTCCCAACACATGTCAGCCGTGACAGCTATAGACTAGCGCAGCACGCTAATGTTATAATGAAGGGGAGTAAAAAAAACAAAAAAAAACGCTAAACGCGTATCAAAACGGTCAAAATACGTATTTTTCGCCTCCTGATACGGGTCCAGCAGGAAAACTATCTAGATACGCTTTTCTTTTTCTACTCCAAACCAGTACCTATACGTACTTACATACCTGTAAGGTATCCGGGCTTTTACTCTCCGACGGACAGACTAGTCTTACGAAATCCGCCCGGGACTGCCCTGGTAGAGCTGGGCATCGTCGCGGGCCTGACATCAGCCCAATAATGCTGTACCCAAATACCAAAATCACAGGTACTATTGCATCGCTGCAAGGCCGCATTGATGACTGAGATGCACGTAATAAGGGTCCTCAATTGGCTGACGCATCGGGTTAGGCGCCAACTGACGACCAACTGCCTTCGGGCGGTCGAAGGTCCCCCGTATATATGCGCTGATCTCGATTGGCGTAAAAGGAACAGTTCCTGGTGCGGAAAGCAAATTTGATTTAAGCCCATTCAAAGAAGGTTTGTCGGGCATCACAAACGACACCTAACTGTACATATTGTACAGGTTCTCGACTTCATTTTCGATACGGAAGATGGGGCCGATCCAAAGGTAGAGGATTTATCGACAGTTAGATAGCTCTAAATTGCCCGAGAAGCAGTACTGGATGCCACGAAAAACCCCCGGGATTCCCATGCCCTGGGTGGTTTGCTGCCCTCCATGATCGCTGCAACGGGTTGCATCCGTGTTGATGTGCCAGCTTTCGATGGTCCTTGTCGTCTTATCGAAAACCATCCCATCTTCCGCGAGACCTGGTTGGCAAATCTGTGGGGACCGTGGTCGTGTTTACCATCTCCAGCAGCCTCCCGAACAGAGGTCCCTCAAAGTTGAATGCGAGGTACCTACTTAGTTATGGGCTTCTGATTGGCTGCCGAGTCTCACCTTAATTCTCAACCAACTCCAATTCCGACTAACCTTGAGGACCCTTAATAAAGCAAAAAACGATAGTGTTCGGTTTCCACCCTGTTGACAGTCCTCTATATATCCACCGTTTTTCTATCGAAAAAGGTCTGCCTTGTCAGAGGATAAGGCAAAAAAGCCCCCAGCGCCATCACAGACGACCAGCTTTTGGCAGTGAGAAAAAAGTCTACAATGCCAGGACATGCGCTGAAAAGCCCTCAGTGCCACAAGGGGTTTCTCCTTGTCTAGTATCCAGGCCAGATTTTGTAGTAGAGTTGAGTTGAGTAACCGACAGCCATGGCATTCCGCAGCTGGGGCGGCAGATACCAGTGTTACTGTCCTGTGAACCGCGTAGCGATCATCTATAGTTACACCATAAAAATGCGCAAATAGCCGTATGTAGTATATATATATTCTGGACGATTTAAGCGTGTTACTCACTCGACCACGGAAGAAGAAATCCCTCCCCCCCCACAGACTTCAGATGGCTCTAGCAGAAAATAAAGGGAAGAAAAAAAAAGAAAACATTATCTACAACCCGTTGTTGCGACTGATACCTCCCACAGTCTACAATCATCACCCACTCCAACCGTCTATGCCCGGATCCACTCCCCCCCACACCCAGTCCGTCTCCACCTCAAAAAAATAAAAAGGAACGAACGAACGAAAAAAGAATAGAACTAAAAGGTACTTACATACTTACCTACACTGATTTAATTGCGTCATGCTTAACGTAGCTCATATGAGCGAAAGGTGTGAAGACAAGATGATGAAAGGGGAAAAAAAAAAGGAAGAAAGAAAGAAAGAGAAATCAAATCCACCCACAAAATGACCCACAAAACAAGCCCATTTTTGTCTAAACCCGCCACCATCCCCTTATCCATCCAGCCAGTCTGTTCCAATTTGAGATCCTCAGAACAAATCCAAACCCCGTCCCGCGAGCAATAAATGGTAGAAAAAAGAAAAAAGCAGATGACAAAAGAAAAGAAGAGAAGAAGCAAGTATAGCATGTGTTCAACAAAAAAAAGAATATAGACAAAGGAAATGATGACAAGCTCAGTCACGTCGACGACGACTACCGCCGCGCCTATGGCAGATAACGATGAACAGTCAAAGTGGTCGGGTATCAATTGGTATATCAACTGGGAAAGAGAAAGAAACGAAGAAACGAAGAAAAGCAAAGGATATGAACGCCAACTACACCAACCCAAACATCGTCACCCAAAAACAAAACCAACTCGAAAAGCAATTGGCTGTAGAAAAGAAGAGACACCTGTAGAGACAAACATTGAAATGCACAAATGCCCAGAAGAACCCCGGCGCAAGACTAAAAACAACCATTTATCGAGCAACCCCACAAACTTACAAACCCACCAAAAAACAAATCGAACAAGAATACTCCATCAAACCACTCAGGCCAAGTAGACGTACAACGTGACTTGTTCGGACCCAACGTCGAACGCCATCAACACATCATCGTCCGAGTTCATTGATATGTAGTCGCCATCTTCGTCTTGATAGCGGATCCGGATGGATGTTGACGGCGCGATCTCCGGACCGTTTCCGCAAATGCGCACCTTGCGCTCGATGCGATCCATCAGCTGTGAATAGGCAATGTTGAATGGCACAATGATCGCGAGTGTGTCGTTGTTGTAGTGAATCTTCACCTTCACTTGGCTCTTTCCGTTGGGCGGTGGAGTCAACACACCATTGCTGCCGTTCCGGTAGTCATGCCGTTCATCCGTCACCAGACCATAGTTAGGTAGCTGTGGGGATGTGGGAGAGCTAGTCTCGCTTCGATTGATGACAGCGGGACCGCCAGAGTATGGAATGTACGATCCCGGCAGTGTGGGCACTGGGGGAATGTTTCCACCAGGAGAAACGCGGGATAGCGACGATGAGCCGGGGAGGTGGTGGATGTTCGGACTACTAGCCGAGCGCATCCGACTTTGCTGATTCCCAACCTGCGTTGCGGAGCTCATCCCGGGTAAAGAAGGCCTCTGGAGGCGCTGGCTGTTCTGATATGCCGCGTTGTTTTGGAATGGAGCATAAGAAGTGGTGCCATTGGGGCCATCCCGCGAGGATGAACGAGACATGCTGATGGGGGTGTACTGACCGGGCTCGTCGTAGTATCCGGATGTCCCAGGGTACCGAGGGAATGGGTACGCCTGAGCGGATGCCGTACGGGACATCGAGGGTGTCTCGACGGGCGAAAAGTATGAGCCATTGCCCCGTTCCGGAGAGTTTGCCAAGGCTTGAATAGCGGGGTTTGTATTTAAGGTTAGCGGTGGGGTGTGCGACTGAGGCGGGTACCATGTCGGAGGTGTGGCCGCTTGTCCTCGGGGTAGGAAGGCGGCAACACCTGGCGGCGGAGGCATGTTCTCGTTCGTGGCCGAACGCGATCGCAGGCTTGTGGTTGATCCGTTTCGACCGGAAGACAGAGTAGTACCAGAGAGTTGCGAGATATGAGGATTGTAGCCGTCCTGAACAACGGTAACGTCGTCATCGTCATCCGAAACATCCCTACTATCCTGCTGGTGGTGGTCTCCAGGGTCGGTATTGGCCATCCACGCAAACTGAGTCGCCGCAGTCGATTGTCCGCTGCCTCTAGCCCGCCCAGGGCCATCTCCCCTGGTATACTGCTCGGTTTGTCGCTGCAGGATCTTCTTCCAGTGTGTTAGGCCCTCATCGTTCGCATGCTTGATCATGAAATTCTCCACGCCCGGATCGCCCTTCCAAAATATCTGCAACGTATAGGATCCTGGAAACATCGTACGTTAGCCATGCTGGGGTTTCGCGAGTAGTCTGTTGCTACATACCGTTCCGAGATATGGAAATGACATCTGTGACATTCTGCATGAAGATCCGACCTTTCAGTTGCAGGTTGCTCTTCTTCTTGTTCGCACCGACAGCACCCCGTGCGTTCCGTACCGACATCGTTTTGTTCTGCTTCTTACCGACGCCAATTTCTTTGCAACACAAAAGGATACGCTCGAAAAGATAGATGTAGTACTGATGAACATGGAGTCAGCACATGAACGCCAACCTTCGATGTAGAGCCATAATCACCTCTCGTTCGACCTCCCCTTTGGTGTCACCCTTGATCACGGAGAATTGTCCGTGCAGTAGAAGTTCTCCAAAGTGTTCTAGCTTGTGACCCTTCCAATCTTCAACACGGCCTTCCAGGTCCTTAACTATTTCGGCATTCTCGGCCTTTCGGATGGCTTCGTTGATCTGACTGTTGATGCGTTCGATGGCCTCCAATCCTTGGGGTAGGGACTTCTCCTCGGACTCCATGGCGGGGGTGTACTTGATGAGATCCTGAGGAACAGTCAGCCTGCATCCGCCGACGCGGAATGACGAAGAGACGCACCCTCAGAAGCAGCGGGTATTTTGTGACTCTTTGTACGGGTTTGATCAGGAAAGCAGACAAATTGTCAAGGACCGGATGCGGCATCTTCATTAGTTGATCGCGGGATTCCTGGGCCAAGAGCTGGGCACTGTAAAAGTTGGAAGCGTAAGGTTCATATACGGTAAATGATTTTTCCTACATACATGTTAGACAACCGTCGGTAGCAAACAGCTCTGCGTCTCTGGGGAAGACATACATATTGAACAAAAAGATTCCCCCAATTCTGTTGTTCCGGCTGCAAACTATTTTGCGTTTCCACCCTGATCAAGAACCGCCGTTGAAAGTCCACCAGCTGGTTGAGGTTCAAGAACAGATTATGGATGAGGTCTTTGGAAACGACCTCCTCACGTTCCAGACATCGCATGTACTCCTGCAAAATCTCCAAGTCCTGCACGTATTTTCTCTCCGTGTCAACCAGCTCCTTTACTACCCGCGCTCGGCTGTCCAAAGGTTTCTTTTCGGCTTCCGGGCTTGCTTCGGTGCTGCCTCGATTCAGAAGGAGGTCGCGCTCTTTGAGGATGTCAAGAATCTTTTGTACGGTTCTGGTCACCTACCATGCGCGATTCCACGTTAGCGTTTGTGACCCCGTTCGCTTCCAGCAAAGAAGATCAGATGATAATTCAAGGTCGCAGTGGGGGAAGCGTGGGGGCGACAGGATTACCGCACCCCCCTTTGTGAAACACAACCGCCTTGCCACAATTTCGGCGACCGTGAAAGAGCACGCGGAATAGAGCGGGCCGATAGCGACGCACCTTCACGAACCCGTTCGTGTCGTCGGAGTAGAGATTGTGGATCATGAACGCGTCATCGCCGTCGATCTGTAACTCCTGCTTGATTCCCTTCAGAAAGTGGAAGGTCGCGGCTTTGCAATCATTGACCGTCTTCAAGCTCGGGCTAAGCCGAGCATCCTCGATGGGCTCAGTCGGCTGTGTCGCGTTGAACAACACACAGAGACTCGATCCCATCCGGAAACACCTCCACAATTGCGTGACGGGATCTTCTGGTACATTCGGGACCGCGTCCTCCGGCGGTTTGAGAAACTTTTCGAACTCTGGAACATCTCGTAATCGCTCTCGCAGCGTGAGACATGTCTGGTAGAGCCCCTGAGCTGGATCCGCCCCCCTATTGATAATGCTGTCGCTCGCGGTCGGCGCCGACATGACCGAGGGCGAGGGTGAGCTGGTACCGTTCCCGTTCTGGGCGGGGGTCCCGATGGACGGCGTTCCGGTGGCCGCCATTGGAGTAGTGTTTATGGAAGCCGGCGCTGTATTATTTCGCAGTAAGGGAGCCTGTTCGATTTCCACGGTCATGAACCGCGTCTTCGCTGGCTTGAGCCTCTGCGAGGCAAACTGAGAGCAGCGACAAGAGTTAGCCGGTACAACTCGAACGTGGGCCGAATGCAGATTTTGCGGGTGAGGTGAATAACGAGCGAACGAGAAGTGTTTTTTTTTTGGGGGGGGGGGGGAAGGGATGGCGGGGGGTGAGGGTGAAGGAGGTAGCGGGCTTGGATGTTTTGGTGTTGGGGGAGAGCAGTAGGATACCACAAGGATCTTGGCTCAAGCCAAAGAGTGATTGTTGAGCGGCGAACAAGATGAAGCGAACGGAGTGTAGTGAATGGGGGAGATGGGGACGGAGGTAGGAGAAAGAGTACGTGAGAGGGGTTTGAGGTTAGAATCGTGTTGGAGGATGTATTCGTATGTGGGCTTCCCAGGGTTGGAGGAGATGCTCCAAGCGCAGCGGCAGTAGCAGCACCAATAAAAAAAATGGTAAGAGGGTTGCCGTCGTTGGGGGAGGTATGGATGATAGGTGTGTTCAGAGCGATGTCGCGCGGCAACGAGAGAGCGAGTGGATTTGGGGGTGAGATGGGGGGGTGATGAATGGTGTGGTAGCGCGGCGAAAGGACGGGGGGGTGGACGAGGGAGGCGGGGAGGGAGGAGGAGGACGAGACCACATGCTCTGCGCAGAGCAGGGGCGGAAAGGCGGCCGTGTCATGCATGGCTCGGGCGAATGCCGACAGACGGCGGGCGGCCGATGCCAGAAACGACCGGATTCAAGGAGGGGGAGGGGGAGGAAGGAGAGGAGGAGGAAGGAGAGGAGGAGAACGAAGAGCTCGCTCTTTCCTTCATCATCCTCCTCCCACGGGAGTGGAATGGCGGGAGGGAAGCAATGAGAGCGATCGGAGAGGGAGAGGGAGGAGGAGTGTGTGCCGCGCGAAGGAATGGGAGCGCGCAGGCAGACACTTCAAATGCAATATGGCAAGATGCAAAGCAACGGACGACATCACCATGATGCCGATGACGATTCTGTGTTTTGGAGGGCAGTCCACCGCCGCCGTGAACCGCCCGCTTCTGGCGCACGTGTGGAGTGCTAGCGCAGCAGTTGGACCTTCCCCTCCACCCCCCTCCGCCGTCATTTCCTTCACCCCTCTCCTTCGAGAAAAAAGAAAAGGGACGGGGAAAAAGAAAAAGAAAAAGAAAGACCCGAACGCAACTGTCGATGTGATGTGGTACTTACTATGGCAGCATCGGAATACATCGCGCTGAACCAACCCACAGATTCCTCTGTCGCGATGGCTGTTGCTGTTGGATACGCAGCAGCAGTTGCAGTATCAATCAGCAGGAGGACGTTGGTGTTGGGTTGGGTTGGATTGCGCTGGGTTGGTTGGTTGTGGCTGCCGGTGCGGCTCCGATGGCGGACGACGACCGAAACGACGGCGAGAGAGTGAGCGCGAGCTTTTCCCGCGTACCGAAGAACAGCGTCTCTCTTTCTCTCTCTTTCTCTCTCTCTCTCCACACTGTTGAGCGGGTCCGCTTTGGAGGTTGAGCGAGAGCGAAAAGCGGGCTGCGCTGCTTCTCCGGATTGAAGACGGTCGCTGGTCGAGGCGCCGCTGAAACCGCAACGAAAACGGCGGACGGGCGGCGGGCGCGACGATGGCGAAGACGGCGGCGAAGACGGCGGCGAGAAACCCGATCAGTGTGTACGGCCACGGCCGAAGGGCGATGCGATGAGCTGTTTTTTTTTTTTTTTTTTTTTTTTTTCTCCCGACGAACTTCGAAATCCAACTACCAGAGAAGAGATGCGCAGGCAGATGTGGGGACGGGGAGGAGTGTGGGAGGAGGATATGGATGTGGATATGGATGTGGATATGGATGTGGATTGTGGGCAAACTGCATCCGAAGGATTCCCGCCGTTATAGCTCACTACTCCAGAAAAATGAAAAGTGGTTGGAACCAACCAAACCCGACGACGACGATCAGAGCTCATCACCGTCTGCCTGTGGGAATAATTAATTGTCAAACTATGTACGCACCTGCCCGTCCGTCCTCGTCGCCCACCACAAACCTCATTTGTCTCTACTCTAAACTCTCCAACTGCCCTGCCCTGCCCTGCCTGCCTGGCTTCCTGTCCAGTGGCCATTGCGGAAAACCCCAGAAACACTTTCTACCGACATGCAGGAGAAGCAGGCGGGTAGGTAAGCAGCCAAGCAGATTCACCAGCCTGCTTCGCCGGCGTGCAGCTCTGCATACATACTAGCAAGTCAAAG
>Ga0307516_10004287_pt1 | contig 17707 bp, 20 predicted proteins | sample 19_EM_MG_FD_203310 | JGI IMG/M metagenome (GOLD analysis project Ga0307516, IMG submission 203310) | Populus trichocarpa ectomycorrhiza microbial communities from riparian zone in the Pacific Northwest, United States - 19_EM | ecosystem: Host-associated > Plants > Roots > Unclassified | place... | reverse complement strand
TTTCTTCGTTCGGCGCAAGTGCTTCCTTCGTTCGGCACAACTGCTTCCTTCTTTCGGCGCAAGTACTTCCTCTGCTATCCGGCGCAAGAGATTTCTTCGTTCGGCGCAAGTGCTTCCTTCGTTCGGCGCAAGTGCTTCTTTCGTTCGGTGCAAGTGCTTCCTTCGTATTTCGGATACGACCCTGTACTTCTATGTACTCGTCTCCCGCCTCCTTTCAGTTCTTTGCGCCAACAACTAGCCTCCTGCCAAAGCATTTGACTCATACTATGGTGTCGTCATTTACTACGTCGTCACTACGGTGTCGTCATTTACTACGTCGTCACTACGGTGTCATCATTTTTGGGCTCGGACAATAAAACTGCTCTCCGTGCATGGCGTTTGTTCTTTCTTCTGTACCTCTCACATCGCCTTCTTGCCACTTTTCGCACATCCATCATGCCGACTTCCCACAGGGCTACAAGATCGCAGGTTCCGCAGCAGAGTCAGGCGGAGGGCTCACTACCACGACGAACGCGACCTCCACCTCGCTCTGAACCCGAACTCCCCACTCTGTCGGCCGTCGCAGCAGGCAAGAGGCCGAGCACAACGCCGAACGGCGAGCAGCGGCGCAAAAAGAGTCGGAAAGCACCGGACGCTACTACTGGAACCGCGAATCAGCCTAATCCAGTCGCGGTAAGATCCTCTTCACTGAGAGAAGGGCGTGTTGATAGCCACCCTTCCCCAGCGTCCACCACATCTTCCGGTACATCTCTTGCCTCGCCTTTGCAACCATCGGAACTAGGTTCGGTGGCAGCGTTCACTGGTCGCGCTGGGCCGCGAAGTGCGCTGCATTCCGGTAATTTTGAATTGGCGACTGTGCTGGAAGCGGTGAAGCGACTACTCGAGCGGCATTGCTATCGAGTGTCGCCTTTTATTGCTCCCAGTGAGATGTTGGGCGTCAGTATTGAATGGGACTTCATGCGTTGTGTTCACTTTGCGCACTGACATCTACGCCTTTTAGACTGTTTCCAACCTGTGGCCGGAGGCCAACAAACAGAAGGGACTCAATGTCTATTTCAACGTGTCAGAGGCTCACAATATGAAATACGTATACCCCCTAACACTCTCCCTCGGCTGGTCACAGGCATTGGATAAGCTGCTAACAGTATGTGTTGGGCGTGGTTGGTATAGATCAAGAATGCATATCATACTATGCAATCGAGTTGGATTTCCACGGCGCGTAACCATATTGCCGACCTGTACGGCTTAAACGCACATTCGAACAATCCCGATCGTTTAGGCGCAGTCAATGAATTGCTACGCGACTACACGTTTATCTACCGGGATAGCGATCGGCAATTGCCCCCTGAGGTAGATAGAGATTCCGTTCCGGCCTCTTCGCACTCAAATTGTCTAACGCTTTTCCTAGCGGCGTGTTACACCGTTTTTCGCGAGTCAAATCCCGCGGTTCCTCGACTTCCACTTTTTCAAGAAAAGTCGCATTCGAAGCCCAGGACTGTACAACTGGGTACTCGAAGAGCAACTGTCCCCTACCTTGATTGTTTACGTGGTGACGGCGCTCCATCATGCACTCCAGGAGTGGCGAAAGAGTGGGGGTGAGCCCCCTTCGGGATCATCGTCGCGGCAAGCCGAACGCAAGTCAGCGGGTTGGAGCTTTTTTTTTCAATTTAAAAAATGATGGCGGTGAGTACTAGGTTTTCCCTCCAGGAGCAGTGTTAATTATTTCTACAGCGCCATATACCGTGTTTATGTCTCTCTGGGAGGACCTTCCTCCTGGATTACAGCAAAAGGCCGCGAGTTGGATGCGAAAGCATAGGTTTTGGAGGGGGAGTTGATTTGCATGCATTGATTTCGGAAGAAGTGTTTCATTGCAGTTTAGAATCACGAGGGGTCCTCGTCTTAGAGGAAATGGGGATAGATGAGGGGGGTAATGGCAGCGAAGTGGCGAAAATGAGGGATTGGTGGACAAATGGGGTTAGAGTGGATGGGGGAAGAGTTAGTCATCCTGAGGTCTTCTTTGCTAGTCTCCGGGGGGTTTTGCTCCTTATCCTGTACATGCCACACCAGCTGCAGGGTCACAGCCTATTTCTTCACCACACCACCAATTTCTTCGTTCCATCCGTGACCCATCTCCTTATTGCTCGCCCCCTTAGGGATTAGTCCTCACTAGCTTCGCTAGCATCCGTAGCTCCGGTAAGATTAGTGAATCTTACAGAAGCAACCACCCACTTACGGAAGCTAGCAAAGCTACGGAGACACCAGCAATCTTACCGACACAACCGCCAACCTTACCGACGCAACCACCAACTTTACCGACGCAACCAGCACCTTATGGGAGCTAGGGAAGCTAGAAAAGCTAGGAAAGATAGGTGTGAGGGGAGCAAGCCAAGGGCTCGGCGACTTGGCATTTAGACTTAGGTTGCGGCCGAGGTGCGGCCGCTCATCCTTTCTTCTACACACTCGAATAGACTTCCATATCCACGTTCTCGGGACGGTCCGTCCGCGCTTCTCTCGTGATCTTTCTTTCCGGCCTCAGTGCCGACCAAACTCAGAGCTTCACGGCTGCAGCGGTCCGCTCAGCCCCTTTCCCCTCTCACAAGTGGCGTCAACGGACGGTCTGTCCTTGCCTCGCTCACGGCATTCCGCCTCCACCGATTCCCCCACCTAATCGAGCCACATACTGGCACAGACCGAGCAAGCGTCCTCCTCCGAGACGCCGATCCCACAATTCGGGAGTCGAGAAAAGTAAACGAAAGCAACCTTCAGCTGAGCCGTCAGCTGAAGATTAACCCCCAGTCGCCCCCACCCCCGAAAACTCTTTGGCCCCAGATACCCCAATTCTAGAGCCCCGCTCCATATCAAGTGCTTTGATACTAAGAATGCCCCGACGTCCAGTGGAATCAGGTCCAGTAGCACCAGACCACGAGATAATCAGCGAGACCTTGCTGATCGATTTCAACTGGCCATCACCCCCCTCCAGCGGAAGAGCTGCCAGCTCGCTCCTGACCTTATACGCGCCCCAATCGCCAGCACCCTGCCAGAGCGTGGTACGGCACCGGCAACCGGGCAATACAAAGCCTACCTACCCACGAAATCCGTCTGATTTCACAAAATACTGTAGCCAAGAGCAGGGCTCCTCGAGCTCTGAATCTGAGTGGCCGAATCCCTTCGCCGCGAGACCTGCTCAACCCAGAGAGCCGGGCCCTGAGGCATTCAGGGCACTCACAATTTCCACCCCATGGAAAGACTCCAGACCGACTGCGGCACTCTCGCTATCCCATCTCCGGCACCGGACGTTGTGCGGTCAGCGAGCGAGAAGCCAGTCAGTCAACCGGGCCGCAGAGACCTCCACTCCGCTTCCTCGGTTGACATTATCCACACCACCCATACCGCCCCAGATCAATCCACTACCGACCACACCTACGCCACCACCCGTACCACCTCGAACTGATCTCCCGCCGCCTATACCGCTACGGATCAACCTCCCACCCCTGCAAAGACCCCCCCGCATAACCAAGCACCGAATCGACCTACCGAGACCAGAAACCCGCTCCCGCATCGGCTTCCGGCCCAGTGAAAAACCTACAATCGACGCATTACAATTCCTTGGCAGGATGAACCGTGAGGAGCTACAACAGTACATCGCCGACGCTGTCAAAGCGTCAGTGGCTGCTGTGCTGGCCGCACAGCTGGAGCCCCTCCGTGACCAGGTAGCAGCTCTACGTGACGCAGCACCAAACATCTCCACACGTACAAGGGACGCCGAACTCCAGGGTGCCAGACGACAGCATGAGGATCGCCTTCAGCGGATAGACGCAGAGAGGGAGAAGATTCGAAATGCCACCTGGACGCGGCCAGAAGTGGAGCTGTCCGGACCTGACATTATTGTCAATCTGCCCACCAATATGACAACGTTCGACACAAACCCTGGACGAGGGTTCGATGCCAAAAAGCTTCCCAGGTATGCCTTTGGCAAAAACCTGGCGGAATGGATCAAGCTCATGGACATTATCGTCATGACTTATGGAGAGGAAAAGGTTCGCCGCTCAGTACTAATGCATTGTCTAGCGGAAGGAGATGTCGTTCGAGACTGGTTTGTCTCGCTTGGGAAAACGGATATCGAACTCATGACCACTCGTCCCGGTTGCTGGGCCTTCATGACGTCCAAGTTTACGGAGAAGTGGCAAGCCTCAGCCGGGCAGCTACAGCACGCGTGTGACAAGAGAAAAAAGGAGTGCAGTGAGTCCTACACACAATACGCCCTTCGGAATTTGAATATGGTCGAGGATGCCTACCCCCAAGCAAACGATGAGAACAAGATTCTACAGGTTCGGCTCGGTCTGGACCCTCCTGCCGCCCGCTACTGGAAGGAGTTCCGAAACCTGCAGGCGTTGGTTGAAAACCCTAAAACCAACTCACTCGTGCTGCTGATTGACGTCGTATGATGGTTCACGATCTGGAGGGATGAAGACGGATGATGATGATGATGATCGGGAGAAAAAGTATCTTCAATTCTCGGTGTGTTGGTATCGATGATCAAGAACACAAGAGAGAGCCCCAACAACAAAAGAGAGCAACACAGTCCCGCTCGCCCCTCCCTGCTCGCCGAGCCACTTTCCCGTGTCGATGACACAACCACCAAAACTAAGCTCCACATCGTCGAGGAAATCGGACATTACGATGAACAGCTAAATCTGGAAAAAATGTACAACGGAAACCAAGGACAGTCTTGAGGATACACCGGCCAGGGACAGCCACGGGGATACAACAGGCCATATGACAACACACGTCAAGGAACTGGGAATGCCCGTCAGTACAACAACCGCCAAACAATGGACTCCTACAGACCTGCTTACAACGGATCCGCTCATCCGGAACCTTCCAACGCTGATAAAGGTAAGGGAACTGATACCAGTCGTGATCAGAACCGGGATCCACAGCCCACAAAGGAGACACGTGGCGTAGAGCGTCGTGCAACCTTGAGGCATCGCATGAACCCGGCTACACGTAAGATGGAGATGTCATATACGAGGCGCAATGGCACACCCGTGTTCATGATGCGGCCATGCAATAAGTGACTACGGCGACGAGGAAAGGACAACCAATGGCACTTCGACTTTGACTGCCGTAAGGACCCAGGAATGAAGGCCTTCGTCATCAACTATGCCAACGACATTTCGGAGGACAATGTCTACGACATTGACAACTACCATGAAATCGATCACAGACTACGGACAGAGGCAGAGAACGTTTACGATTCGGGCGACGATTCGGGAAACGACTTGAGGTTCGGGGACCTTTAGAGAAACCCGCACCCCGAGAGAAACCTCTACCACACCACAGATCTTCCGACCGACACAACAACAACACTCCTTTTTGCGCCACGGCAACACTCACTCACACGATGGACACCCTTATTCACAGCCCCCGCCCTAATCACATGCCGACCCATACTCACATCCCCATTCATAAACCTACTCATATTCACACGCCCAACAATACCCAAAACCCCACTCATAATCACATGCCCGATGACACCCTTATTCACAGCCCCCGCCCTAATCACACGCCGACTCATACTCACATCCCCATTCACAAACCCACTCATACTCACACGCCCGGCGATACCCATACGCCAACTCACACTCAACCTCCTACTCATAATCACACGCCCGCTAACACCCAAAACCCTATTCACAATCACACTAATACTCATACCCCTATTCATACTCACACCCCCGATGACACGTATAAAGGTCCGCCTAGACCGGACAACACCACAAATACCACCAACACCAAACATCGACGACGAAAAACGAAAATAATGGAAAAAACGGAAAAGGAGGAGGAAGAAGGAGAAATAGGAAAAATGGGAGCAATGGAAGAAATGGAGAAAGAGAAGGAAGGACTAGAAGAGAAAACGAGTGGAGGAATCGGGGATGAAGGAAAGAAGAAAAAGGAAAAAGAAAAAGAGCCAGACAGAGATATAATGAAAGGAAGGAAGGAAACGGACAGAGAGAAAATGGAAGGAAGGAAGGAAACGGACAATCTCCTGCCCGTGGGCGGCATTTTACGAGGTAACCTCTTTAGCTGTCTGCCCCCGGGCTTTGGCATTGGATGTCCCCCACTCCCGGAAACATCACAGGACGTTAACATGTCAACGGAGATACCAATGATAATTCTGGAACGGCCCTCCCAGCTACGAGGAGATGGCAAAAGCTTTCTACGATGGACACCACTCCACTGCTATGTGAGAGCCGGATAACTTCGTCCCACGAAAGCACTGAGGGATCTGTGCTCCAACGTCGGCCTCATGGATCTCGCGCTATTTCGGCGAGGATACCCAGCAATCGGAATACATCGACTGACGGCATCGGTATCAGAAGTTGGCACGAAATAGACCTCCGGATACGCCATCATCCCGATACAATTCGATTGCGTAAGAAATGGCAACATACGCGAGAAGCTACAGGCCGACATAGAAGTCCATCTGATGGAAGACTTTCTCCCCGGACTTGTAATTGGACTGGAGTTCCTATGTGACTACGGAATGGAGCTGAATATAGCCAAAAAGATCGCAAGCTTTCCGACCGGGCACACTACCAGACTGGCATCACCACGTAGCCACCACCTCTCGGACATAAAGGTTTTGGCACTCGATCGGACAACAATCCCAGGTAGGACAATCCAGCCGATTGCCATCCGGACGCCCCGAATCACAGCAGACATCGACTACACCTTCCTGCTATTTACGACAGTCGAAAAAGGAATGCCGCCCAGCCCCAATTGATGCATGCCATTACTGACATTGGCGCAACCTCGATGATGTTCTCGAACTGGAGCGAACATCCTGTAGTCATCGAGAAGAACCAACAACTGGGCACCGCTCAACCCATGCTGTTCGGATGCAGAGTGCACCAGACAGGAAGCCAAATCAACTGGAACGACCTGGTGGCGCCGGAAGCAGCCGTTCGTGGCAACATGGGACTGGCAGCCGTTCCGGTTCAGCAAGAGTGCTATCACGTTGAGCTGTCGGCACCTCAGCCAACGTCCAATACTACCAGGCAACCTCGGTCGATAGGCGAAGATGAGGCTGCTTTGATATCCGCCATGGCACAGCATAGGAGGAAAGGTGAGCTATTCTATCCAAGGACAACATCGACATCTTGCCAGAAACCAGCCCGTTCAGCGAAGGAAAGCCTATGGTATCACCACACCTGACGGAATCCCAGCTAACCGAGATTGGCTTGGTTCTCGAGGAATTTTCGGACTGCTTCAGTGACGGGAAATCAATCAGACATGTACGTGGCTACTCAGTTCCGATCAACACTGGCAACAATCCCCTTCCTCCACCATAGGCACCAAGGCCCACTGGACCTGCCAAACGTGAAGCGATCGACACGGCAATCGAGGAACTACAGAATTGGAATGTTATTCAGCCATCGACAAGCCGAACAGCAAGCCCGATCCTGCTAGTCTGGCAGAATAACAAATGGAGATTCTGCGTCGACTACCGCCCGATAAACTCGGTCACCAGTCCTGACGTATACCCGCTACTACGGCCGGACTACGTTTTCTCAGAGATGGCCAACAAGCAATACTTCTCCGTATTTGATGCCGTCAAGGGTTACCAGCAGGTGGACATCAGCAAGGAGGACCGATACAAAACCGCATTCATATGCCATCGCGGTTTGTTCCAGTACAAGCGACTTCCATTTGGTCTGAAAAATGCCCCAGGCCAGTACCAACGGTTGATGGACCGGGTCCTGGGATCGCTATGCTGGACAGCTGCATTATGCTACATCGACGACGCAATTGTATTCTCAAACAGTTGGGCAGAACACGTCGATCATGTCCGCCGGTTCCTGACATCAATACAGGCTTCCGGATTGCAGCTCAGGGCTACAAAATGCAAGATCGCATACCCTGATGTAACAATGTTGGGCATGCAGATCTCACGGTACGGACTTGCTACGACCAAGGATAAAGTCGCTACTGTGACAGACCTACCGACACCAACCACCATGGCAGCACTGCACAGGGTGGTCGGCATGTTTGGATACTATCGGAACTTTATCGAAAATTTCTCGCGCATTGCAAGGCCACTGAATGATTTGAAGAAAGCAAGTGGGAAGTACGCCCCGGGAGCGAAAATCATCTGGACAAATGAATGTGAAACCGCTTTTAAGGAATTGAAGTCACGGCTGTCATTGACGCTAATACTGGCACATCCGAAATATGACCAGCCCTTCATCCTACACACCGATGCAAGCAAGGACAGCTTTGGAGCAGTCCTGTCCCAAATCTGGACGGCGGACGACCATCGGGTTGCCGAGTCGTCAGACAGCCGTCAAGAAAGAACGCCGGACATTGCTTTTGGCAGGACTAGGACTAGGACGCTGGTTTGGACAGGACGCCGGATGCTGGTTTCACCGGTTTGGACAGGACGCCGGACGTCGCTTTTGACAGGACTAGGACGCCAGACGCCAGTTTCACCAGTTTGGAGATAACGCGGGTCGCCGGTCAGAACGTGAGCCAGGATATGACCAGTTTCATCACGGTGGTGGAAAACTCGGACTGGACGCACGCATACCAGAACGACTCCGCATTTAGCTCAACAAGGTTTCCCGTAGTTTATTTGCCAGAAGGCAGATCTGATCTCCCTGGGTCATCCGGAAGAGCAGCAGGGCGTCCGGGTTAAGGCTGAACCCAATGTCCTTTGAGGTGTCTGCCTTGAGTGATCCGGACTGGAGTGATCGGTAGATATACGGCACACGATGTACTGGGTCACTTTGGGCGAGCCAAGACCCACGCATGGATGATGGACACCTTCTACAGGCCAGGACTGGCAACTGCGGTAGCAGAATACGTCAGGCATTGTCCTGAGTGCTCCCTCAACAAGCTCCACAACACTAGGATGGTAGGAGAGCTTGGGCGCATCGACGCCGAGAAAATTCCGGAAGCGTACGAAGCAGTCAACATCGATTTCATCAACTTGCCAAAAAGTGGTCAGTACGACGCGATCATGGTTGTCGTTGATAGGTTCACCAAGGTAGGAACCTTGATTCCATGCACGTCGAATTTCACAGCCGAAAACGCAGCATCCATGTTCTTTGATAGAATTGTCTCCATGGGCTTCCTACCGACAAAATTCATTACAGAAAGGGACCCTCACTTGGTGCGTACCTTCTGGGAGCATTTGTGCAAGAGACTGGGAATCGACCACCGGAAGATGACGGCCTTCCACTCACAGGCGGACGGTGCCGTTGAATGACTGAACAGGACACTGGAGGTGGCCTTACACTCATACGTTGGTGACAGACAACAATGGCACCGTCACCTATACCTAGTACAGCTGGCCTATAACACGGCCAAGAGCGCAACGACCGGATGTTCACCATACGAGTTTCTATATGCACAGCCGCAAAACATTGTCGAGCGCATACTTAGGCCACAGACACCGCCTACGTACGAAAACCCGGCAGCGTCAGAATGGCTGGAAGACGTAACAATGCGCCTCGCAGACGCGAAAGAGGCCATAGCCAGGTCGTTCACCACATACAAGGCATATTACGACCAGACCCACTTGGCTCTTCCGAAATACAAGCCCGGCGATTTCGTATCAATCCGGTTAGACAGACACCCGGTCTCGATCATAAAACGGAACAAACTCAGCGCCCAGAAATTGCTCCCCTACGAGATTCTCGAAGTACACGCCGGACGGAGAGCACTGTGCCTGAAACTACCGGAAAACCTTGGGATACACGATGTGATCTCGGTACAAAACGTCGACAAAGCAGCTGATCCCAAAGACGACATATTTGGGCGCCACCCTGAGGGAACATCCCAGCGAATTATAGCCCACAGGGACACAGCAAAGCGTGGCAGGAGATACCGGGTACGACTAAAGAGCCGCTACGCGGATGAGGACAAATGGATATATCCCGGGAAAATTTTTGAAAACCTGCCACGCTCCTTATGCGAAGAATACGACTCGTCGGTCCTACAAGCAGAAACGATGGCTGCATCGCTTATGCCAGACCAACCAACTGGAATCAGCAGGCCAGACAATTCCCCCTACCGAGCAAAGCCTTCAAACCCCGGACAAGGAATGCAAAGGCCCATTTTATACATTTCGCGAGCGACATTGCCGTACGAGACCCGAAATGAAGATTCAGAGTTAGAGATGGCCTGCCTGGCCTGGGCAGTGGGGCGTCTCCGCCAGTATCTGGAAGGCTCACCTTTTAAGGTGTTCACGGACCACTCAGAAATACCCGCTATACTTCGGTCGTCCGCCAACACCTCATACTCCCTACATCTCGACAAGTTTCGTATGCAGTTGATGCCATTCATCGACAACATGGACATCGCCCACCGGCCAGGAAAGTCGATTCCACACGTCGACTGTTTGTCTCGAAACATAGGCTTGGGGACAAGCCCAAAGGATTCTGCGGGGGGGTACGATGGGCAATGCCCCCACGGTACGAGAAACGATCGACGGCGGCAAAGGAAAGGAAGAAGTGGCGCGGCAGCCGAGAGGGATGTCTCAGGGGCAGGATGAGAAGGGAGCCGAGAGAGGATGACTCAGGAGCAGGATGAGAAAGCCGAAGAAGTTTGTTTTTCTGAGTGCGAACCAGTGCGGTTTATTATTCTCATTCGTTGGTCGTGTATTTAGGAGGAAAAAGTCTGTAGCTGTTTTGTGGTTCGTCGCAGGTTTATGTTCTTCGTCTTGATGGATTCAGGAGCTCTGGGACAGAGCTCGACGAGCGGGGGGACCTGTGAGGGGAGCGAGCCAAGGGCTCGGCGACTTGGCGTTTAGACTTAGGTTGCGGCCGAGGTGCGGCCGCTCATCCTTTCTTCTACACACTCGAATAGACTTCCATATCCACGTTCTCGGGACGGTCCGTGCGCGCTTCTCTCGTGATCTTCCTTTCCGGCCTCAGTGCCGACCAAACTCAGAGCTTCACGGCTGCAGCGGTCCGCTCAGCCCCTTTCCCCTCTCACACTAGGGAAGCTTACGGGAGCAACGAGTGTGCACTGTGAGCAGTTTCATTACTAGTTATAATGCTACTACACGCAGTTGGCTATTCTCTTCGATCGCACAGAAAATCAATTATTGTAATTAAAATCTATATATACATTATGATACAAAGTCCAACGTCCCAAATCTCGGCGCGAAGTACAGAGCAGCTACAGCCGCGCATAAGGGCAGGTGAGCAACGCGTATTACAAGTAGGACAGGTAGGAGAGCGAGGAGAATGATAGCAGACCAGCAACCAGTACGAGCGGTAGGCCAGCGAGAAGAATGAGAGCAGACGAGCAACGCGTACGAGATGAAATTCAGTGAGAAGAATGAGGCAAGACGAGCAATGCGTACGAGATGTAGGCCAGCGAGGAGAATGACAGCAGATGAGGAACGCCTATGAGACGTAAGTCAGCAAGGAGATTGAGGCCAGATGCGCAACGCATATGAGATGCAGGCCAGTGATGCCTAACACAGTGTTTATTGCAAACGTCCGAACAGCAAACGTCCGAACGTAGGTCAGCGGTAATGAGGTCAAACGAGCAACGCGTAGTACCAGTGGCCAGCAAGGGCGGAGGCAGAGAAGAGCCGACCCGGGCTGACGATATTCACGGACGGGTCACGGCTGGACAGTGGGGCCACAGGGTATGCGGTGGTGTGGGGGAATGGCCAAACCTGGGAGGGGGTCAAAGTGCATATGGGCTACAACCAGGAGGCCTTTGATGCGGAGTGCGCGGCTCTCGCCCGCGCGCTGGAATCGGTGGCAGGAGGATACATCCCCGAACGGGTGACCATCTTCTCGGATGCGCAAGCGGCCATCAGGCGGATGGCATCGGACGAACCTGGCCCAGGGCAGCAATATGCGATCCAGGCTCGAAAGCACATCGCCGCCCTGCGGATGATCAGGCCTAGCATCTCGATCGAAATTCGGTGGTGCCCAGCCCACAAGGGGATAGCCGGCAACGAGCAGGCAGACGAGTGGGCAAAGATGGCGGCAGAGAAGCCTGGCACGCGCGGGGTAGAACTACTGCCCCTCCCGCGATCCCTCGCCAGCCTCAAGCGCGAGATCTCAGAAAAGAAGTGGGCCGAGGCGCGGGCTTGGGCTGGTGGCAGGACCTCCAAGAAGAAGTATAAGATGCCGACCACCCAGCGGCCGAACGAAGTGGTCGCGGGCAGTACCAAGAGCCTCGCCTCGAGGTTCTACCAGCTGAAGACGGGGCACTGTCGCACAGGACAGTACCTGCACTGGACGGGAGCTCGCCCGACCGCCCAGTGCTGGTGGTGCAAGTGCCCCACGCAGACGAGGGACCACCTCCTGAAGGAGTGCCCGAAGTGGAAGGACCAGCAGAGGATTCTCTGGAAGGAGGTGTGGAAGGAGACAGGGAGGGGGAAGCGGCGGTGGAAGGGCCACGAGCTCTTCGCCGACGTTACGTGCAGCAGGGCGGTGCTTGACTTTCTCTCCGCAACGGATGTGGGAAGGCTGGTGCCTCCGCTGGCAGAAGAAGGCGACGCCGTAAGTGAGGTGTCGGAATGGAGCTCCGGGAGAGGAGGGAGCGGGAGGAAGAAAGGAAGGCGGAGGCGGAGGCGCTGGGTGCCGAGGATGAGGTGGGCGCGGGGGAGGAACCCCCGCTGTTCCTTCCCACCCCCTCGTTCATGGCCTCGGCTGGCGAGGAGTAGGGGACTGGTGGGGCGGTCTTTCCTTTGTCTTTTCCTTTGTCATTTCCTTGGTGCGATTGATCTGTCTCTCTCAGGACAGGCCAGGGCGGAGGGCTAAGGGAAGCTTGCAACGTGCCGCCATCGCGCGGACAGCGGCGGGGAACCGGTCAAAATGTACGCCGCCATGATCTAGCTAGGTCGCACGCGAGTATGAATAAATAAAAAAAAAAAAAAAAAAGTGGCCAGCTAGGAGAATGACAGCAGACGAGCAACGCGTACGAGAAGTAGGCCAGTGATGCCTAATACAGCGTTTCTAGCACAGGTCCGAACGTAGGTCAGCGGTAATGAGGTCAAACGAGCAACGCGTAGTAGCAGTGGCCAGCAAGGAGAATGAGGCCAGACGGGCAACGCGTAGGAGATGTTGTCCGGCGAGGAGAATGACGGCAGACGAGGAACACCTACGAGAGGTAAGTCAGTGAGGAGAATGAGGCCAAACGAGCAATGCGTATGAGATGTTGGCCAGCAAGGAGAATGAGGCCAGATAGGCAACACCTACGAGATGTAAGTCAGCGAAAAGGATGAGGCCAGACGAGCAACGCCTACGCGATGTCAGTCAGCGAGGTGAATGAGGCCAGACGCGCAACACGTACGAGATGTAGGCCAGCGAGGAGAATGACGGCAGACCAGCAACGCGTACGAGAAGTAGGCCAGTGATGCGTAACAGGGCGTTTCTGTAACGTGTACGACGATAGGTGAGCGGTGCGTAGGTTGGTGGTGTGTATTATTTCAACTTGTAATGACTTGGACAGGGTGTGTTGCAAAAAAGCGAAGTTATAGGTAAGTGGCAGCTGTGGCCGCACTTAGGAGATAAACGAACTGACGGGGGGGCGCACTCGGCGTTGTTGGTAGCGCTACTCACGTGACCGGTTTTTTTGTGGCGTTTAAACTTGACATCAACGAGCTGGAGACCGGTGAGGGTTAAGACCGCCACTATCGACAAGGTAAAGGTCAGGTTCAACCGTAAAAACTAAAGCCGGCCGAGCATCTAGGCACCTTATTCAAGGATGTCGAAGAGTACACCCAGCTAAGCTACTGAGGAACAGAAAACATATGGTGCCGCCGGCGCACCAGTGTGTGGGCAAAACGCCCGAACCCTAGGTTCTCCAAACCTCACTCCAACGGAAGTGTTCGGAGGTCTCGGCAGTGGTCGGGAATGCGGTGATACCTGGTAGGGTCCAAGATGGCCGAGAAGGCTTGAGGCGCCGAGTATCAGTTAAATCTGGAGATGTGATGACCAATATGAACAGAAGGGCCTGAGGTACTCATCAAATGATCACGCATGGCGAAAGCCCTGATCAGCGAGAAGCTGCTATGACAGAAAGAGCTAAGGGGACATCTTAAAAGGTCCTGACAATGTCTGATCTGAGAATAAAGGGAAACCTTGACTCAGACAAAGGAAATGACGGATGGCAAAAGAAGAACCACTCTCAGTCACTAGCGAGTTCTCATTGCTGAAACCAACAAAGCAATTGAATGCTGTGCAGAGAGTGCTGAGAGCTGGGGGCTACGGCGAGAAAAGTCCTTAAAGGGAGCGCTGTGCCGTGAGAAAACCGGACATCAGCAGCAAACCGGACATCGAACGGAACCAAAATATCGAACCGAACCGCTTTAAGATTATTCTGCTGTGAATTAGCTACAGACAATTACAACTGTCCTCGAGCATTCGATTGGAAAACCTGACTTTATCGATATTTCCGTGACTCCGACGTTGCCGAATGTTGAAGGTTTACCCGATCGCTGTCTTACTTTAAGTCTTTACAAATAGTGTGAGAGAGAGAGAGATGTTGATCGATGGCGTGTGATGAAAGCGTTCACAGAGTAGATGTATTGAGTAACTTGTTTTCTTTTTTCTATGTCAAAAGTATGTAAGTATACAGAAGAAAGCATGCAAAAGACGCTGCTATAGAAGAATGCCAAGCCGCCGTTACCAGGGTTCCCCCGCCATTGCCATTATGTCGCTTCCGCCGGAGCGCTACGCTGGAGCGCCACGCAGTAGCGCCACACCAGAGCGCCACGCCGGAGCGCCACACCGGAGCGGCGAGGAGCAATTCCAACACCGAACGTCCCAGTCTCACAAGGGCCGATGTAGAGAACGGACAAACAATGGAAGGTGGAAACAAGAGAGGATGGGTGGGTGTGGGCGATACCCGATGATTGGCCGATTCTGTCCGACGAGGATGATGTACCGGCTACGGAGCCAACCCTGCTCCGCAACTCGCTAAGTCAGCGGAATTCGATGAATATCTAATCCGTGCAAGGAAGCAATCGAACCTAAATCCCCCCACAGTACGAGCGACAAAGCAATGAAGCGCCACACCTGGAAGAGGCTAGAGCGAGACTAGGAGAAAGTAGGAAATAACTACATAGGGTATGTGCACTGACGGTTGGACGATGCTAGATACTCATAATGCGGCTCTTCTTATTAGAAATATCACACAACCCTGGCCTCTTCCACCAGTGCGCCTAGTTGTCGCCGGTGCAGTGTAAGGGTAAAACACTCCTGAGCCATATATCCTCGAACCCTAACTCCAACATTGATTTGCTGTCATACCTAAGTGGTTGGGAAAACTAACAGCCACTACTACGGATGATTCCGACGGCAAACCCTACTCAACTACGCTATCAACCCTAAGGATGAAAGTCCTCCTCCAATACCGAAGTCATCCTTTTCTTCTCATCCTCTTCCTCGCCACTCCTCTTCCTCTCCACATCTCCTCCTCTACACATCTCCTCCTCTACACATCTCATCCTCTTCACATTATCTCGCGATGTCTTCCTTCCGGTACCTTTTCCTGTCGATGCCCCTTCATCGCGGCATCCTTTTCTCCCGGCCCCTGTCCATCTCCGCTCTTTCGCGCCGTAATATCCCTTCTACATCCCCTCCCAACAAAGACCCCCACAACGGAGGCGCGAAACATGCTTTGCTGAGTGAGCCCTCCGGCGTTACCACTGGGGTTACCAATTCCAGACCGCGGTCCATTTCCGTCGATGAACTACTGCCGTCCGGCGATCGGGCCAGGCTGTGGCAACAGCCAAAAGTTGTGTTTCCGGGCGACGGGTTCGGCATTGAGGTGGTTTCCAAGCACGCAGGGAATCGCACCGACGGCACGCAAATGCACTTCGATGCGGAGTCACGCCCGCGCAGCCCTTTGGCCAGGTCGGATACAATCTCCATCGGTACGGAAGAGGAGTGTATCGGTATCGAACGGCGGCGCCGCAACAAGATCGATGGTCTTCGTGGCACGGTGGAGAAGGATCGGCAAAATCTGGAGGCCACGGTTCAGAATAATCATCACAATCTGGAAGCCACAAAGTGTTTGGAGGTGGTGGGGTACAACAACAGCGACACCTTGTATGCCTTACAGACGATAGTCGACTGGTTGGAGGTGTTGCACGACAAAGTGGACAACTTTCAATCCGTGGCCGGGAAGGCGGAATCGACCGGGAAGAGCACTCTAGCCACGGTGAAGAAAAACGAGCTCGGTCCGAGCGCCGTGGTGGAGAGTTTTGAAGTCGTGGTTGTCAACAACAATGACTCTTTGAATGCCATGAAGAAGGCTCTGAGTGAAGTAGTAGAGTGGTTGGGGTGTTTGCATCGGGCGGTTGTGGATTTGGAGTTCACAGTTGGGGTACTGGAATCCACCAGGAAGAATACCGAAAACATGGCGCAGAAAAACCCCCACGACCCGGCGGCCGCGGCGGCCGGTTCCGAAGCTCCGGCGGTCATCAGCGACGACACTCGGAAGGGCATACGTAAGGATTGTGACGTCATGCTGCAGAAGTTGAAGGATTTCGATCACGCAGTGAAGAATTTGGAATCCATGGTCGAGAAGTCGCATTCCATGGGGAAGAATATGGAAGACATGATGCCGAGAAACCCGCATGATTTGGAGGCGACTTCGGTGAGTTTGGCAGTCGCAGTGGTCAACAACAATGCCGCTTTTAAGAGCATTCGGGAAGCTTTGGGTGCCGTGGTAGAGATGCTGGACAATTTGCATGATGCGGTGGAGGATCTGGAAGGAACGGTGCGGGATGGAATAGTGTAAAACTAGATGGCTACTGGCAATAAGGTTTGGAGGTAGCAAAAAGCTGAAAGCCCCTTGTCCCGCCCCCGCCATTGTCACGTGCACTTGATTATTTCGCAAGCTCAAAATCTTCAACGTCTGGTAGAAGCCCGTTCCGGAATACGGGCATTGCGCCTTAACGCCACGCACGACTAAATATGACTGTTGAGAGTGTGTCGTCACAACACATCATACTTCTGCCTTGTCAGAATAATGGGGGTCCGGACATGACGGACGCGTCCGGAGATGACGGACCGGAGACGGCACGTCCGGAGATAACAGCTGCCTGAGTCTTCGAGCGCCGGCTCGGCAGTCAGTCTTCCGTCCTTTCCCCTTGTCGAGTCACTCAGGCCCGTTGTATATAGAGAGAATGTTCTGCCTTCGACTATGTATCAATCAATCAATTCATTATCTTCATCTCTATCGATCCCTATATTCCAACACTTCTTGGAGAAGAAAGCCACTGGGTGTAAGATGTCTTCGTCGTCGTACTGGAACAGGACGCCTGGCGATTCGTACTCCGAAGCGTCGGTCTCCACGACGATTTTACGGTCGTAGTCGAAGTGGCGTAAGATCGGCGCCGTCGTGAATGCCTCTTTGAGCCCCTCGAAGGCTTTTAGTGGGGCCGGCCCCCACACAAAAGGAACATATTTCCCACCTTCCTTCTTCGTCAGTCCGGTTAGTGTTGTAAAATCTCACTCGTTGCTTAGTCATGGCGGCAGGCATGGACCTACCCCCTTTCTCTCGAGGCTTCTGCCTTACTTAGACAATACACACTGTGACGTGGTGAGAAGGCCGAACGGACCGTTACGGCGGAGAGGCTCAAGGTTTACGGCCGGAGAGGGCCGAGAAGGTGGATCACGAGAAAGGATCACGGAAAGGAGATGCGGACGGACCGTCCGCA
>Ga0307516_10004286_pt1 | contig 17712 bp, 24 predicted proteins | sample 19_EM_MG_FD_203310 | JGI IMG/M metagenome (GOLD analysis project Ga0307516, IMG submission 203310) | Populus trichocarpa ectomycorrhiza microbial communities from riparian zone in the Pacific Northwest, United States - 19_EM | ecosystem: Host-associated > Plants > Roots > Unclassified | place... | reverse complement strand
CTCTAATGTCAATACTATCTCATTCCACTCCTTTATTGTTTGATTCTATGTGTAAGCCCACAATGCTAGTGCTCTGGTCACTGTTGAGTGTGCCATTGAGCTTGCTGGTTTTGGTGTTGCTCTAACAGTTATGACACATCTTTTTCTATTCTTTCACCTTTTCACATCATGTGCTCCATCACATGATCTGCAGTCAGTCTCACTCAGCATTGCTGCGCAACGCTTCACTTATAACGCACGTAGAACATTCTGGAACTACTTACATAAGGATTCCATGGAATGCCTTATTGCTAACACATGTTCTTCAACTAGTATATATAGTCAGTAGTTTAGACTGTAACCTTAGTCGTATTCTCTTAAGCTATCCACTATAACCTAGTGTGAGGGCCCTAGTCAATATAGTCAATATAGACCTTTCCTTTCCTTTCCCTGTGTTATTCTTGTAAGCCCACAAAAGACCTATTTGGTTTTAGTGTGTCTTAACAGCAAGTATATATGTATGAGTAAGAGGCAGAAGTTCACACCTCATTCACATCCTTGGTGTGTTGAGGCATGTCCACTTTTCGGTGTGCACAAGTCATTAACTACTGCTTTTCAATTGCCATTCAAGTTGTTATGTCTCATTCTGGTCAGGTGGCTCTAACGCCATGGTTGTTCTTTCATAGAAATCATTTTGGTTGCCGAGGCCAATGGAGCTTGATGTGCCAATACAAAAATGGCTTCAGCCCGAGAAACCGGAGGCTAGACAGGGGAGGAAAAACTGAAGAGGAAGCATCAGAGAAATGGGAAGGTGCCACGAAACCGGCGATATATCTTGACTAGTCCTCCCACTGCGGCAAACTTCATTAAAAACGTCGATTGATTATGATTTGTGGGGATTGCATCAGTTGGATTGGAAAATTACAAGGCTGCTTCTCTCTCTGACAGCGTGGTGGAGTATATAAACACTCTGACATGCAGATATTCCATGGTCTGTATGAAAAGTACTGCTGTTCAACCTCAAGAGCATTTTCGAATTTCAACCTGTGCAAGGAAACTCAGTCACGAAAAAGTAAGCTGGACATACCAAATCCCTCAAACACCAAGAGGTTTTGCCAGTCCGACTGCCCAACGAAAGGATACATTCAGGATTTGGGAGTTCTGATTTTGGCTCATCTCTGGTTTCTACCAAATCACTATATATTACATTGAACAAGCTTATTACAAGTGGGATGAATGCATGAAATAATAGATCGAAAATGATTGCATCGCATACAAGGTAGGCAGAAAATATTAGCAGGTATCAAGACAGGATGCAGGTTCCAAAATAACATGAATGTACGAGGAGCAACAGGTCGTGTAGTCTTCAAGAAAGTCAGCGGTTGTTAGAACGGTCGCGCCGTGCTTTGCGGCTGAGCAGGTTGCCGAAAGAGAGCACTAAGGATATACTTGAGTGACCGCACGAGGTCTACGATTAAATAGGTGTTTTGATGCACCTCTTTCCCCGGCCAACTTGTTGATTGCATTCAAAAGATCCCCGCGCCGCAGGGGTTCTGTCCGCCACAAGTCAGGGAATAGGTTTCGTGGGTAGACTCTCGTAACTTACTCGTGATGTGATCGTCCATTCCCGCCTGGAGACAACGTTCACGGTCACCAATCACTGCAGTCCCGTTTAGCAATGCTCGACAGAAGGTAAAAGACATACTAGCATGCGCCGTCAAGGCAATGATAGGGGTGGGCGAGAGCCCGCGATGCATCTCGTATGACCTGATGAGTTCCGTTGCCTCCATACCGCCCATGAATGGCATTGACACGTCCATCTACACCAAACACTCATGATCGCACTGAGCTATGGTACAAGAAAAAAAACGGCGCACCAGGATGATATCAAACGGCTTCCCCTGCGCGACTCGTCCTTTGAAAGCATCCACCGCAAGACTCCCATTCTCCGCGATCTCGACCGTATGTCCGTACTTCTCGAGAATCTTGACCGCCAACTTCTGGTTGACGAGGTTGTCCTCGGCGAGGAGGATATCGAACACGACGTCGTTTGGTGCTGAGACGGGGCTGACAGTGTTGGACTCCAGAGCCGAGATCAGCGCGGACGAGAGATCCTGGGCATTCACAGGAGTAGTGACTTGAGAGCTGATACTATTGTCAAGGCACCACTTGACTGGAATAGGGAGTTTCGTCAATAAGAGTGTCCCCGAGAATGATGAGGATCTTACGATTCAAGCGCGGCATCGACGGTGCAAGGAGAACGATAGGTATATATCTCAAGTGTTCGTACTCGCGAATACACTCGGTCTACATCGTATCTGAATGAGCACGAACATTCAGACACAAAAAAGGTACAGCAACTCACCACGCTCAATGAATCCACCACAATGGTATCAATATGTGGACACTTATCCTTATCCGCCACCTCGCTAACCGTGTGGACAACGAAAGGTCTCAAGCCCAGCTCTTTGATTCGGTCCACAACGCCAGTTGTATCAAACAACGTGTCCACGAACAAGATTGTCCGCTTCGAGAAAGGCGACATCTTCGACAATGTGCTCTCAATCGAATTCTGACTGATTTGCGAGGTGATGGTAAAAAAGAACTTGCTTCCTTTCGACACCTCGCTCTCGACCCACATATTGCCTTGCATGAGAGATACGAGCCGTTTCGAGATCGACAACCCGAGACCCGTGCCACCATATTCCTGCAGACAGACATCCGTCAATGTCTATAGCGAGAGAATGGTGACGAATTGGGACGTACACGAGTCGTTGACCCATCAGCCTGACAGAAAGTATCAAAGATCAAGTTCAACTTGTCCTTAGCAATCCCGATACCGGTATCCATGACACAAAACTCAAGGGTAACGCTCTGGTCGTCGAGCGCAAGCAGGCGACAACTAAGGGCGACATGTCCCTTCCTCGAGACCTTGCTTGGAGTGAACTTGATGGCGTTTCCTACGAGATTGGTGATAACCTGGCGCAGACGAAGTGAGTCGCCAATGAGTTGATCTGGGATGTCGGGTTCCACATCATATGTAAGGTCGAGGTTGTTCTGGGATGCACGGACGACGAGGGTCTTGAGGATGCCAAAGACCGTCTGACGTAGGGAGTAGGAGACCGCTTCCATGGTCATGCGACCAGCCTCGACTTCAATCGTGTCATTGAGTGTCTGGGATGAAGCAACAGGGATACGACGTACTCTTCGAGATGTCCAAGATATCATCGATGATGAGGAGCAACGACCTCGCCAAACTGTGCACGAGTAACAGACTCTCTCTCTGCGATCGATTCAAGTCGCTATCCAGCGTGAGCTCCGTCATTCCGATGATGCCGTTCATGGGTGTCCTTCATATACCTCGGTTATCAGGCGACACTCACAAAAGGTGACACGCATAACTCACCGGATTTCATGCGACATGTTTGCCAAGAATTCACTCTTGCTCCTGTTCGCCAACTCAGCCGCCTCCCTCGCCGCCGTATTCTTCTGGATACTATCCCTCAAGTTGAATACCATCTGATTGATTTGTGTCTTCAGGGAATCCATCTCGCCGCTAGCCTCGACCGTGATGAACCTTGTGAAATCACCATCCATCGCCGCAGCAGAGATCTGTGCGAAGCCCCGGACTTGAGTCGTCAAGTTCCCTGCCATGGTGTTGACGGAGAGGCTAGAAGGCCATGAACACGATATCCCCAAGGCTCAGGAGGTGGAACATACGTGATCTCCTGCCAGATACCCTGGACGTTACCAACTTCGGCTTGAACTCCAAGCTTGCCTTCCGTTCCGACCTCACGAGCAACCTTCTTGACCTCCTTCGCGAAAATAGCTAATTGGCCAATCATGTCATTGATGGTGTTGACGAGGGACAACATCTCTCCGGACACCGACACTCCAGTGATCTTCTGCGTGAGGTCTCCCCTGGCCACGGCCGTCTGGCTCAAGCGTGAGCCAAAGATGGAGAGAAGCATGAGAAGACAGTGCTCACCGTCGCGACAGCAATCGTTCGTACTTGCAGCGTCAACTATGCAGCTTCATTCAGTCTAAAGTCACGAAGAGGTAACAGACGGTACTGACGTTCGCAGCCATGACATTCACATTGTCAGTCAGATCTTTCCAGGTCCCTCCTACATTGGTAACCCGCGCCTGTCCTCCCAACCTACCCTCCGTTCCGACTTCTCTCGCCACCCTCGTCACTTCATCAGCGAATACGCTCAAACTCTCGGTCATCTTGTTGACCGTCTCCTTGAGCTCCAAGATCTCGCCTCGTACATCCACCTCGATCTTCTTCGTCAAGTCTCCCCCAGCCACGGCTTTCGTCACTTCAGCAATGGACCGTACTTGATTCGTCAAGTTCATGGCCATCAGGTTGACGTTATCGGTGAGCACCTAGAAAAGGAGGTCAGCAAGGCTACCTATTGATGTGGTCGAAGGAAAGGCACCTTCCACATTCCCTGGACTTCTGGCACAAACGCTTGACCTCCCAATATGCCCTGAGTGCCGACTTCAAGACTGACACGAGTTACCTCGTTCGCCAACGTGCTTAATTGGGCAACCATGGAATTGACAGTCATTTTGAGATCAAGCATTTCTCCTTGGACGTCGACATTGACGAGCTTGCTAAGATCGCCTAGTGCGACAGCTTTAGTAACCTCCGAGATGGATCGCACTTGATCGGTCAAATTCGATGCCATTTTCTACGATAATAAAGGATATTGAGACACTGAGATGACACAAGACGGATACAAAACGTACGTTGACGTTGCGTGTCAAATCAGCCCATGTACCCTGAACACCATCAACCTTTGCCTGGCCACCCAGTATACCTTGTGTGCCGACTTCGAGAGCGACTCGCGTGACTTCGGATGCAAACGCGGATAACTGGTCCACCATAGAGTTGACGGTACCTGTCGATAGATATAAGGGCATAGATTGAATTTAACTGACTACAAAACCTACCTTTGAGAGTCGCCATTTCGCCTTCGACCGAGATCTCAATCTTTTGCGTGAGATCTCCCCTCGCGACGGCAGTAGTAACGACAGCGATAGATCGTACTTGATCGGTTAGGGATGAACACATACGATTAACCTGACAAAGGTTCAGGTCGAGCACCGAAGAAAAGTGACAGGGGAACATACATTCCGAACCAACTCAAACCAGACGCCTTCGACATCGGGAACGTGAGCTTGACCACCCAATTTGCCCTGACTTCCGACTTCGAGGGTTACTCGAGTGACCTCGGCAGCAAGAGCTCTCAGCCTGTCGTTGAAGGGTCAAGAAACGTCTCTAGTGAGGTCCATAACAGGACCGACCTGATAACCATTCCGTTGACAGTGTTCTTGAGGTCAAGGATCTCACCGCGTGCGTCGACTTCAATCTGTTTGGACAGGTCGCCAAGGGCGACGGCTTTCGTGACCAAAGCAATAGACCTGACCTGGTTAGTGAGATTTGCCGCGAGTTTGTTGACTACCCCCGTGAGTTCGCGCCATGTGCCCTCAACATCGAGTACCAATGCTTGGCCGCCGAGTTTTCTGTTACTCTATTATCAGTATCCTGTCAGGACGTGGGGGAAGTGAACAAAACCATACCCTTCCGTGCCGACTTCCTGAGACACCCTGGTGACCTCCTTTGCGAACTGACCCAATTTATCGACCATGGTGTTGATGACGTCCTTGAGTTGGACCATGACAACGCCTTGGACGACGACGGTGATTTTCTGGCTGAGATCACCCCGTGCGACTGCGTTGCAGACTCTCGCAACGTCCTGAACCTGGTCCTTGAGAAGCTGCAACTCTTGAACTTGTTCTCTAAGACTCTGCAACTCCTCCCTCTGTGATCGGAGGTAAGTGAGCTCTTCTTCAGTCGATGCGAACGAGACGGGTTCCATAGTTGTCGGTGGCGGCAGGCGACCACATTTAGGACAGTTGGTCCAGGCAGGAAGGACCTGTATGCCAGTTAGAGAAAAGACACGACAACCCAAGGGAACGACTCAACGCGAAGGGCAGGCTTTGTCTCATTCGCATGACCATTCTCGAGCGCAGACCCGTCCACAATACCATTGCACTTTCCCTGTGACTTTCTCAACAGCCTCCCCAAGCCCTCTAATATCGCGTCTGTCTTCCGATCTCGAGGTCCATCGTAGCCGCCGATCTCCTTGTCCGACCCATCGTTCGACAGCAGATGGAGCAGATATGTCCTGAACGCATCCGGATCTTGATTCTTCGTGGAAGATATGGTCATGGTCGCAACGGAGTGGAAGCGACCTCCGCCGTTGGGGAGGCGATGGAGGAAGGTTAGAGGCGGTTAGAGGGCACGGGCCCCACTTAGGCTGTCAACACGTGTTCTGACTAAGCAGCACACCGCTCCAACGAGAAGCTTAAGTTCCGCAGGTCGTTGGCTTTAAGTATTCAAGTCTCCGTTTACTGAGGAGTGATCACTATCCAACGGAGTCTTGTATATATTTCCACCCTTATCACAAAATTATAAAGCCATCTTCCACCGACCGCCCAAACATCGACTCATCCCAGAAGACTCAAAAAAAGGTTTTCCCACCGGAGCGGTTGTAATTAGAAACACACCCATTTTAAACTTAACCTTCAAGAAAAATTGATTCTCAAGCTCAATCGCCCATCCCCAGACGCCCGAAATGCCCTCTCGACACAGCATCCCTCTCCGCCAGCAAAACCGAAGAATCTCAATGACGACAGAGGGATTTACATTAGTATATCGCTACTCATCTCTTTCCAAACCTACCATATTCTCATAACTTACATTTCTTCGGCCCCATCCGGTACGCGACGAAAATTTCCAGGAGGGTACAAAAGCGCTTCGATGTTGCTTCGACTTTATTGTACTCTGAAACATATTTCGACCGCTTCCAATCATTCATCTTCTCCGAAAACATCCCGTCCCCCGTCAAATCCCTCCCCGGCATTCAAAGAATCGCGAAGGCTCCACATGTCATCAGCGAGAACCCTGAGGTCGTCGGACTCCATCTGAATATCCGTCGGTAGCCTCCTCTTCATACAGGTTCCAAGTTTAACAGCGAGCGCATGGAACAATTCAGATGCATTCGTTCCCGTCGAGATGGAAGAAAATACGGTCGTCTCGCGTATTCCAGGAGCAGTAGACCGAGTGAAAGTTTCCACATCCATAAAGAAAGATGGGTATGACACAGGAATAGGATAGGCCATGGCATGAATGCTTCGCATGATCGATCAGAAAACCCGTGTAACATGCCCATTCATCAGGCATAGTCTCCACACGCACCTTAACACGCTCCTGTGTTGATGGGATCCCCCACGGCGCCATTTTTCGTAACCCAGCATACCTGGGGAAGACAAACCTCGCGTGACATCCAATCGAGCAAGTTCGCGTTGGTGATCTGTGCTATTCTGTCAAGATTTACACCGGTTAGTAAGTATGATGTAGTATTATCATAGGACATCTCACTGATGTGCCATGAGTAGACGACAAATTCGCCAAGGGGTGCCCAAATGACGCGACCGAGAACAAAGGGAATATACCAGCGAGTTCTCCGAATGTTGATGAAGGAGCCCCTTGCCAGTTCAGATAGGAAGATAGGCTCGCGATATCATTACGAGGGTTTTTCAGTCTTTTCCACCAAAAAGTCAGCGAGTAAGAAGAATCAGACAAAAAAAAAGATTCGGACCGAAGAGGAAGGGTCGCCGTCTCTACATGGGCAGAAAGAATAGCAGAGGTATGATAGATACTATTCGGCTGATCAGAAGCATCGAATTATCCTAGAACTCGAAAGCTAGAGCGTGAGCGTACGTTTGCAGAGAGTGATGAAGTCCAAATGTGAGAAGGCCAGAAACTCGGAGGCTGGATGGGAATAGTTATTGACGCAAGCTCATTGAGGCTACGCAAATAAAGGGCGTCGTTGACGAGTTTCTTGATCCCCTGATACTAGCTCGAATCTTAGTCGAGGCGCCAAGTGGTTAGAGATAGTATTGGCTTACGTCGTCGACTGGTATAATCCGTGAACCGCTTTGGGAAAGGAGTGGAATGACCAGCGAAGGAAGCTTCATAAATTCATCATGGAAAGACGTCATAAAGGAGTCCACGAAGCCACCAAAATCGGCGGTATCATTAATGATTTGCATTCCCTAGTACACACTTCAGCGACTTTGAAACGATCACCACAGACTTTAGAACTCACCTGCGGAGAATCGCACTCCTCGAGAAACAATCGGACAGACCCTTCCATCAAAGCGTTATCCTTGATAAGAGTGATGGCAGGTCAAGCTTAACAGCAGCGATACAGATCGATTCTCACTTTATCATATCGCGAAAAAAGAGCCTGTCCTCCGCTCCAATCTCCTTCCAGACGTTCCAAATCGGCAGAAACTCCGTGCAAAGACCTAGGAGTATACGGAACGTGATTGAAATCCGACCAATGGCGGACGCCTTCCTGTAGTGCGTCCCCGCCACGAGATCTCTGTGGGCTCGGATGTTGTCTGTAGACTTTCACGCTCCCGCCCCTGTGCGAAGTAATTGTAGGAAAAGTTGATAATCGACGTGTTGACCCTAATGCATAAGGGACCATACCATGTCGATGTCGCATCCTGGTCTTCTTCATCGGCGTCAACAACAGCCTCCGTTTGTGCAAGATTCCCAAAATTGGCTGCCATTAAGCTTCATCCTGGCGAAGTGATCGCGATATCTCGGTGTTTACCTTTTTGATCGAAAATGAGGACTCTCGGGGAGAGCTATAGAGAATCACCTTCTAGCGCACATATCGAGGGAAATAAACGGCTCACAGAGTTTCCTGACCCTTTCCGAAATGAAACCTCAGAGTCGTGGAGGTCCGAAGACCCGGACTCGGCGTCACCATCATGCTCGGAGAGGTAGCAGTCTTGAGCGTTCCAGAAGTGAGTTCCAATATAATTTGCGAAGTTCCCAGCTTGGACGTAGAGAATTTCCCTCATCGGCGCTTAGCGCTCACCGCCAGAGTGGAACTTGAACGAAGGGCGAGAAGGAGTGCGCAATCAGAAACGACAACGGTGTGACACGTACATGTCACTAACCCCTTCGTCTCTGCTCGACAATAAAACTAGCGACTGAAATGTACTCATTCATGAAAGTCCTCAAACAGGCCTAAATACATTAATACCACAACCGTAACGTCTTCACACATCGTTAATACTCGTGGTCAACAAGATTGAGTTACCTCTCGGTGCTCCATCTCATCAATTGGGTCAGTGATCAAGACTCAAGCTATCTGATCGAGTGGGTAAGTCTTCTGTGTCAGTAAAGGTCCGGGTCTGCCTGTTTAAATCGATCTTGTTCCCAGGTCCATCGCTTACAACCCATCCGGAACTCGACACCCCACGGTATTCGGACGTAAGCACGCAGGAACATCCTTTAGACCTTAATTCTTCCATATCTCGAGTCAGCGCTTGAGGTTGTCTGACGGGACCTGCCCGGAAACGCCGTGACTTCCTTGACTTCTCTATCAGAACCACGATGTCGTATCATACTCCATCCCCTCTTAAAACACATGCTGTTAAGTATTTGGTCCATCCTTCCATCGAGAACATTCACCGTTTGATCGATTGATGCCACGAAACAAGGGGCAAATTGGCACAAGAACATCTTGGAACCTTGTAACTCATCAGTAAGTACATACATTTGTCTGACAGTCTATTCATAAAGTGACGCGATGAACAAATAGATGCATGATCCAGTTTATCGGACATGCAAACCTACTCACTCATAGAACGACGCGGAAACTGTCCAAAATGCGGCGGTCCTCGGAAGAAAGTGGGGCATAGTTTGTTGGCGTATCGCTACGGCCTGGATCAGGAAGTGAGAATTGTTGAACCGGGCCAAATGATGATATGGGTGGCAACGACATCGGCTGCTTGCTTCCCCTTGATAAGGGAGTAACAGTCTGGCTGTAGTGCCGAGGAGATGACACGAGGGGGAGTAGCATGGATGACGACGAGCACGAGTCCGGACTGCTGGGGAATCCGGAATTATCATGTCGAGCCTGTTTATTAACGCCGCAGTCATCGGAAAAGTAAGAACATCGTTCTACTCGTGCGCCCACCGATATCACCTTGTTGCAGATGAAAACACCATGTGGAACCTCGATATTTCGGAGATAATCGCAGTTCTCGATAACCGGTAGTTGATGGTAGTCGTGTCCCTGGAAAATAGCGAGGCATAAGATTGAAACATGTTATATTTGCCTCATTCTTACAGAGAAATAGGCGACGAGGTGCCATTTCCGAGGCTCAGGAGAGCCTGGAAGGTTGACGGTGGCTGAATACGTCTGCTTTGTGAGACCACCGGGCTTAGACGGCCTATCCTTCCGCCGGGTTGAGGGAGGAAGAATAGCACCGGGATCTGACGCTCGTCGTGCCCTGAGGAAACGGTCAGAAATGTTCTGCTCACGTAGGATCCAGGGGGGATATAGACCTGCGGGCTGCCTTGACATCTCGCTCTTCCTTGGTAGTCTCCACTTTCTCCTCGTAGAAAAGGTAGTCCCCTCTCATTCTACTTTGGGACCTTGAAGTTTGAGTTAGTAAAGGCGAAATCTGCGTAGAAAGAACGGTGTTACGATACACACCATCGCTTTCCGTCTGTCCAGCGCAGCAACCCACCTTCATCTTGAGCTTCTTCCCAAACGTAGACATGTCCGCTTCTTAGCTCTTCCCTTTCGCCCAAGAGAAGCCGCCGTTTGATGATTGGCAACATGTTCAGCCTCACAGCCTCTAGTATGATATGTGCATCGTGTGCGTCGCGAACGTCTGATGATAAAGTTAGATAAAATGACGTGTTACTCCTAGCTTGAGGCGGTAAACTCACGAAGACATGGGTGCGTGACGACGCCGCTTTTTATGGTCGACAGGGAGATGTATGGTGTGCGTGTGCCGTAGGGATATTGAGAGGTCATGAGCGAGGAAGGGATGATGGTTCGCCTGTGTCCACGTCGAGATTTATAGATCTTGAAATAAGGTATCCGTCACGGGAGAGTTCCTTGAGGATCCGCGGGGAAATGAGGCAAAAGAATCGAAATAGAAATAGACGGATAGAAGGTCCGAGTGTGGGGGTGAATATTTGACATGGCACGAGTTGTGCACGAGACGTCATGGGAGTTTTCGAAGACTGGACCAAAATTTCCAAGCCAACTTTACATAGCCGGTCAAGATAACTGAAGCAACCAAGGCCGATTTTCAATCAATCCGATTCGGGTGAAAAGATGACCCCCTGGCCAAGCGGGAGTGACCTGGTGTAGAAGCGACAAAAAGTGTTCCGATGATAAGTGGATTAAGTATCATGGTTGGTCCTCACGCTGCGTGATACGGTCACAGCCATCCGGGATCATCGGTTCCTGCCCCGAAAATTGATTTAGCCAAGCGTTCCACGATGCAGCCAAAATTACATTCAGTTGAACTGGTTCCCAGCACGACACAAGGAGCGCCAGTGGAAATTTAAACCCTGTGATTCTATATAGAACTTCTGTTCAAACCTCAAATCGAGTATATCGCGAGAGAAAGACTTGCTACCAAAGGTATGAGTGATGCAGATACTTTGGGTGGGTATAAGAGATGACAACTCCTGGGAAATTCGACAATGCCGTTTCCTTCGAAGAGTATATCCCAAAATCGGGGGGCGAGAGCTATGCGACCGGAGTTTCCGCACCGAATGATCAAGAACCGAAAACACAAGTCTTGGTCAAAAAAGTCACGCGCTGTTTCTGATGTCAATGTAAGTTGAAGGGGAGAAAGAAACGCCACAACTTACCAATAGCGCGGCTGCAATGAAGATCATGGGACGAAAAAAAGCTTTAAACGTCGGTGACCAATGTGAGTTAGAGGAGGAAAACATTGGGTTGAGTCATCGCACGAGGAAAGGGTTCTCCAGTAAGGTAGACGTGACTCTTCAGGTCAAAGATGGTTAACACCGAGTATGGTCTGTGTTTAAATTGATGCCACATCAGTAGGTTTCGAGAGAAGCTGGAATGTGTCATCAGAACACCCCTACGATCCACGCACCTTGAAGGTGAGATGGGACTCCGAGAGAGGAGCTAGACATACTTCGACGACCCAGATCCATGATGATGAAAGACTCAAAGTTGGGCGTGAGGTTACCATTGGGTCCGGGCAAACAAAGCAAGGTGCCACGCGGTACACGTGGCGACTAGTTTCCTAATTTAGTTTATTGTTCGCGCACCACGAACAATGAAGAGGAGGACAATGGCACTGAAAGCCTCATTGACAACCATTTGCAGACAGGAATATGTATAAAGAGATGGGAGTAAACCCCGCAGCTTACATCCAAGTCTCTCACCGTCCGTAGGTATGTAACACTCCTTCTCAACTTCTTGAATCTTCTACGATTTAACGCCTCCCCAGAGCATTACCCACTACTATCGCCGGCCGATCACCCCACGATTAATCATGTCTTCAACCAGTATTTCCCCTTCTCTACGTGCAGCCACTGTCTTTTTGACTCGCCCACTCGCTCTGTCTGGCACCCACACCACTGCCTCGATCCAGAACCTGCAGCTTTTCCTGCACACCACCCTCCTCACGACCCTAGCCCTCTCAGGATTCTCTACCACTCCTGAAGCCTCGGTGAAACTCGTATTTGCACCCAACGCCCCTCCCCCAATCCCCATCCATCTCGCCTGCCTCGCCTCAGGCATCGCCTGGCCCGACTGGTTCCGGGCTCTCAGTGGCTCTGCCTTCATGCTCGTCATCGAGTTCACCATGGTCTACGTCGTGCGCACCGACAACGGCAATGTCGGCGTCATTTGGGCTGCCGACCCCTCGGCTCTGTCAAAGACAGTTGAGGACGAGATCCATGACTCTGATTCCGAGTCAGTCTCCAACTCGGCCTCCTCCCGCCCCTCCTCTCGTGGCTCTCACTACTCCACCTTCTCTTTCTCCTCTCACTCGTCCGCCTCATCAAAAACCTCCTACTCTTCTGCCCAAAGCAAAGGTCAAACAGTCAGTTCAAACCATCCTCCCGCTGCCCCCAAGTCCCCCCCCAAGAAGACGATATCGACCCCACCTCCGGCCGCTACCAGCACTACGAAATACCTCTACCAAGGCGGCGTCAGCACCGTCCTCACCGGGGGTGTCATGCTCGGCTCCAGCTCCGCTGCACGGCCCACCCCCAACCCCACATATTCTCCGCTGCACGTTCACCCTTGCTCCTTACCTCCCTGCTTCTCTCAATCGTCGGCTGCCGCCTTGACGAGTCTCATGCATGCCACGTACACCCCTCCCCGCCGTGGCCGTGCTACCGAGAACCCGAGATCTCCCAGACGCCCTGCGGGTGCCGCCTGCATGACTAGGAACTGGCGTCGAGTTCAAGCCACCACTTCTATCTAAAGCCCACTGGTCGGTCTTGAAAACCGCCGCTGGCACGGCCCATGACGATCCTCGCACGACGCATTCATTACCTCTAATTCGTTCCATCTTAGGGCGTTCAACATTTTGTCTGTTACATCCAATCCGCATTTTACACATCTCTGTTCTCTCTCGCTTATTCTTTCGCTTTGTATCACTTGCTTTCCTAACCATCAACGTATGCCTTGTTTATACATTCAGTCCACGTCCACCTTCCAGGAGCTTCTGCCGTATGCTTTCCTGCTCTTCGGATTCGGTCTCAGATTTCCTCTGGTGATCGCTCGATGGTTTATTGATCCTGCCTCCAATCCTACTAAATAGAAGCCCAACCCTCTCGTGGATTGGTTCAATTCTTTTGTAATCTCTGGTATACCTAGGTTCCAATTAAAATGTAACATTGTTTCTTTCGCGAAGCTCGAATCGAGCCCTCGCCCATTATCAACGTATAAATGTAGCTTGTACATCGGGGAAATTAAAAGCGAGACCATTCCAAGGTCCATTTTCCGAAACACATGAGATGCTGTAGGAGGCATGGTTCAGATACACGAGGAGGCAGTAGAACGACGGGGTCAATGCCCATCTCCCAAGTCCAAACCATTCACCACATCTCTTGATACTTCCAGTTGGTCACCAAGACTGTCCGGGAGAATGCGTGGTGTTCCTTAAGTATATATGTATATGACGAGTAACTGGCACTTTGGCAGTCGAACCGAATATAGTTGGTTGCGAGTTTCCTATTATGGAGTCTGTACCTCAATTTGTCTTGCTGATTGATCGAAGTCGCCGTCGTCCCGCTCCGCTCTCACTCACTTCCCGCCCTTCATACCCACCTCGTTCCCAGTTCAATTCTACAGTCAAGTAAAGATGTAATTTTCTCCAGCAATGAGTCGACGGTAAGGCCTTGAGGTTTCACTAGATCCCAGGAGATGCGTGTTTTCGACTGATTCAGGCAGAGAAGCTTATCAGACGGCGGTGACCGATCAGTATACTCAGTGGTCACCAGGACGCTTCCAGGGTCGACAGAGCAGGTATCAACTCCGCCGTCTCCAGCGGCGCTTAAATAATAAAAGGTCCTCATTGCCCTGGTGTGACGGACGTCCTCGACAATGGTCGCCACACGGCGCCAGTCAGCCCTTGCTCAGCTGCCGACCCCCGCAGTGACATCTCCGGCGAAGACAGGCCAACTTGACGATGGATACGGCGAACTAGACGGGCCCTTGACCGATTTGGAGGATGAAGACCACGAAGAGGAAGACTATGACGAGGACGTAGAGATGCTGTCTGATTCTGCGTCGGATGATAGTGGGAGCGACTGGGAAGAGAATGGTAGCTTTTCCAGACTCGACATTGAGACTCAGTGATAGGAATGAATGGCTTCAGCAGAGAAAGGGAAAGCCAGCGGCCGAGGCGTAGGCGGAAAACGTGCAAAGACGTCTCATCCCAGCCCCAGCAAAACGAAACCAACTAGAGGACGACGGAGCCTCAGCTTACTGTTGACGATGCCCCTTGACATTCTTTTTGAGGTAAATACCTTCATAAACTGAACGGAAGGGATGGTAACGGTTTAGCCTCTAGATATTTTCTCAGCTACCCTGTAAAGATCTCGTCTCGTTAACGCAGACTAGCAAACCTTTGCGCAAAACTCTGAATGCCCCGAACGCGGTTTCGGTATGGAAGGCTGCGCGGACGAGCATTAATGCGCCTCCTCCTTTTCCAGACTTCTCAGAACCCCGATGGGCTGCCCTCATTTTTGGCGGAACGTTGTGCGGTGTGAGTGTGATCGTTGTCCGAGTGTTCTGAAGATACAGCTAACTTGAATGATTTCTAGGAATGCGGGACGAAGGGCGTCATAAAGATCGACTTTAAGTTGCGGCGAAGGGTGTGTGAACGGTGTAAAAAGCAGAAGTACGTGCTCCCATACAGTCGTCTCAAATTACCTTTCATGAGCGATTGAATAGCTTGATCGTACTTGCCAAGTTCCGAAAGGACTTCCAAGACTACGATGAAACCATACTCGATCTCATTCCACATACGAACAGTGTGTCTTCCGTTTGCGTACTTCCTAGTTAATTGAAGACATCTATTGGCAGTCGGAGGTTGGGCCCATGGCCACGCCTCAAGCGGGAAATGGTATTGGGAATCCGACATTTACGACATGGCGAAGAAATGGGGTGCGCTCCAGAGTAACAGACATATGATGCGGATGGCTGGTGCGAAGCAAAAGTTGGAAGAGTTCCGCGCGGAACGCATCAAATATGTTGCCGACGTTCTTGAGGTACGTTATCTTGGCTATCACATGGTTATCCCTACCGACGGCGATGATTGCCAACTCTAGCACGCAAATAAATGTGCAAAGTGGTACCAAGAATTTCTCGACAAGCGCTCTCGAGACTCGCGCGACAAGATGAATCTGAGGCACGGGGCGTATGTTCTCTCTTTTCTTTAGAACCTTCTAGCGCTATGCTAATATGCTTGGAATCCCCAGAATCCTTGCTAATTTCCGGGCCATGGGATATTCAGAGGAAGATGTCCGTTCAATCCAGTACGAGAGCTCAGTCAACCAGAGCAAAGAGCTCAACGACCGTAGTAAGAATTCTTGTTATACAACCTTTCCATTTCGTTCAATTTACCTGCCTTCTCCAGTCTGGAAACGCCTCCAACCGATCCTGGAGGCCAAGATCATCGCAGATCGCAGGGACCGGTTATTCAAGCAGCGAAAAATGATCTTCACTGCCCTCTACCAATCCTATAACCGAACTCTCCCTCCACGTTTGTGGCTTTCTCTACCCCGCGATGACGTTGTTCTACGGTTCCAAGTTTTCGACATCATTGTCAACGCTCCGCATGATGTGGAAGTTACGGTAGCGAGTTTCACCGAGGCGATGGACTCTCTTCCGGTGCTGATAGATGAATGGATCGAGGAGAGGAAGAAGGGATTGAGAGCGCAACTTATATCCCTCAATCCGCCAACGTCTTCAGCAGACATCGCGACTTCAGAAACTGCCCCTTCCGGTCCCTCGACATCGGACAAATCTCTCCCCGATAGCTTGGATTTCGCGACCTCCATATTCATTTGCCCCCGGCGAACCCTCTGCGGCAATAACGTGTCCCCCTGGGGCGATCGTTTTCATTCATACCAGCAACCGGCTAAAGCGGATTCGCTCCCTGCGCGGGACAAGTTTCCGAACCCCTTCTTTGGGTGGGACGACGCTGGCCTGCATCATACGTGTGAGGTGAGGGTGGGCTGGATGCGCGAGCCGAAGGATTGCGGAGAGCTGCAGGTCGATGAGAGAGGTGTCTGGGCTGTGAAGGAGCTCATCAGGACTCTTGGGATGTCGGAGGCGACTACGGTTCAAGAGATGGATGCAAGGAATGCATGTTTCTTCTGTGATGGGAACGGATCAGGATGTGTGACTCAAACCCTCAGTAATGCGAGAACTGTTTACACGTGGAGGTCCGCCGTCAGTATTCTTTTTATAATCCCAGTCCCAAGAGCTGTTGACAACGAGGGGTGCTGTTTAGGTCGCACATGCAATGTCAATCACCCACGACAATCTTCCGTCCTTCCAGGTTTTGACGGAGCAGCAAGCGAAGATGGCGAAGAAACCGGTTGACCCAATAACCCAGGAGTCTGCCTGGGCGTGTAGCCACTGTGTCCGCAATTTCAACAACTGGGAGTCGCAGAACCGCATTAGGAATCACTTGAGAGACCTGTAGGCGTTGTTTATGACTTTTTCATGAATTTGTGGTGATATTCTGTTGCGTGTGTGTCTTTTTCCTACAGGCATAACACCATGGAGCCACAAATCCCCGATGACATGTTCTTCAACCCTTCAAAGCGGAGCACATCCTCGACGCTACCAACTTTCAATCCGGCTGCCCCAATAGGCAACGCGCAAGGACAAAGCAGACCTGGTGCACCGCCGAAAGACGTAAGATGTGGACGATGTACCAGTACCAAGGGGATGGGCAGGCTCTTTGACAAGGCTGGGTTAAGGAACCATCTGAAGGCAAAGTAAGTTTAGAATTTGGTTGTCGTGTAGGCTAAGCTCATGTGCCTTTATCCCAAGGCATTCATTACATACTTTCGTGAATGGAGTAGATTATATCCTGGCTTAGATGGCAGAATGTACGTGTATCCCAGTCCCTGTGCAACTAGCATTTTGTCCATTACATCATAGTGTTATGGAACAGCCTCTTGTCTTATCTCATCTCATTTTATCAACCATGCCTCTCCCATCTTATCAAATGAACTATCCAACACTTCAGTTTGGTTGTGTTATGGAACAGCCCCTCAGCCTCTTATCTTATCTCTTTGATCTTATCAACTATGCCTCTCTCATC
>Ga0307516_10004285_pt1 | contig 17713 bp, 12 predicted proteins | sample 19_EM_MG_FD_203310 | JGI IMG/M metagenome (GOLD analysis project Ga0307516, IMG submission 203310) | Populus trichocarpa ectomycorrhiza microbial communities from riparian zone in the Pacific Northwest, United States - 19_EM | ecosystem: Host-associated > Plants > Roots > Unclassified | place... | reverse complement strand
GGTGCGAACTTCATCCAGAACGCGATTCTCGGCCCGCTGAAGGACAAGCGCGTCGCGACCATCAACCGGATGGCGACGGCGATCGGCCGTAACGCCGCGAAGCCGGTGCTGAACGTGAACGCGTTGGCGACGTGCTCGCTGAACCAGAACGGTGGCGGCAACGCGGCTCCCGAGCCGGCCACCGTCCCGGCCGCCAACACCAACGCCGGTGGCGGCAACGCCGGTGCCGGCGCGGCGCCGACCGTGAACTGCCCCGCGGTGACCGGTCTGCCGGCCATCCCGGCGCAGGCGCAGGCCGAGGTCGCCCGCAACCTGGAACTGCTGAACACCCAGATCGCCGAGGCCAACAAGCGGCTGATCACCAGCCAGGGCCAGGGCGGTGCGAACTTCATCCAGAACGCGATCCTCGGCCCGCTGGCCGACAAGCGCGTCGCGACCCTGAACCGGATCGAGACGGCTATCGGCCGCAACGCCCCGAAGCCGGAAGGCCTCGAGCGCTTCGCCACCTGCTCGCTGAACAAGTAGTAACAGGCAACCAGTAACACCGCTTTCCCATGATGGGGTCACCGCCACGGTGGCCCCATCAGGCTGTCAGCGTCTTGCGCAACTCCCGCCGGGCCTGGTGGATCCGCGACTTCACAGTCCCCTCGGGAACGTGGTGCAGGGCCGCGATCTCGCTGTAGCTGAGCCCCACCACGTCCGCCAGCGCCAGCGCTTCCGCCAGTTCCGGCCGCAGCCGGCCCAGGGCGTTGAACAGATCGAGCCGGGTGGTGGCGACCACGCTGGTCCGCCGCTGGTCCGCGACGTCGGCCAGCACGTCGTCGCTCCCGGCGGGGCCGGACACCCGGGACCGGCGGTACGCCGAGCGGGCCCGGTTGGTGGCCAGCCGGTACATCCAGGTCCGGAAGGCGCTGCGGCCCTCGAAGCGGGGCAGGCCCCGCGCCACCGCCAGCAGGGTGTCCTGGCAGGCCTCCTCGGCGTCCTCGCGATTGGGCAACAGGCGGCCACACAGGCGCAGGACTTCCGGGCGGACCGTCACTAGGAGAACATTGAGGGCTGCCAGATCGCCGGCGGACGCGATCCGGGCGAGGCTTTCGACATCGGGACCGGGCATATCGGGTCCTTTCCGCGCTCAGTATGCGGCTGGCCTGGGCCGATGAACCTCCCCGGTTCATGCCACGTTCCGTAGCGGAGTGGCGACGGTCGGGTACGCGACAGTGGTGAACCGCGAGGGCGAAGCGGTGGACGAACTAATTACCGTCCACCGAAAAGCGGAGCCTCACATGCGTTCAGCAGCACCACAGACCCGCGGCCGTGCCACCACGACCGCCTACCTCACCGTCGCCGTAGCGCTCTCCGGGGCGCTGGTCGCCACCGGAACGCTGCCCGTCTGGGCCGGCGACACGGCCGACCGTGCCGCGCTCGTCTCCGCCGACAAGTCCCCGCCGCGGGTGCGGGACGTCAAGTTCTCCCGTACCTCCGTCTCGGTCCGCGGGCTCGCCGTCGTGCCCGTCCGGGTGTCGATGCGGGTCACCGACCCGTCCGGCGTCCTGGACAACCCGCACGCCATGAACCCGTCCCCGCAGCTCGTCCTCGGCTCGGTCCCGGGCCACCAGTCGAAGCTGCGTCCGGTCCTGACCCGGACCTCCGGAACCGCGACGGACGGCACCTGGAGCGCCACCGTCAACGTGCCGTCCACCTGGAACGGAACGGTGCGGATCGTCTCGGTGGGTGCGATGGACCAGGCCGGTAACGAACTGTCCACCGCGCTCACCGGCGCGCGATCGCCGAAACTGCGGGTCCGGGGCACGCACCGGCCCGCGCTGACCCTCCAGTATTCGATGCTGGCCGAGGGCGGCTACCGCATCCACGGCCGGGCCTCGTACACCGACACCGGCCGGCCGATCGGCCGGCTGAAGCTGGCCACCGCCAACGACAGCGGCTGCGACTTCGACGGTGGCGCGAGGAACACCATCGTCACGGACGCCCGTGGCAACTACGAGAAGCGGTTCCCGGGCCGCGGCGCCGGGGAAGCGGGCTGTGTCGCGCTGATCGGGCCGGCCGCGCGCAACCAGCGACCGGCGATCCTCGCCTACCGCATCGCGTCCGCGCCGGCGTACTCGGTTCCCGCGGCGGCGATGCTGCAGCCCGAGGACCTGAACGGGGTCGACACCTCGACGGTCACCGACAACTACTGGTCGGCGTTGCGGCCGCCGCAGCCGTGCGGGCCGTACGCGTCAACCAAGCTGCGCCGTGCGGGCCGGGCCGTCCAGGCCATGATCGGCGTGGACGACCGGCCGACGGTCATCGTGAACGACGTCGCCAGCTACGCCTCCGAGGGTGCCCACCGGTACCTGCTCGACCTGCGCAAGGCCGTCGCCGGTTGCGGCCACGGCTGGTCCGTCCTCGCCCGTGGCGTGGCCGGCGACGAGTCCCTGCTGCTGCGGCACCGGGAGCACATCGACTATGCCGACACGGACAAGGACACCTACATCGTGGTCGCCCGCACCGGGCGCGCCGTGGTGGTCGTGGCCGACACCGGCTGGGAGACCGCGGACGGGCACGAGGCCCTGGTCCGCACCCTGAGCGTGGCGGCAGTGCGGCGCGCCGCCGTCGTGAACGGCAAGTAAGCACACCGATGAACGTGGCCGCGGCGGACACCCCTGTCGCGGTCACTGTCTGTTCGGCAAGCACTGTCTGTTCGGCCCGCGCTGTCACTTCGGCCCGCACTGTCTGTTCGGCGGGCTCGACCTATTCGGCGCGCTCGATGCCGGGCGGCCCGGTCGCCTGCCCGATCGCCGGGGCTTCGATGGACAGTTCGTGATACCGCGACCGGACGCTGACCAGCCGCTGCCGGACGTCCTGCAACAGGGAGGCCAGCTCGCTGCTCTCCGCGTGCGACCCCATCGTCCAGGGCCCGGCGAAGTGCGTGCCGCCGACCGACAGCCACAGCTCCTTGCCGTGGCTGACGACCCGGTCCGCCTGCACCAGCTCGCTGTACATCAGCATCGTGCCCGACCAGTGCCGGGCGTACGTGCCGGTGAAGACGACGCGGCGCTGACCGAGGAAGAACTGGTATTGCAGGACCAGCAGGCAGTAGTCCTCGTCCTCGACCAGGCCCTGATGCCGCAGGACCGCGACCACGTGCGGTTCGGCGGGATATCGGATGACCCGGGCGAAGGGGCTCTTCATCTTGTACAGGACCTCGGAGACCGCGGTGGCGAACGGGTCGACCGCCGCCTCGAGCGGTAGCTGGGCCCGGCCGCGCAGCAGCTCGGCGCTCAGCATCCCGGCGTTCGTCCGGTGCAACTCGCTGGCCAGGATGAAGATGTCCACCCCGACGGCATGGTGCTGCCGCAGGCTGACCACGAACCTCTTCATGATCGTGCCCAGCTTGCGCCGCAGCAGCGCGTCGAAGAGCGCGATCGCATAGCGGGGGCCGCCCCGGCCGGCCACGTCGATCATGAGCTCCAGGGCGGCGGTGCCGGCGCGCCGCGGCGCCAGCTCGTCCGCGGGGAGGATTCTGCCGCTCTCCGTGACCTCGGGCGCCGGCCGCGGGCGGGAGATTCCCCAGGCGAGCACGTGCAGGATGAAGGCGACCTCGCCGGCCGGCCGGCGGACCAGCCATTCCACGGCCCGCCGGCGATACACCCCGGCGTCCACCGTGCAGTACGCCGTGATCACCGCGAAGATCGTCGCGGGCGGGTGCCGGATCAGGGAGTCGGCGAAGCCGACCACACCGCCGTGCAGTTGCAGTCGCTTGCGGGCGAGCCCGTGCACCGCCGCGCTCAGGCCGGGCGCGCCCGCCACCGCCAGGATGAGCAGGTCGATGGTCTCCTCGTCGTCCCACAGTGCCAGGCCGTCCGGCAGCTCGGGCTTCTCCCGCACGGCGTGCAGCAGCAGGTCGGTGCCCAGGCCCGGCTGCTTCGTCCCGGTCAGGGCGACCACGGCGCGCAGCACGTCGGCGGTCCGGCCGGCCAGCACGGCCTCCACCAGCAGGCCGATCCGGCCGTCGTCCGCCTGATGGAGGATCGCGTACAGGTCGCAGAGACCGGGCGACGGCCGCGCGACGGCCGCCGCGAACACCCGCCGGGTGCGCCGGCGCTCGGCGGTGTCGATGATGCCCCGGGTCAGCTGCTCCAGCTCGTCGGCGTCGCGGTCGGCGCCCGCCTGCTCGAGGATGGCGAAGGCGTCGACCGGACGACCGGTCTCGACCAGCTCGTTGACGTAGCGGATCGTCACGTCGATGGGCCGGTGCGCCGCTTTCGCGATGTAGAGGTCGACGGCGTTTCCGCCGCGCTGGCGCAGCGCGTCCGCGAGCGCACCCAGCTCGTCGTCGTCGAGATCCTCGGCGAAGACCTCCACGATGCTTTTGCCCACGTCCTCCAGGTCTCCCGCACCGGCCAGCGCCATGATGAGGTCGGCGCGGTCGTCGGCCGTGAGCCGCCGGGAGGCCGCCTCGATCGCCAGCTGGAGGGCCACGAAGGCCACGCCGTGCGCGCGCAGGCCGCTGACGAGGGCGGCGACGACGTCGGGAGCCCGCTGCGCGAGGGTGTCGATCGACAGCGGATAGAGCCGGTACGCGGCCTCGTCGCGGCCGGTCTCCCGGAGCGCGTCGGCGACCACGGCGGCGCCGGGACCGTCCATCGTGCGGCCGTACTTGTCCAGGACGTACTCCATCGCGTCGGTGAGTTTGCGGACGAGCAGGCTGCTGATGATGTCGACGATGCGGTCCGGCAGTTGCGCCGCGGACGCGACCGCGGCGTCCAGCAGGCTCCGGACGCCGTCCTCGGTGCCGGGGGTCTGCGTCAGCAGCATGATCCACTGCGCGATCCGTTCCGGCGGCCCGCCCGCCTCGCCGACCAGGAGCACCTCGGCGGCGGCCGGGGCGTCTATCTGCGTCAGCACCTCGAAGACCCGGTGCGAGTCGCGGACGTCGCGGTAGGTCAGGCCGGTCAGCACCGCGGCCAGGTCGTCGCGGCGCTCCTCGTGCTCGAACCAGCCGAGGGTGGCGGCGACCTCCTGCGCGGAACGGTGCTGGCCGATCGCCCGCAGCGTGCGTCCCGCGTCGTCGTCGCGCCCGGCCGCGCGCAGCTCGTCGACCTCGTGCGACAGCGACGGCAGTGAGCGCGGCACATCACGGAGCAGTTCCTGCGGGACGTACGACGTGAAGGCCTCCGCCGGCTCGCCCTGCTGGGCCGTCCAGCGGTTGCGCGCGATCACGATCTGGGCGCCCTTGTTGCCGATGCGCTGCTGCGGCTCCGGCCTGTCCCGCGACTTCAGCTCCTGGTAGATGCGCAGGTAGAGGGTGTCGACGTCGAGGAACTCCGGGCCGTCCTTGACGCCGCGGTCGAGCAGCTTGATCAACTCGCCGGTGAACGCCGTGTACGGCTCCCCGGGCGGTGACAGGGCGGGCGCGTGCTCCGCGGAGGCGGTCACCAGCCAACTGCCCTCGACGGCGGCCTGGTCGGCGATCTCCGCCATCCGGCCCATTCCGTCGCGCATCGCACTGCCGCTGAAACAGCAGTCCAGAATGACGACCTTGGACGAGCACTGCACCGCCCTGCGCAATTCCCGGCGGATGTCGGCATAACGGATCGACATGTACATGCGCCGGGCGTCCGAATCGGGCAGCGCGAGGAGAAGATCCATCGACTGGTCGAGCAGGCCGTGGCCCGCGTAATACACGAGCAGGGTGTCTGTCGCCGCCTCGGCGGCCGACTGAATGGCGTCCAGCACCTTCAGCGGCGAATCCTCGTCGGCCAATGTCACGCAATGCGCCGCCGGCAGGCCCCAGACCGACGGGTCGGTCAGCAGCTCGCGCAGCCGGCTGAGGTTTTGCCGGACCGCCGGCAGGTCGGTCAGCTCGTGATAGGTCGACGCTCCGATCAGGACGGCGCGGGAACGCTCGACATCGGGCAGGGCCATCGCGGATCACCCCGATCCGCTGCCCGGAACCGCGTCCGGCTCCTCGGCCTCGGCGGGGAGGGCCTCGACGATCCGCCGGGCGGGCTCGGCGTCGCCGTCCCGCACCGACACCTGATGCGGGCCCGAGGAGAACGTGGTGCGGGAGCCGGCCCGGCGGGCGTCGCGCCAGGTGGCGTACGAAATGGCGAGGGCGGCCAGCGCCGTCGCGTTGCTGAGCACCACATCGATGACATCGAGCGCGCCCTGCCGCTCCGGCTCGCGGCCGGACGAACAAAGAATGATCTCCGCCTGCCGCGCGATCGCCGGATCATGACGAATCCAGTCGTGCAGCGACTGCAGATCCGAATAGTCGGACGAGGTTATCTCCACCCGCATAGCCGCTCCCGAAGATCGGGCCACCCAGGTCGCAAAGGTAGCTCTCCCCGGTCATTGATGACCAACACTTTCGGATGAATGTGCGGGCTCATCCACCGGGTGTCGGAGTGGGGGCCGGGCCCGGCCCGGCGGCCCGCACCTGAAGCGGCACGACATCGGGCGCGCCGAGTCGGGCCGCGTCCGCCGTCTCGTCGTCCGGCTGCTCCTGCGAGGCCCGTTCCGCCTCCACCCGCAGCCGGTAGTTCTCGACCTCCCGGTGCCGCTGCTCGTCGGTCCAGCCGAGCACCGCCCCCATCAGCTCCGCCGCCACCGGCGCCGCGGCCAGGCCGCGGTCGAAGGTCTCGATCGAGATCCGGGTACGGCGGGTGAGCACGTCCTCCAGGTGCCGGGCGCCCTCGTGGCTGGCCGCGTACGCCAGCTCCGCGCGCAGGTGGTCCTCCGCGCCCTCGACCGGGCGGGCCAGGTCCTTGTCGTCGGCGATCAGGTCGAGCACCTCGTGCACCAGCGCGCCGTAGCGGCCCAGCAGATGCTCGATCCGGGCCACGTGCAGGCCGGACTCCTCGGCCAGCACGCGGCGGCGGTTCCACAGCGCCGGGTAGCCCTCCGCGCCCAGCAACGGCACCCGTTCCGTGCAGGACCGGGGCACCGAACGGCCCAGCCCGTGCACCGCCGCGTCGACCGCGTCCTTGGCCATCACCCGGTACGTCGTGTACTTGCCGCCCGCCACCACGACCAGGCCCGGGGTCGGGCTGGCCACGGTGTGCTCGCGGGACAGCTTCGAGGTCGACTCCGACTCCCCGGACAGCAGCGGGCGCAGGCCGGCGTAGACGCCCTGCACGTCCGTCCGGCTCAGCGGGGTGGCCAGCACCTTGTTGACCAGATCGAGCAGGTAGTCGATGTCGGTGCTGGACGCCGCCGGGTGCGCCTTGTCCAGCGCCCAGTCGGTGTCGGTGGTGCCGATGATCCAGTGCCGGCCCCACGGGATGATGAACAGCACGCTGGTGGGCGTGCGGGTGATCAGCCCGGTCGTGGACTGGATCCGGTCGCGGGGCACGACCAGGTGGATGCCCTTGGACGCCCGGACGTGGAACTGGCCGCGCTCGCCGACCAGCGCCTGGGTGTCGTCCGTCCACACCCCGGTCGCGTTGATCACCTGCTGGGCGCGTACCTCGAAGGTCCGGTCGTGTTCCAGGTCGTGCACCCGGACGCCGGTGACCCGCTCGCCCTCGCGCAGGAAGCCGACCACCTCCGCGCGGGAGGCGACGGACGCGCCGTAGGCCGCGGCCGTGCGGGCCAGGAACATGGTGTGCCGGGCGTCGTCGAGCTGCGCGTCGTAGTACTGCAGCGCGCCGACCAGCGCGTCCCGGCGCAGCGCCGGGCAGACCCGCAGCGCGCCGCGCCGGGACAGGTGCCGGTGCCGGGGCAGGCCGGGGGCCGCCGCGGCCATCGCGTCGTACAGCAGCACCCCGGCGCCGGCGTACACGCGCTCCCAGCCGCGGTGCTGCAGGGGATAGAGGAAGGGGACCGGCCGGGCCAGGTGCGGCGCCAGCCGGGTCAGGATCAGGCCGCGTTCCCGCAGCGCCTCGCGGACCAGGCCGAAGTCGAGCATCTCCAGGTAGCGCAGGCCACCGTGGATCAGCTTGCTGGACCGGCTGGACGTGCCCGAGGCGAAGTCGCGCGCCTCGAGCAGGCCGACGGACAGCCCGCGGGTGGCGGCGTCGAGGGCGCTGCCCGCGCCCACCACCCCGCCACCCACGACGAGCACGTCGACCTCGCGGCCGGCCAGGGCGGACAGCGCCGCTTCCCGACCGGCCGGAGAGAGGAGCGTCATGTCAGTCAACGTCGACCCAATCGAGAGTGCGTTTCACGGCCTTCTTCCACTGGCCGTACCCCTGCTCGCGCTGCTCGCCGGACCACTCCGGCTGCCAGCGCTGCGACTCGTTCCAGTTCTCCCGCAGCTCGTCGGTGTTCTTCCAGAAGCCGACCGCGAGCCCGGCGGCGTACGCGGCGCCCAGCGCGGTCGTCTCGGCGACCACCGGCCGGCTCACCGCCACCCCGAGCACGTTGGCCTGGATCTGCATGCACAGGTTGTTGACCGTGATGCCGCCGTCCACCTTCAGCACGTCCAGCGTCACGCCGGAGTCCTGCGCCATCGCCTCGACCACGTCGCGGCTCTGGTAGCAGATCGACTCGAGGGTGGCCCGGGCCAGGTGCGCGTCGGTGTTGAAGCGTGACAGCCCGACGATCGCCCCGCGCGCGTCCGAGCGCCAGTACGGCGCGAACAGCCCGGAGAACGCGGGCACGAAGTAGACGCCGCCGCTGTCCGGCACCGAGGCGGCCAGGGTCTCGCTCTCCGAGGCCGCGTTGATGACGTGCAACTGGTCGCGCAACCACTGCACTGCCGAGCCGGTCACCGCGATCGAGCCCTCCAGGGCGTACACCGGGGCCGCGTCGCCGAACTTGTAGCAGACCGTGGTGAGCAGGCCGTTGTTCGAGCGGACCAGCTCCGTGCCGGTGTTGAGCAGCATGAAGTTGCCCGTACCGTAGGTGTTCTTGGCCTCGCCCGGCGCGAAGCAGACCTGGCCCACCGTGGCCGCCTGCTGGTCGCCCAGGTCGCCGGTGAGCGGGACGTCGCCGCCCAGCGGGCCCGGCGCGTGGGCCATGCCGTAGGTGTTCGGGTCCGACGACGGCCGGATCTCCGGCAGCATCTGCCGGGGGATGTTGAAGAACGACAGCAGTTCGTCGTCCCAGTCCAGGGTCTCCAGGTTCATCAGCATGGTGCGGCTGGCGTTGGTGACGTCGGTGATGTGGTTGCCGCCGTCCAGCCCGCCGGTGAGGTGCCAGAGCAGCCAGCTGTCGGTGTTGCCGAAGATCGCGTCGCCGCGCTCGGCGGCCGCGCGCACGCCGTCGACGTTCTCCAGGATCCACTGGATCTTGCCGCCGGAGAAGTAGGTCGCGGGCGGCAGGCCGGCCTTGCGGCGGATCACGTCGCCGCGCCCGTCGCGGTCCAGCGCCGAGGCGATCCGGTCGGTCCGGGTGTCCTGCCAGACGATCGCGTTGTAGTACGGCAGCCCGGTGCGCCGGTTCCACACCACGGTGGTCTCGCGCTGGTTGGTGATGCCCAGCGCGGCCAGGTCGCTGGCCTGCAGGTTGGCGTGCTGCATGGCGGTGCGGATGACCGAGACGGTGCGGTCCCAGATCTCGATCGGGTTGTGCTCGACCCAGCCGGCCTGCGGCAGGATCTGCTCGTGCTCCAGTTGGTGGCGGCCGACCTCATTGCCGCCGTGATCGAAGATCATGAAGCGGGTACTGGTGGTGCCCTGATCGACGGCACCGACGAAGTCAGCCACGGGTTGCCTCCACGCTCTCAGTTCGTTGGGTCGGGAGCTCGCCCGGCTCCTGGGGCGCCGCGGACGGCAGGAACCGGCCCACCAGGCCCTGGTAGAGCCCGGCGCCGACGATCCCGCCGACGATCGGCCCGACAATCGGGATCCAGAAGTACAGATAACCCGTCTGGTCCCGGAACGCGCCACCGTATCCCGTGAAGAAGCTGGCGAGTCGCGGCCCGAAGTCACGCGCGGGGTTGATCGCGTAGCCGGCGTCGGTGCCCCAGGCCATGCCGATGCCGACCACGAGCAGGCCGATGATGAACGGCGTCAGGTTGGCGCCGGGCGGGGTGCTGGCCGCGTCGGTGATCGCCAGGATCATGAACAGCAGGATGGCCGTACCGATGATCTGGTCGCGCAGCGCGCCCCATTCGCCGACCGGCAATGTCCCATTACCCGGCAGGGTGGAGAACACGCCCTGGGTCTTGATGGTCAGGCCGGGGTCGGCCGCGTGCAGCACCTCGGTGTAGTTCCAGCGCACCAGCAGGGCGGCGACGAAGGCGCCGAGGAACTGCGCCAGCGAGTACGGCGCCACCTTGCGCCACTCGAAGCCCTTGAAGACCGCGAGCGCGATGGTGACGGCGGGGTTGAGGTGCGCGCCGCTGATCCGGCCCGCGACGTAGACGCCGAGCATGACGCCCAGCCCCCAGGACCAGGCGATGCTGTCGTGGTCGCCGATTCCGCCGCCCGCCACCTGCGCGACGACGCCGACGCCGAAGAGAATGAGGATCATGGTCCCGGCGAACTCGGCGGCAAGTTCGCCGAGCATTCCCGGGATCTTCAGTCGTGCTGCCATGTGCCCTCCAGGGTCTGATGTGAACCGACGCTAAGGAGGGTCCTGGGGCCCGGCAATGAACGCCGTTCGGCATTGTCGAACGGCGCTGGTGAGCAGGTCGTCACACAGTGGCATAGCATCCGAAACATGCCGGGGACGGTGCAGTCCATCGAACGAGCGGCCGCGATCCTGCGGATGCTCGCCGGTGGCACGGGCCGGCTGGGCCTCGGGGAGATCGCCCGATCCCTCGATCTCGCCAAGGGCACCACCCACGGCATCCTGCGCACGCTGCAGCACGTCGGCTTCGTCGAACAGGACCGGGTGTCGGGCCGGTACCAGCTCGGCGCGGCCCTGCTGCACCTGGGCACGAGCTATCTGGACATCAACGAACTCCGCTCCCGCTCGATCAACTGGGCGGACCCGCTCGCCGCCCGCAGCGGCGAGGCCGTCCGGATCGGCACCGTCCTGCAGGGGCGCGTGCTGGTCGTGCACCACGTCTTCCGTCCCGACGACACGTTCCAGACCCTGGACATCGGCACGCTGCTGCCGTTGCACGCCACCGCGCTGGGCAAGGTGCTGCTCGCGTACCGGTCGGCCGGGCCGGCGACCGAGCTGGAGCAGTTCACCCGGCGCACGGTGGTGGCGCCGCGCGAGCTGGCCTCGGCCCTCGACGAGGTACGCGCGGCCGGCTGGGCCGCCGAGATCGAGGAGCTCACCCTCGGCCAGGCGGCTGTCGCCGCACCGATCCGGGGGTACGGCGGCCTCGTGGTCGGCGCGATCGGCATCTCGGGGCTGGTCGAAAGGATCTGCGACACCAGGTACCGGCCGCACGAGCGACTGGTCGGTTATGTCCGGGACGCCGCCCGCGCGGTCTCCCGGGACCTCGGGGCCGCCCGGCACTGAATCCGGTTCGTCACATCGTAGGGGGAGGGAACGATGACCGAGCGCTACGTGATCGCGATCGACCAGGGCACCACGTCGACGCGGTGCATCGTGTTCGACCGGCGCGGCCAACTCGTCTCCCTGGCCCAGCAGGAACACAAGCAGTACTTCCCGCGCCCGGGCTGGGTGGAACACGACGCGGCGGAGATCTGGCGCAACGTCGAGCGGCTCGCCCCGCTGGCGCTGAGCCGGGCCGGGATCACCGCGGCGCAGGTCGCCGCCGTCGGCATCGCCAACCAGCGGGAGACCACCGTGCTGTGGGACCGGCGCACCGGGGTGCCGATCGGCCGGGCCATCGTCTGGCAGGACACCCGCACCGACACCCTGGTCAACACGCTGGTCGGCGAGCCCGGCGCGGACGAGATGCAGCACCGCAGCGGGCTGCCGCTGGCCACCTACTTCTCCGGGCCGCGGCTGACCTGGCTGCTGAGCCGCAACCCCGGCCTGCGCGAGCGCGCCGAACGCGGGGAGGTGCTGTTCGGCACGATGGAGACCTGGCTGATCTGGAACCTGACCGGCGGCCTGCACGTCACCGACGTGACCAACGCCAGCCGGACCATGCTGCTGGACGTGCGTACCCTCCAGTGGTCCGCGCAGGCCTGCGAGTTCTTCGGCGTGCCGCGGGCCATGCTGCCGGAGGTCCGGCCGTCGGTCGGGGTCTTCGGCACGGCGACCGCGGCGTTCCCCGGGGTCCGGATCGGCGCCGCGCTGGGCGACCAGCAGGCCGCCCTGTTCGGGCAGACCTGCTTCACCCCGGGCGAGGCCAAATGTACGTACGGCACCGGCAGCTTCCTGCTGCTCAACACGGGTACGGAGCTGGTCCGCTCGACGCACGGGCTGCTCACCACGGTGGCGTACCAGATCGCCGGCGAACCGGCCCAGTACGCCCTCGAAGGCTCGATCGCGATCACCGGCTCGCTGGTGCAGTGGTTCCGCGACCAGTTGGAGCTGATAGCCAGCGCGCCGGAGATCGAAACCCTGGCCCGCACGGTCACCGACAACGGCGGCTGTTACATCGTGCCGGCCTTCTCCGGCCTCTACGCCCCGCACTGGCGCAGCGAGGCGCGGGGGGCGATCGTGGGGCTGACCTCGTACATCACCAAGGGACACCTGGCCCGCGCGGTGCTGGAGGCGACCGCCTGGCAGACCCGCGAGGTCGTCGACGCGATGAACGCCGACTCGGGGCTGGCCCTGACCACGCTCAAGGTGGACGGCGGAATGACGGCCGACAACCTGCTGATGCAGTTCATCGCGGACGTGCTGGACGTGCCGGTGGTCCGCCCGCTGGCCAGCGAGACGGTGTCGCTGGGTGCCGCGTACGCGGCGGGGCTGGCCGTCGGGCACTGGCCGGACCTCGAAGACCTGCGGCGCAACTGGCACCGCGCGGCACAGTGGATGCCGGCGATGGACCCGGTGGTGCGCGACCGCGAATACGACAACTGGCGGCGCGCCGTCGAGCGCACCTTCGACTGGATCAAGCCGGGCTGATCGTTCTTTTTTGACACATCGGTGAAGTCGCCGGCCTTGCCCGGGCGGGGCCGGCGGCCGACACTGGGCGGCATGGTAATTGCACCAATAGTGCAAGAAGCCTTCCGGTACGACCGGGCTGTCGCGCGTGCCGACGACGCGCTCCGCACGCTGCTCGCCGGCCTGGTCCCCGGCCTGCCCGCCGAACTGACCGCCGCCGTGCTCGGGCTGGCCGGGGGAGACCCGGTCGTGCTGCGCGAGCTCGCGGCGGCGCTGACCCCCGAACAGGTACGCGGCACCCGGCCGCCACCCTGCACCCTGCCCGCCGCCGGTCCCCTCGGCCGCCGGTGCCGCGCCGCGCTGGCCGTCCTGCCGGGCCGTACCCGCCGCGCGCTGCTGCTCGCCGCGACCGACCCGGACCTCGCCCCCGGCGAACTCCTGGCCGCCGGCGCCGCGGAGGATCTGGCGGTCGCCGAGCAGGCCGGCCTGCTCTCGGTCGCCTCCGGATCGGTCCACTTCGCCCCTGCGGTGCTGCGCGCGGTGATCTACTACGACGCCCCGCTGGCCCGCCGTCGCGCCGCGCACGCCCTGCTCGCTGACGTGCTGGCCCGGCGCGGCGAACGGCTGCGCGGGCTGGTGCACCGCGCCGCCGCGGCCGTGGGCGCCGACGAGGCGCTGTCCCGCGACCTGCTCGCCGCCGCGCCCGGCGGGCCGCCCCGGACGGCCTCCGTCGCGTACCGCTACGCCGCCGAGCTGACCATGGGCGCGCAGGTCGCCGCCGGAGCGTTGGTGTCGGCCGCCCGCCAGGCCTGGCTCGCGGGGGAGCGGCAGCAGGCCGGACTACTGCTGCGCCGGGCGAGCCGGCACCCGGAGGCCCGGGCTCCGGCTCGTGGTTCTGTCGATGGCTCTGTCGGTGAGGTGGGGGTCCGGGCGTGTGCTGGCGGTGGCGTTGGCGACGTGGGGGTTCGGGCTTCGGCCGGTGGTGGCGTTGGTGAGGTGGGGGGTCGGGCCTGTGCCGGCGGTGGCGGTGGCGAGATGGAGATTCGGGCCCGGGCCGGTGGGCTCGCCGGTGAGATGGAGCTGCGCGCGGGCGATCCGGCCGCCGCCCGCGACGCCCTGCTCGACGCCGCCGGGCACCTCGTGCCGCACGATGTCCCCGCCGCGCTCGATGCCCTGCTGCTGGCCGGCGAGGCAGTGCACCTGGCCGGCCGGCACGGCCGTTACACCGAGATCGCCCGGTGCGCCCTGGCCCTGCGCCGAGGCGACGAGCCACCCCCGGTAGCGCTCGCCTACCAGCAGGTCGCCGGCCTGGTCGACATGTATGCGGGCGACCATGAAACCGCGTTCGCCCGGCTGGCCGGGGCTTTGCGGCTCGCCGACCGGGTCGAGGAGCCCGTCGCGCTGATCCGCGCCGCCAGGGCCGGCATCCTGGTCGGCGACGACACCCGCGTCCGCGCGCTGGCCGGCCGGGCGGTCGCGCTGGCCCGCGCGCGCGGCGAGGTCACCCTGGTGCCGCAGGCCCTGGAGATCATCGCGTTCGCCGGGCTCGCCGCCGGGCACTACGAGGCCGCCACGACCGCCGCGACCGAGGGCGTGGCGCTGGCCCGGGCCACCGGTCAGCCGGCCCTGGCGCAGAGCCAGCTGGGCATCCTCGCAGTGCTGGCCGCGCTCGTCGGCGACCGGGAGAGCTGCGTGCTGCGGGTCCGCGAGGCGGGCGCCCGTCCCGGCCAGGCATGGGCGCTGTGTCAGTGGGCGCTCGCACTGCTCGATCTCGTGGAGGGCCAGGCCCGGGCGACCGTGGAGCGGCTCGGTGCGATCGTCGTTGCGGCGTCCGGCCGGAGCAATCTGATCGTGCGGGTGGCGGCTACCCCGCACTTGATCGAGGCGGTCTGGCGCTGCGACCCACCGTCGCGCCCGGCCCGCGGCGTCGCGCTTGATCGGGTCTTCGCGCCGTTTGACCGGTGGACAGCTGCGACCGGGGAGCCGTCCTGGCTGGCGCTACGGTCGCGGTGCCGGGCGCTGCGCTCGGTTGAGCCGGAGGACGCCGAGGAACACTTCCGGGAGGCCCTGCGCCAGCACGACCGGGGTGCCGCCGATTTCGCCCGCGCCCACACCGAGCTGCTGTTCGGCCGGGACCTGCGCCGCCGCCGACGTCCCGGGGCGGCCCGCGAGCACCTGCGCAGGGCGGTGGAGACGTTCCGGTTGCTGCAGGCCGGGCCGTGGGCCGCGCAGGCCGATGTGGAGCTGCGTGCCGCCGGGGCGCCCGTACCGCAGGATCCGGCCGGAGCCCGGGAGCTGACCGCCCAGCAGGAGCGGATCGCCCGGTTGGCGGCCGACGGGGCCACCAACCGGGAGATCGCCCAGCAGCTGTTCCTCAGCCCGCGGACGATCGACCATCACCTGCGCAACGTCTTCGCCCGGCTTTCGGTGCGTTCCCGCACCGAGCTCGCCCGCCGGCTGGCCGGCTGACCCATCCGACCCGCGATCGGCCACAGCGCCCGATTCACACCCGGGCGAGGGCCTCGCTGCGGGCCAGCACGCCGATGTCCGGCTGGTCGGTGAACAGGCCGTCCAGGCCGGTCTTGATGAAGGCGACCTGCTCGGCGATGGCACGGCCGTAGGCCGCCGGGTCGGTGCCGGCCCGGTAGTCCGCCGGCAGGAACTGGTTCTCCGCCCGGAAGGTGTACGGGATGACCTTGAGTCCCGCCGCGTGCGCGTCGGCGACCAGGCTGGTCGGCGTGCCCAGGGCGTTGTCGGCGGTGCGCGGGATGACCTGGGACTTGTCCGGGCCGATGCCGTCGGCGTAGCGGGACAGCTCGCGCAGGCCGGCCGGCGTGAGGTATTCGGCGTAGCTCTTCGGGTCGTCGAACGGCGAGCCGGCCGCGCCGGTCAGGAACACCAGCGGTGCGCGCAGCCTGTAGGCGGCATGCAGGGTGGCCAGGTTCTTCGCCTCGAACGACTGCACGAGCACCGGCGCGTCGGCCCGGTCCAGGCCGTTGCGGCGCAGCGAGCGCACCAGCGGCGCCTCCAACTCCAGGCCCAGGCGGCGGAAGTAGGTCGGGTGCTTGGTCTCCGGGAAGACGCCGATCTCGCGGTCCAGCTCCTGTTCCAGCCGCTTGCGCAGGTCCAGCACCTCCTGGAAGGTCGGCACCTGGAAGAGACCGTCGTACAGCGTGTTGTGCTGGCGCAGCTGCGGGATGCGCTCGGTGGCGCGCAGCGTCTTCAGCTCGGCGAGGGTGAAGTCGTGGGTGAACCAGCCGGTCACCGACACGCCGTCGAGCAGCACCGTGCGCTTGCGGGACGCGAATTCCGGCCGCGAGGAGACGTCGGTGGTGCCGCCGATCTCGGGTTCGTGCCGGGCCACCAGGACGCGGTCCTTGGTGATGACCAGGTCGGGCTCGATGTAGTCGGCGCCCAGCCGGGCGGCCAGCTCGTACGAGGCCAGGGTGTGCTCGGGCCGGTAACCGGACGCGCCCCGGTGCCCGACGATCAGCGGGCCGCGGCTGCCACCGTGCCCACCGTGCCCGCCGGTCGCGAGGGCGGGCGCCGCCGTCGCTCCCAGCACAGCCGGTACGCCGGCGGCCAGCGCGCCGAAGCGCAGCACCTGTCGGCGATCTGCCACGGTTTCCTCCACGGGATCCGCCGGCGACGGTCGCCGGGCCTCCCGTGGTCGAGTTCAGGCGATCAGCTCGACCGGCAGGCGAAGTCGCCGTGGCTGCCGGACAAACGACACGGTAAGGATCATCGACCGGCCGTGACACCCTTCCCGGTCATGGTCGCTCGACGTGCTGAGAATTCTCTGATCACCCCGTCCAACGGGGTGTATCCGGGGCGTCCACGGGGAATGTGATGCCCAGCATCGCCGGGTGTCCGCCGTCTTCGTGGAGTGTCTGCATGGGGTTTCTCGAGCGTCGCGCCGAGCACAATGGTGCCCCCGGGGAGGGTCTGACCATGCCGGCCCGCCCCGAGGACCGGTACGGCACCAAGCCCGGCCCGCGTCCCGGCGGCCTCCACGACCCCCTCGGCGAGTCCCCGCCGGCCCGGCGATCCAACGGCGACCCGGTCGGGCTGCCGGGGTCCCGGCCCGGCGGCCGCACCGACCTGACCGAGCTGCTCGGCCGTACGGTCCTCGAAGCGCGCGTCCAGCAGGTCTGCCGCGAGTACGGCCTCATCCCGCGGTCCGGCGCGGCGGTCGGTTCCGGGCTGTCCCGCTCGTACCTGTCCCGTGACGCCGGGGTGGAGCTGGCCGCGGACGCCCACGGCACGGTCACCACCGTCTTCCTGCACTTCCACGGCGACGACGGTTTCACGTCCTTCCACGGCGAGATCCCGGGCGGGGCGGGCTGCCAGCCCCGGCGCACCCACCTGCGGGAGGCGCTGGGCCACCCCGACGAGCAGGGTGACCCGTATCGCGACCGGTTCCTGGGCGACTATGGCCCGTGGGATCGGTGGATCCTGGCGGGCTTCGTGCTGCACGCCCAGTTCGCCACGGACGCGGAGAGCCTGGATCGCGTCACCCTCACCCTGCCGGAATGCCGGCCCCCCTCGGCGTGACCACCAGGGCGGCTCAGAGTCAGTAGTCGCTCAGAGTCAGTAACTGAACTGGCCGACCTCGTCGCGGAGCCGGGCCGACATGGCGGCGAGATCCTGGGCCGCCTGACGGGTGGCGGCCACGTCGCCGCTGGATGCCTCCACGGCGGTGGCCACACCGGTGATGTTGCTGGCGATCGCGGTCGAGCCGGACGCGGCCTCGGTGATGTTGCGGCTGATCTCGCTGGTCACCGAGGTCTGCTCCTCGACGGCGGAGGCGATCGTGGTGGAGTACTCGCTGATCTGCTCG
>Ga0307516_10004284_pt1 | contig 17714 bp, 11 predicted proteins | sample 19_EM_MG_FD_203310 | JGI IMG/M metagenome (GOLD analysis project Ga0307516, IMG submission 203310) | Populus trichocarpa ectomycorrhiza microbial communities from riparian zone in the Pacific Northwest, United States - 19_EM | ecosystem: Host-associated > Plants > Roots > Unclassified | place... | reverse complement strand
GCCCAGAGCAGGTCCGCGTCCCGGCGGGCGTGCACGGTGCGGTGCCGGCCGTCGGCGGTGACGACCTCGGCGGCGGTCACGACGTCGCAGGTCAGCCCGTACGCGGAGGCCGCCATGCCGACCCCGCCGCCGAGCGTGATCCCGCCGATGCCGACCGTGCCGCAGGATCCCGCGGGAATCGAGACGCCGTGCCCGTCAAGCTCGTCGTAGACGTCGATGAGCTTGGCACCGCCGCCGATCGTCGCGGTGCGGCTGCCCGGGTCGTACCCGATGGCCCGCAGCGCCCGCAGGTCCAGGACCACGCCGGTGGGGCTGGTGGAGGCACCCACATAGGAGTGGCCGCCGCCGCGCGGGACCACCGGCACGCCGAAGCGCCGGGCGAAGCGGATCACCTCGGCGACGTCGGCGCGGCCGGCGCACCGGGCGACCGCCGGTGGGGTGACGGTGTCGAAGCGGGGGTCGACGAGGCGGCGGGCCTCGTCGTAGGCGGTCGCGCCGGGCAGTTCCACGGCACCGTCGAGGCCCGCGGCCAGCGCCTTCCAGTCGCCGGGGGTCGGGCGGCGGCCGGGAACCCGCGGCGCGGCCCGGCCACCGGCGGCCGGCACAGGCCCGGCCGGCACAGCGGCCCCGGCGGCTGGGACGGCGACGGCGGCGCGCAGCAGGGTGCGGCGAGAAACAGACATGGTGACGATATTCGCATATGGGACAAAGGTCGGTTCGTCGGGGCGCTGCCGGCCACCGAGCGGCCGCGCTCGTCCGGGACTCCGAGAAACTGACTGCCTTGTGCGCCAGAGCAGCCTCAGCCGGCGAGTGCGTCATGGTTTGCCATGGCGCATCGGCCCCATGATGCCAGGGCCGCCCGGCAACTGACACAATCACGTTGCACTCTCAACCAAGTTCGCGGGTGGAGGATCGGTTGCGGTTCCAGGTCCTCGGTCCGCTGGCGATTATCCTGGACGGCACGCCGATTCCGCTGGGGCCGCCGGTCCAGCGCCGCGTCTTGGCCGTGTTGCTGCTGCGGCGCAACGAAATCGTCTCCCGTCGCGCCCTCATCGCGGAGGTCTGGTCCGCCGACGCCGAGGTGTTCGAACTCTCGGAGCTGGAGGAGCGCAAGCGCGGCGTGCTCTTCACCTACATCGCCCGGTTGCGGGCCGCCCTCGAGCCGGTGGCCGCCGCGATGGGCGAGGATGCGCTGCTGTTCACCGAGGACAACGGCTATCGCCTGGCCGTGGCCGACAAATACGTCGACGAGACCGAGTTCCGCAGCCTCGTCCGGCTCGGCCACTCCGCCCTCGACGCGGGACAGCCCGCCGCCGCGACCCAGCAGCTCGCTATCGCACTGGAAATGTGGCACGGCGAGCCGATGGGCGACCTGAGCACCGAACCGTTCGCCCGGGAGAACACGGCCCGGCTCGACGCCGTCCGGCTGAGCGCGCTCGAGGCGTGGGCCGACGCCCAGCTGCGCCTGCACCAGCACCGCGATCTCGTGGCGGACGCCGGGCTCCGCCGCTGGATGCTGCGGTATCCAGCGAGCGAGCGGCTGCGCCACGCCTTCGCCGTCGCCCTGCACCGCAGTGGCCGGACGGCCGCTGCGGTGTCCGCCTGCCGCGACGGCATCGACCACCTGGCCGACGTCGGGGCGACGGCGTCCAGCCTGCAGCAGTTGCTCGACGAGCTGACCGCGCCGGCTGCCGCCGCGGCGGCGTCCCCGGCACCTACCTCGACGGCGGCTCCGACCCCCGCTGACCCGCTGGGCGCGGCGGCCGAGGCGCTGACCCGGGTGATCCGCTGGCAGTGGCAGGCGGAGGTCGCCGTCCAGCAGTTGCCCGATCCGCACCCCATCCCCGTGCGCTGGCTGCCGTCCGACCCGGACGGTACGCCGGCCGAGACTCGTGGGCTCGTCCTCCGTACCGACGTCATCGAGTCGGTCGCCACGGCGTTCCAGGCCCTGCACCGGCGGCGCCTCGTGGTGCTCGGGCCCGCCGGGTCCGGCAAGAGCACGTTGGCGATGTTGCTGACGGTGGAGCTGGCCACCCGCCGGCGACCGGACGAGCCCGTGCCGGTCCTGCTCTCCCTGGCCTCCTGGCAGTCCGGCGAGGAGCACCTGCACACCTGGTTGCGGCGCCGGCTCGCTGAGGAGTATCCGGTGCTGCTGGACGCCGGCCGGTTCGGCGGTTCCGCGATCGCGGACCTGGTGGCGGACCGGCGGATCCTGCCGATCCTGGACGGCCTCGACGAGTTGCCGGCCGGCCGGCGGTCGGCGGCGCTGCGGGCGCTCAACCGCTCCCTGCTGGCGACCGACTCGGTCGTGCTCACCTCCCGGCCGGCCGAGTACCGGGCGGCCGCCGCTGAGGGGGATGCGCTGGCCGCCGCCACCACCATCGAAGCCCGGCCCGTGCGCGTGCAGGACGCCGTCGGCTATCTGCGTAGCAGCGCTGGCGCGGCCCGTGCCGAACGCTGGGCCCCGGTGTTCACCGAGCTGACCGGCCGGCCGGACGGGCCGCTGGCCACGGCGCTGACCAGCCCGCTGGCGCTGATGATGACCCGGCTTGTCTACGGCGGCTCGCTGGATCCCGCGGAGCTGGCCGACTCCGGACGCTTCACCGACCGTGCCGCGATCGAGGGACACCTGTTGGATCTCCTCGTGCCGACACTGGTCGAGCTGGACGGCCACCGCCAGGCCCGGAGCCGGCTGCACGGCTGGGAGGTCGCGACGTTCCAAGGCTGGCTGGCCTTCCTCGCCCGCCTCACGCACCGGCAGGGCACCTACTCCATCATGTGGTGGCGGCTACCGGAGGCGGTCGGCCCGCTCGCCGGCCGTACCGGTCGCTCGGTGGTGGCCGCCGTACTGACGGCCCTGGTCGGCCTCCTCCTCATCGCGCCCACCGCGTTACCCACCTACGGCGTCGCGTCAGGCTTGCTGATCAGCCTCAAGCACTGCCTGGCCTACGGGTTGGGGACGCTGGCGGCCGGGCTCTGCACCAGCCCCGGCCCGCCAGCCGGTGCGGTCGGCCGTGGCCAGTCCCGGCGCATCCTCACCGGCGCGCTGCGCACCGGGCTGGCCGGCGGCGCCGCGCTCGGCACGATCGAGGGGATCGGCAAGGCGATCCAGGCCGGCGCGGGTCAGGGATTCATCACCGGAACGGCGTACGGGCTCGGCATGTCCGTGGCCTTCGGCATGGGCGCGGTGATCGCCGCCGTGCCCAGCCCGACGACCACCGACCTGCGTTTGCGCCTGCGCGGCCGGGCCCTGCTGCGGATGCTGGGCTGGGGATCGGCCGCCGGCGCGGCCGTCGGCCTCGCGATCGGCGCGGCGTCGCAGGCGGCTTTGCTGATCGTTGAACGGAGTGGAGTCGTGGTGGAGGCAGATCTGGTGGTCGGCCTCTTCCCGGGGCTGACGTTCGGTCTCGTCGCGGGGGTCGCCTCCGCGCTGATCCACTGGAGCCGTCAACCGGTCGTGGTAGCGGAGGCGCACAGCCTGAGGTCGACCTTGGTCGCTGACCGCCGGCAATACCTGGCCCTGCTCGGGATGGTCACCGCAACCATCGTGGTCGCGTTCACCCTCGGCGCGGTGATCTCCGTGCGGGCCGACCTCGCGAGTAACGTCCGGCACGGCATACAGGCCGGTCTGGGCGGCTCGGTGGTGCTGGCTGTGGCGTTCGGTTTCACCGCGGCTTGGCCCCGATACCAGGTGGCACGGGCGTGGCTGGCCCTGAACCAGCGGTTGCCGTGGCGGTTCCTCGCCTTCCTCGAGGAGTCGCAGCGGATCGGCGTGCTCCGCCGAGTCGGCGCGACCTACCAGTTCCGGCACGTCACCCTCCAGGACCACCTCGCCGCCCGCGACGAAACGGCCGGCTGACCCCTCAGGACACTCCCACCGGCAACGGCGGCAGAACTCCACGGCCCGGCGCAGGCGCGCGGCCGACGGTCAGCTCCGCGGCAACGGTGCGCAGGCCAAGCCCCGGCCGCGTCACCAGGCGTGCCGCGGCGACGGCGAGGTTGTGCGGCAGCCCGGCGCAGGCGGCGATAAGAGCCTCCTCCCCCACCGGGTCGGCGGCCAGCCGGGGGGTGCCCAGGCGCGCGGTCAGCATCTGCCGGGCCTGGGACCGGTCAAGCAGGTCGAGCCGGATCATCCGGGCGCCGTCGAGCGCGACCAGGCCGGTCAGCCGGCTCCGGCTGGTGATCAATGCCATGCTGTTCGGGCTGCCGGGCAGCAGCGGTCGAACCTGGCCGGCGTCCAGCGCGTCGTCGAGCACCACCAGGACCCGCCGGTAGGCCAGCAGGCTTCGGTAGAGACCGACCTGAACGTCCAGGCTGGACGACAACCTCGACGTCGGCACGCCCAGCATGGTGAGGAAGCCGCGCAGGACGGTGGCGGCCGGCACCGGGGCCCGGCCCGGGGTAGCGCCGTGCAGTGCGGCGTAGAGCTGACCGCCGGGGAAGTCTGGCGCGGCCCGATGGGCCCAGTGCACTGCCAGCGCGGTCTTGCCTACCCCGGCGGCCGACGAGATCACTGCCGGTCCGCGGCCGACCTGGCGGTCCAGCGCGGCCAGCGCGGCCCCACGACCGATCAGCGCGGTGACCGCAGCCGGCAGCTGTCGCGGCGGTATGCCCGGCCCGGTCCGCGCCGGGCGCCGGTCGATCACCCGGTCCCGCGCAGTGGCCAGCGGACCCAGCTCATGCGGGGTGGCGCCGAGCTGGCGGACCAGTTCGTCGAACCGGTCGACCGGCGGCACGATCTTGCCGGTCAGGTAGGCGCCGATGATGCCGTGTGACCACCCCGTCCGGCCGGCCAGATCCCGGTAGGTCAAGGCAGGTTCCCGCCGGGTGCGGGCCTGACGGTTGCGCAGCCGGCGGAGCAGAGCCGCGAGTTCGGCGGGAGTGGAGATCATCGCCGCGTCATGGGCCACCGTGCCGCTGTCCATCGGTTCCCCCTCGCACCCGGCCCGACCGTCGCGCCGGGCTCGCGCACAGCACAGCAGAGCACCACTTGACGGCTGATGTCCGAACGCTTGACGACGGTGGAACGCCATGCTCAGAGCGGGTGTGGCCCGGTTCGGCGCGCCCTGGGACAACTCGTCGCGCGTCCCGACCACCAGCAGCCGGCGCCAGGGTCATTCCGTCGCGCGACCATCGACGTCGAAGGCCGGGTCCTCGACGCCGACCGGGAACGCGGCGGCTCGTGGGGCGGTCGCGTCCAGCGGGCGGCCGTGCTCGTCGGGCACTCCGGACTTGCGCCAGAAGTAGGCGTTGATCTGGTCGCGCCACTCCCGCGCGCTGCGCACCTGCTCGCCGAGCCGCTCGCTCACCCGGGCGTGCAGCTCCGCGGTGACCCGCCCGCCGACCGGCACCGACCGCCACCGCGCGACGAGCTCCTCCGCCTGCTCGGCGCCGGCGAAGTGGGTGTCGTAGATGTGCTGGATGACGGTGGAGCCGGAGTGCAGCACGTGGCCGTACGGCACGTGGTGGAAGAAGAGCAGCAGCTCGTCCGGGCACGACCACACCGACTCGTAGACGTCGGACCAGGGCGCCGGATACTGCCCGGTGAAGCCGGTGCCCGACGCGCGGGTCCGGTCGACGCCCACCCCGTCGCGGTCCGCGAAGTGGTAGGTGCCCCAGCGGCTGTACTCGTAGCCGTCGACGGCGGGACCGTAGTGATCGCCCGGCCGCACCATGAAGCCCACACCCAGCGGCGCGGTGTACCGCTCGTAGGTACGCCACGACCCGTCCATCATCAGGTGCAGGGTTCGCCGCAGGTCCGGATCGTCCGGCCCGAACGTGAGGCTGATCCACTCGTCGAGCAGCGCGCCCGGGTCCGCACCCGGGTCCCAGGCGAGCCGGCCGAACGCGTACAGGTTGGCCTGGGCGAGCGGGTGGCCGGTCCAGAACGGGTCGTCGCCCACGTTGGAGACCGCCACCAGGCCGCCGCCGGCGAGCTCGGCGACGGACCGGCCGGCCAGCGGGAAGCGCAGCAGCTCGCTCCACTGCGTGGCCAGGTAGCACACGTGCCGCTGCTGGCCGGTGTACTCCTGGGTCACCTGCAGCTCCACCGCGAGGCTGGTGGCCGGCATCGCGGCGATCACCGGCGACAGCGGCTCGCGCGGCTGGAAGTCGATCGGTCCGTACTTGACCTGCAACACGACGTTGGCGTGGAACTGCCCGTCGAGCGGCACGAAGTGGTCGTAGGCGGCCCGGGCCCGGTCGGTGGAGCGGTCCCGCCAGTCCTGGTGATGGTTGTAGACGAACGCCCGCCAGTGCACGACCCCGCCGAACGGCTCCAGCGCGGCGGCGAGCAGGTTCGCGCCGTCGGCGTGGCTGCGGCCGTAGCCGAACGGGCCGGGCTGTCCCTCGGAGTCCGCCTTCACCACGAAACCGCCGAAGTCCGGGATGGCGGCGTACACCCGGCCGGCCGCTTCGCGCCACCAGCGCCGCACCCCTTCGTCGGCCGGGTCCGCGGTCGGCAGCCCGCCGACCAGCGTCGGCGCGGCGAAGCTCACCGAGAGATGGACCCGGATCCCGTACGGCCGCAGCACCGTGGCGAGGGCGGCGACGTCGGCGAGCCGGTCGGTGAGCAGGCGCGCCTCCGCCGCGTGCACGTTGACGTTGTTGACGGTCACCGCGTTGATCCCGCACGCGGCCAGCAGGCGGGCGTACGCGTGGACCCGGCTCAGGTCGTCGCGCAGCACGCCGTCCCGCCAGAACAACGAGCCGCCGGCGTAGCCGCGCTCGACCTGGCCCATGACCGGGTGCACCGCCACGTTGTCCCAGTGGTCGAGCATCCGGCGTTGCGCCGCCGGGGACTCGGTGCGGGCCGGGAAGTCGGCACCGAAGGCGGCGGCGCCGAGCCTGACCACGTGGAAGAGCCCGTACAGCAGGCCGGCCGGCGTCGCGGCCCGTACCGTGGTGGTCCCGGACGCCCGGCTCAGCTCGTAGCCGCCGCCGTCGCCGGCCTCCGGGTCCGTCCGGAGGACGAGGTCGAACTCCCCGGCGCCCGCCCGCGCGGTACGGACCTTGCCGCCGTACCGCGCGCAGGCCTGGGCCACCTCGTTCCGCACGGTGTCGACGAGCGCGCCCGTACCGATGACCACCGTGCGCCGTGACCCGATCGGCTGCCAGGCCACCGGCGGCAGCCAGGCGTGATGGACCTCGGTCTCGCTCATCGGGCTCACCAGTCGTGGACGGTGCCGTCGGGCAGCCGGTTCACCGGCAGGTAGGCCGGCTGGTACGGGTACTTCTCCGCGGCGGCCAGGTCGAGGCGCACGCCGAGGCCGGGCCGTTCGCCGGGGTGCAGCAGGCCCTCCGCGAAGGTGAACGAGGTCTCGAACACGTCCGCGGTGACGGCGGCGTGCGGCATGTACTCCTGGATGCCGAAGTTGTGGATGGCCAGCCCGAGGTGCAGCGCGGCGGCCATGCCGACCGGCGAGACGTCGGTGGGACCGTGCATGCCCGACCTGATCTGGTGCAGCGCGGCGAGGTCGAGGATCCGGCGCAGCGCGGTGATGCCGCCGGTGTGGGTGGGCGACGAGCGGATGAAGTCGACGAGCTGCTCGCCGATCAGCGTGCGGTAGTCGTGCACGGAGTTGAGGACCTCGCCGATCGCCAGCGGGGTGACCGTGTGCGAGCGGACGAGCCGCAACGCCTCCTGATTCTCCGCCGGCGTGCAGTCCTCCAGCCAGAACAGGTCGTACGGTTCGAGCGACCGGCCGAACCGGGCGGCCTCGATCGGGGTCAGCCGGTGGTGCACGTCGTGCAGCAGTGGCAGTGCGGGCCCGAACTCGTGGCGGACGGCTTCCAGCACGCCGGGCAGGTGCCGCAGGTAGGCGCGGCTGTCCCACTGCTCCTCGACCGGCCGCGCGGTCCGCCGGGCCGGCTCGTAGGCGGTGCCCGGGTCGGTGACGCCGTAGAGCGCGGCGATGCCCGGCACCCCGGACTGCACCCGGATCGCGCGGAAGCCCTCGGCCAGCCGCCGGTGGATCGCCTCGGACAGCTCGGGCAGCTCCCGCCCGCCGGCGTGGCCGTAGGCGAGCAGCCCGCGCCGACTGGCCCCGCCCAGCAGCTGGTAGAGCGGCAGCCCGGCGCGCTGTGCCACCAGGTCCCAGAGCGCCACGTCGACGGCCGCGATCGCGGTCATGGTCACCGGGCCGCGCCGCCAGTACGCGCCGCGGTGCAGGAACTGCCAGGTGTCCTCGACGGCGTGCGCGTCCCGCCCGATCAGCAGCGGCGCGACGTGGTCGCCCAGGTACGACGCGACGGCCAACTCCCGGCCGTTGAGGGTGGCGTCGCCGAGCCCGACCAGGCCCTCGTCGGTGGTGATCCGCAGCGTGACGAAGGTGCGGCCCGGGCTGGTGACGACGACCTCGGCCGTTTCGATGATCACCGCGGGTCCTCGCGGACCACGAGGACGTCGCGGGCGCCGACGGTGAGCGGCGCCCCGCGGGAGATCCGGTCGCCGGAGAGCAACTCCGTGCCGTCGACGGTCGCGGTCACCCCCACCGGTACGGAGTCGTGGTTGAGCAGGAACAGGATGCGGGTCCCATCCGGTGTCACCCGGGTCGCCGTCTCGAGCGCTGGCCGGTCCGGGTAGGCGCCGGTCAGGCCGTGCCGGTCCAACACCTGCCGCAGCACCCAGGAGACGCCCGCCTGATCGAGACCGGCGGCGACGTACCAGCCGTGCCCGGCGCCGAAGGTGTTCCGGGTGACCGCCGGGGTGCCCACGTAGAAATCCGCCTGGTACGTGCCGACAGTCGCCGCACCCTGGGGTATCACCAGCTCGAACAGCAGCCGGGCCGCGACCTCGACGCCAGTGCCGAGAACGTCGGTGCCGAGACCGTCGGTGCCGAGCCGGACCGGGTTGACGAACTCCGGCCCGCGCGCGTCCCACTCGTCGACCCGGATGCCCATGAGCGCGCCGAGCGGGCCGGGCACGTCGGTCAGGAAGGCGTTGTCGTTCTCGTCCACCCGCGCCGACAGGAAGGTGGTGACCACGGAGCCGCCGCGCTCGGCGACCGCCTCCAGCCGCGCGGCGAGATCGCCCTTCACCATGTGCAGCGCGGGCGCCAGCACCACGTCGTAGCCGGCCAGGTCCGCGCTCACCGCGACGACGTCCACGTCCGTACCCGCCTCCCACAGCGCGCGGTGGTAGGCCAGCACCACCTGCTGGTAGCGGACCAGCCGGGACGGGCCGTCGGAGATCTCCAGCGACCACCAGCTGTCCCAGTCGAACAGCAGCGCCACCCGGGCCGGGGTGCGCGCGCCCAGCACCGCGCCGCCGAGCCGGTCCAGCTCCGCGCCGAGCGCCGCGACCTCGCGGAACACCCGGGTGTCGGACCGGCCGGCATGGCCGATGACCGCGCCGTGGTACTTCTCGCACGCGCCCCGCGAGGCCCGGAGCTGGAAGAACAGCACGGCGTCCGCGCCGTGCGCGACGGCCTGCCAGCTCCACAGCCGCATGAGCCCGGGGCGCTTGAGCGGGTTGACGTCCCGCGCGGCGGTGTGGCTGGGCGTCTGTTCCATCAGCCAGAACGGCTGGCCGTCCTTCAGCCCGCGCATCAGGTCGTGGGTGAGGGCCATCCGCGCGGCCGACTCGTCGTCGGGCGGGTAGTTGTCCCAGCAGGCGAAGTCCAGGTGCGGTGCCCAGCGGTGGTAGTCGATCGGGCGGTACATGCCCATGAAGTTCGTGGTGACCGGGACGTCCGGGCTGGACTCGCGGATGGCCGCCTTCTCGTCGCGGAAGTTCGCGAGCATCGCGTCCGACATGAACCGCAGGTAGTCCAGGGTGATGCCCTGGAACGCGGTGTGGTCGGGGCCGCGCCAGTGCTCGGTCAGCGCGGACGGCGCCTCGATCTGGTCCCACCCGGTGAAGACGTGCGACCAGAAGGTGGTGTTCCAGGCGTCGTTGAGGGCGTCCAGGGTGCCGTATCTCGCCCGCAGCCAGTCGCGGAAGCCGGCGGCGCAGAGGTCGCAGTAGCACGCGCCGCCGTACTCGTTGCCGACGTGCCAGGCGATCACGGCCGGGTTGCCGGCGTATCGCCGGGCGACCCGGCGGGCCAGTTCCGTGGCGAGCCGCCGGAACACCGGCGAGCTGGGACACGAGTTGTGCCGCTGCCCGAAGCGGTGCCGCCGGCCCTCGAAGTCGGTGCGGGTCACCTCGGGGAAGGCGCGGGCCAGCCAGGGCGGGTGCGCGCCGGTGCCGGTGGCCAGGCAGATCCGCCGGCCCTCGGCCACGGCGCGCTCGACGATGCGGTCCAGCAGCGCGAAGTCGTACTCGTCGGGTCCCGGCTGGGTCAGCGCCCAGTCGAAGACGCCGAGCGTGACGGTGTCGATGCGGGCCTCGTCGAACAGCCGGTAGTCCTGCTTCCACACCGGCTCGGGCCACTGCTCCGGGTTGTAGTCGCCGCCGAAGGACACCTTGGGGGTGACGGGCAGGCTCATGGTCATGCGACGAACTCCTTCCGCAGGTCGGCGATCATCGGCCGGCTGATCCGCAGCAGGGCCAGCGCGAACACCGGCACCAGCAGCATCAGCACCGCCTCGGACCACCGGGCCGTGAGGCTGGCGGCCACGGCCAGCAGGCAGGCGATGCCCAGGCTCACCGAGGGCGTACGGGTGAGGTAATGGCCGGCGAGCCGGGCGATGTCCCGCAGGCGGAACGCGAAGAGGGCGTGGATGACCAGCGCGTTGACGCCCCACACCGCCGCCGTGACCAGGACGAGCGTCAGCGGCACCAGCCACCACCCGGGCAGGCCCGCCGCGTCGAGATGGGCGATGTTCATCGCCAGCACGGTGCACCAGGCCAGCGGCGGCAGGCAGACGCCGAGAACGCCGGGAAGACTCTGCCGGTAGCTCCGCCAGAACGCCCGCGCCGGCCGCAGGTCGGCCAGGTCGGTGCCGCGACGGTGCACCGCGCCGAGCACCGCCGAGAACGCCGGGCCGAGCGGCAGAGCGCAGGCCGCCACCAGCGGTAGGTTGCTGGCATCCCGGCCCACCAGCACGAGGACGGCCAGGCCGGGCGCGGCGCAGAGCAGGAAGAGCAGCTCCACGGTGAGCAGCGTATGGATCAGCGCCGCCGCCCGGGCCAGCGGTCCCGTGCCGAACTCGCGCCGGGTGGTCGCCACGCTCACTGGAAGCGCTCGTACGCCTTGTTGGCCAGCTCGACGTACTTGTCGGAGTTCTTGGCCTTCAGCTCGGCCACGTAGGCGTCCCATTCGGTGAGCGGCCGCTGCCCGAGGATGAACCGCAGCGAGTTCTGGACGACGTGGTCCTTCAGCGACGACTCCCAGAGCGTGGCCTGCTCGCGTTCCTCGTCGGTGAACGGGTGCGGCGGCGCAACCACCACGGGCTGCCGCGCGCTCATCACCTTCTGGAATTCCTTCTCCTCCGGCGAGGAGAAGGACTGGACCAGGTCGACATTGCCGCCGTACGCGGCGAAGACACCGTTGTAGAAGCCGAAGTCCTTCTGCAGGTGCTTGGTCGCCTTGGGGTTGAGCCCGAAGATGTCGACGTCGGCGGTGAGCGTGCGCTTGCCGGCCGCGTCCTTGGTGTAGGTCGTCCCCTCGACGCCCCACTTGGCGAACTCCTGGCCGGCGTCGGAATACCACAGCCAGTCGATGAACTGCATCATCGCGACGAAGTTCTTGCTCTGCAGCGCCTTCGTCGAGATCATGATGCCGTTCTCCAGCCGGCTGGCCGGGTTGATCTCGCCCGCCGGGCCTACCGGAAGCGGGATCCTGACCAGCCTGGCCTTGGGCAGTGTGCTCTTCAGGTCCGGCCGGTTCTCGTTGACCAGGGTCTGCGCGTTGGCGCCGATGACGAACGACTTGCCGTTGGCCAGCTTCTGCCGCGCGGCGTCGTCGGTCTGGGTGAAGCTCTCCGGGTCGAGCAGCCCCTCAGCCACGAGCTTGTTCAGGTACTGCAGCATCTGCTTGTACTGGTCGGTGGCGCCGGTGTAGTCGAACTTCCTCGCGGCCGGGTCCCAGTGGGCGTGCTGGTACGACCAGCCGGCCTTGAGCCCGTAGGAGGCGCCCAGGATGCTCAGCAGGCTTCCGCCCGGGTTGGGCTTGCTCCACCGATCGGAGAACGGGTACGAGGACGGGTACCGGGCCTTCATCGCCTTCAGGACGGTGTGCAGCTCGTCCCAGGTCTTCGGGATCTGCAGGTTGAGCTCTTCGAGGATGTCCGCCCGGACCGCCAGCGAGTAGTCGTGGGTGGGCTTCTCCAGCATCCCGGGCAGCAGATAGTACTTGCCGTCCGACTGCCGCAGCTCATTGATCTCCGGTTCGAGGTGCCACTTGGCGATCTTGTCCTTCAGGTTGGGCAGCAGGTCCAGGTAGTCGCTCACCGGCAGGATCGCGCCGGAGGCGACGAAGGCGTCCTCGGCGGGGTGGTACGTCTTCGGAATGATCATCGGGGCGTCCCCGGCGCCGATGAGCAGGCTGCGCTTCTGCTCGTAGTCGCTCAGCGGCACGGCCACCGGCTCGATCTTCACGTTGGTCCGCTTGGTCAGCTCCGACCAGAACATCCAGTCGTTTTTCAGCGGGTAGAACGGGTGGTTGTTGTAGAGGGCGGTGAAGGACAGCGGCTCGGTGGCCTTGAACTGGTCGCCGAGGCCGTACTCGGCCATCGCGCCGACCCGGCTGCCGGAGAGGTCCTCGGCCTTGGTGGGTTCCTCGGAGCAGGCGACGAGGCCGAGGGTGAGCAGGCCGGCGGCGGCTGCCGCCACGCCGCGCCGCGTTCTTATGCGCATGGCTGTCCTTTCGGGGATCGGGGGGAGGTGGTGGGTCAGCCTTTGACGGCGCCGAGCATCACGCCGGACACGAAGTACCGCTGGATGAAGGGGTAGACCGCGAGGATGGGCAGCGTGGTGAGCACGATGGTCACCGCCTGCAGGGTGGCCGCGGCCTGGACCGCGTCGGCGTCGGCCACTCCCCCCGCGTCCTGCGCGCCGGTCGCCCCGGCGATGAGATTGCGCAGGTAGACGGTCACCGGGAAGAGTTCCTGCCGGTCCATGTAGAGGAAGGCGGTGAACCACGAGTTCCAGTAGGTCACCGCGTAGAAGAGCACCATCGTGGCGATGACGGCCTTCGACAGCGGCAGCACGATCCGTAGCAGCGTGCCGTAGGTGCTGAGCCCGTCGACGGCGGCCGCCTCCTCCAGTTCGACCGGCAGGCTCTCGAAGAACGCCTTCATCACGAGCAGGTTGAACACGTTGATGGCGTTGGGCAGCACCACCGCCCAGATGGTGTTCTTCATGCCGAGGCTGGTGATCAGCACGTAGTTGGGGATCAGGCCGCCGGAGAAGAACATCGTGAACACCGCTACGCCGACCAGCGCGCCGCGTCCCCGGAGCCGCGGCTTGGACAGCACGTAGGCGTAGCAGGTGGTCAGCACGATGGCGATGAACGTCGCGACCACGGTGTAGACCACGGTGTTGCGGTAGTTCGTCCAGAACATCGCGTCGGACATCACCAGCTTGTAGGCGGTCAGGTCGAAGCCGCGCGGCACGAGGTTGACCTTGCCGGCGATGAGATACGACTCGTCGCTGAGCGAGCGGGCCACGATGGTGACGAACGGATACAGCGTCACGAACACCACGGCGGTCAGGACGACCGCGTTCACCGCCCGGAACGCCCGTTCGCCCCGGGTGGAGGTCACCACAGGCTCGTCCCGACCGTGCGCCGGGCGATGGCGTTCGCCGACAGGACCAGCACCAGCCCGATCACCGCCTCGAAGAGCCCGATCGCGGCGGCATAGCTGAAGTTGCTGGACTCGAAGCCGATCCGGAACAGGTACGTCGAGATCACATCGGCCGTCGGATAGGTCAGCGGGTTGTAGAGCAGCAGGATCTTCTCGAAGCCGACCGCCAGGAAGCTGCCGACGTTGAGGATCAGCAGCGTCACCATCGTGGGCCGGATGCCCGGCAGCGTCACGTGCCACGTCTGCCGCCACCGGCTCGCGCCGTCCATCCGGGCCGCCTCGTAGAGGTTCTCGTCGATCGTGGTCAGCGCGGCGAGGTAGAGGATCGTCCCCCAGCCGACCGTCTGCCAGACCTCGGACGACACGTAGATGGTCCGGAACCACTCCGGGCGTTGCAGAAACGGCACGGCGTCGCCGCCGAGGCCACGAACCAGTTGGTTCACCGTGCCGTCGACGGAGAGCAACTGCATGACGATGGCCGCCACGATCACGATCGACAGGAAGTGCGGCAGATAGGAAACGGATTGGACGAAGCGCTTGAGCTTGCCGGTGCGAACCTCGTTGAGCAGCAGCGCGAGCACGATAGGCAGCGGAAAACAGAAGATCAGGGTCAGCACGCCGAGGAGAAGGGTGTTGCCGAAGACGTCCCAGAACGTGGGGTCGCTGAAGAACAGCCGGAAGTACCGCAGGCCCGCCCAGGTCTCGCCGAACACGCTGCCGCCGGGCCTGAACCGGCGGAACGCGATCACGTTGCCGAGCATCGGCAGATAGCGGAAGACCAGGAAGAACAGCAGCGGCAGCAGCGCGAGCGAGTAGAGCTGCCAGTCCCGGCGCAGGGTGTGCCGCCAGCTGCGGCGCCCGGTGTGGCCCGCGGGCGCCGGGCTGTCCACGACGGTCGGCGAGGGCGGATCGGACGTGCTCAACGCGCTCACCCGGAGTCCCCTAACCGGCCGAAACTTTCGGCGCGCTAACGGAAATATCGGCGTTACATTGGCGAACGTAATTTCGTTCCCACCCGATGTCAAGGCACGTCCGAGAGTCCTTGACATTGACGGCCATCATCATGGAATGTGGTCGCAGGGGTGCGAACCGACGCCGCCGAGCGGCGTCCTTGCGGTCAACTTCCGGGAGCTCCGGCCGGGCCGGGCGCTGCCGCTCAGCCGAGCAGCGGGTCGTCCAGCAGGTGCGCGAAGGCCAGCTCGGCGGCGCCGATCAGGGCGGCGTCGTTGCCCAGCCCGGGCGTCCGCATCCGGATGTGCTCGCGGGCGGCGGGCAGCGCGATGGCGTTCATCCGGCTCCGGATCTGGGCCGCCGCCACCAGGTACACGTCGCGCAGGGTGCCGCCGAAGATCACCGCTTCGGGGTTGAAGATGTTCGCGAGGTTGCCCACCCCGAAGCCGATCCACTCGCCGACCTGGCGGACCGCGAACTGGGCCTGGCGGTCGCCGCTCATCGCCCCGTTGACCACGCCCAGCACCGCCTCACGACCGGTCTCGCCGGCCCGCCCGGCGTGTTCGAGCAGCGCGTACTCGCCGATCTCGGTCTCCCAGCAGCCGCGGGAGCCGCACCCGCACTCGCGGCCGTACGGGTTGACGACCATGTGGCCGACCTCCCCGCCGTACCCGCCGTAGCCGGCCACCCGGCGGCCGCCGGCGATGATGCCGGCGCCGATCCCGATGTCACCGTGCAGATAGACGACGTTGTCGCAGCCGACCGCGACGCCCCGGCTGTGCTCGACCAGCGCCGAGACGTCGGCGTGGTTGCCCACGGTCACCCGCCCGGCGGCGCCGAGCACGGCGCCGAGCGCCGCGCCGACCGGCTCTTCCGCCGAGCCGATGGTGGAGGTGAGGCGGACCGTGCCGTCCGCGTGGCGGGCCCGGCCGACGACGGCCACCCCGACGCCGACCGTACGGGCGTCGTCGGCGACCGCGCGGCGCATGTCGTGGACGAAGTCGGCGAGCGGCTGGACCGTGTCGAGCAGCGGCATGCCGCGCGGGCGGCCGGTCTCGCGGCGGTCCAGGATGCACCCGCCCAGGCCGACCCGGGCCGCGCGGAGCCGGTCCACCTCGATGCTCAGCGCGTAGGCGTGCACCCTCGACGACTCGGGCCGGACCACCAGGGACGGCCGCCCGGCCCGGCCGGTCTCGCGGGGTGCCGCCTCGCTGACCAGTCCCGCGGTGGTCAGCTCCGCGGTCAGCGCGCCGATGGTGCTGCGGTTGAGCCCGAGGCGGCTGGTGAGCTCCGCCCGGGAGGTGGCGCCGTGCAGGTGCACGTACTGCAGCAGGGAACCGAGGTTGTGCCGGCGGACCTCCTCAGGGCCGGGGGCGGCTCGCATCGGATCGCCGTCCCCTGCCCGAGGTTCCGCTCACCTGGTTCCGGTAGCGGCCGCCCTGCGCCGGGCCAAGGCATCCACGCTGGCGGCGACCAGCAGGATCGCGCCGGTGAACATGTACTTCTGGCCGGAGGAGAAGCCCATCAGGCCCATGCCGTTGTCGATCACGGCGATCACCGCGCCGCCGATGACCGCGTTGATCACCTTGCCCTTGCCGCCGAAGAGGCTGGTGCCGCCGATCACGGCCGCGCCCACCGAGTAGAGCAGGATGTTGCTGCCGCCGGTGTTCGGGTCGACCGAGCTGGCCCGGCTGACCGCCATGATGCCGCCGATGGCGGCCATGAACGAGCAGATCGCGAAGACCGAGATCCGGATCCGGTCCACCGGGATGCCGGCGCGGCGGGCCGCCTCGGTGTTGCCGCCGACCGCGTACACGTGCCGGCCGTACGTGGTCCGGCCGAGCACGAAGGTCCAGAAGATCAGGAAGGCCGCGATGATCGGGACGACGATCGGCACGCCCTTCAGCGAGTTGATCGCCGGGTTGACGGCGCGCTCCTGGGTCAACACCGCCGTGGTGGCCAGCACCACGGCGGCCAGGCCGCCGATGCGCAGCAGCACGATCCCGATCGGGTCGGTCACCAGGCCGCGGGCCGCCCGGCTGCGGACCCGGCTGAACTGCACCAGCGCGTAGCCGGCCAGCACGCCGACCGCGAGCACCCAGCTCCACAGCACCGGGATGTTGTTGTTGTTCAGGGCGATGACGAACTGGTCGCGGATCGAGATGTTGATGCCGCCGCCGAGCAGCACCAGCAGCAGGCCCTGGAAACCGAGGAACGCGGCCAGCGTGACGACGAACGACGGGATGCCGACCTTCGCGATCAGCACGCCGAGCACCAGGCCGATGACCACGCCGGTGACCAGTGCCGCCGGAATGGCGACGTACCAGGCCATGCCGTGGTTGGTCAGCAGGATCGCCATGACCGCGCCGCAGACCCCGCTGGCGAAGCCGGCGGAGAGGTCGATCTCGCCCAGCAGCAGGACGAAGATCAGGCCCATCGCGATGAAGACCACCTGGGCGCTCTGGGTGAACAGGTTCGCGAAGTTCAGCGGGCTGAAGAACGTCTCCCGGGCGACACCGAAGATCAGGGAGAGCACGATCAGGCCGAGCACGGCCGGCATGCTGCCGAGATCGCCGCCGCGGACCCGGCCCCAGTAGTCGTTGATGTGGCTGCTGACGGTCGGCTTGAGGACCTTGACGCCGCCGGCTGTGGTCGTGGTGGTCACTTGTCGCCTCCGGGCGTGATCTCGATGCCGCCGTTGAAGTCGGAGGGCGTCTCCGGCGGCAGGCCGAGGTTGCCGCTGCGGCCGGAGGTGATCAGTTCGACGATCTGGGAGTGGGTGACGTCGCTGGTCTTGACCTGGGCGGCGGTGCGGCCGAGGTAGAGCGCGGCGACCCGGTCGGAGACGGCGAAGACGTCGTTCATGTTGTGGGAGATCAGCACGACGCCGAGGCCGTTGTCGGCGAGCCGGCGGACCAGTTCGAGGACCTGGGCGGTCTGGGCCACGCCGAGGGCGGCGGTGGGTTCGTCGAGGATGACCACGCGGCTGTTCCAGAGCACGGCCTTGGCGATGGCGACGGTCTGGCGTTGGCCGCCGGAGAGGCTGGCGACGAGTTGGCGCAGGGATTTGA
>Ga0307516_10004283_pt1 | contig 17717 bp, 14 predicted proteins | sample 19_EM_MG_FD_203310 | JGI IMG/M metagenome (GOLD analysis project Ga0307516, IMG submission 203310) | Populus trichocarpa ectomycorrhiza microbial communities from riparian zone in the Pacific Northwest, United States - 19_EM | ecosystem: Host-associated > Plants > Roots > Unclassified | place... | reverse complement strand
ACCGGCCTTATGACCACAAGATCCCTCTCCGCGAAGGGTTCACACCCCCCTTCGGGCCACTATACTCGCTATCCAAAACCGAGCTACAGGCACTAAAGGAGTGGCTGGAGGAAAACCTGAGTAAAGGGGGTCGTATGCCCGCGTATATGACCAACGACCCGAACCAACCCCTCCCCTGACGGCCGTATACACCCACGTATACTCCCGACGGCCCAACACCACCTGGCAGTTGTTGGCCACAGCCCTCACTGCCCCATACACCACCGGCAATCGAGTGCCCTGGCACATCCAAACGCCAAAAACACCACCACCCAGTGACTGATTGCCCTGGCCTCGTCACCACCAAACCACACGGTTGCGGGAATTGGCATGCATGACCAACCCACCACCCAGTCGCGGGCTCCGGCATGCGCCACCACACACCTTTTCCTTTTTCCTTGGATTGTTGTTTTTCCTTGGTGCCTCTTCTTTCCTTTTGAGATGACTAGAAGGCGAGCCCGGGCCTGTATACTTTGTGCTTCGCGCTATAGCTAGATGGGTACTGAGAGGGTCGTCCGATCCCAGAGGGACTGTTCGTAGGCTAGCAGGAGGAGGGGAACGTTTATCAGAAATATGGGAGCCCTATGGGGGTGATATGGCGAGGAGGAGCGCATATTACCTGAAGTGTAAAGCGCAATAGATCGAAGTCGCATATTATCTCTCTCCACAGACCTCCCTCTCTACATCCGTGACCTGGCACTGCGACCACTACCTGTAAGAACCTATCAGAGATTAAGGCGAAGTCGGATACCGCCACAGTGAAGTCGAATACCGCAACGAGACCATGCCAGATGTGCAGAGATTAGGGCGAAGTCAGATACCGGCACAGCGAAGTCTAATACCGCAACGAGACCATGCCAGGCGTGCAGAGATTAGGGCGAAGTCGGATACCACCACATCGAAGTCGAATACCGTAACGAGACCACGCCAGGCGTGCAGAGATTAGGGGGAAGTCCGATACTGCCACAGCGAAGTCGAATACCGCAACGAGACCACGCCAGGCGTGCAGAGATTACTGCGACATCGGATATCGCCACAGCGAAGTCGAATACCGCAACGAGACCACGCCAGGCGTGCAGAGATTAGGGCGAAGTTGGATACTGCCACTGCGAAGTCGAATACCATAACGAGACCACGCCAGGCATGCAGAGATTATGGCGAAGTCAGACACCACCACAGCGAAGTCAAATACCGCAATGATACCACGCCAGGCGTGCAGAGATTAGGGCGAAGTTGGATACCGCCACAGTGAAGTCGGAAACCACCAATGAAGAAGACCACTGGGACAGCCTACATTGCCTGTCGAGCAGCACGGACTAGTGAGGCAGGATCTTGACACTAGATTGCGTCTACCCAATCGACACCCGACGTAGCAGACCAAGGGACACAGTGGATTCCACGGGTGAAAACACCGAGGACCCCCTCGACCTCCGCGAATTCAGGGAAGTCCCCGACAACCAGCGGGCTCCAAGTCCCGTAACACCAGAACCAAGATCAAGACTAGTAACCCCAGAGACACCAGAACAGCAGAGAAGAATGACGGAAGGACCCCACCTGTTAACAACAGAAATGTTGCAAACCCTCCTAGCAGTACGTGACAGACCGCCACAGACCAGTTATCCAAAGCTCCAGGACCCGGAACCTTTCGAAGGAGAAAAAGCAAAATTTAAAACCTTCCTGGCCCAGTGTGAACTGAAATTCAGAACAGAAGGGAACCAATTCAACGACGATGAGAAGAAAACGGGATACGCGTCATCTCTACTCTGAGGAGTGGCATGGAACTGGGTGGAAACCTTCCTGAACCAGAAGGGAGGAATCAACCTAACCTGGGAAGAACTGAAAACTAACATGAGGCATGCGTTTGGCCAAGTAGACACAGAGGAAATCGCATTCGAGAAATTCCAGAAAATCCAGCAAGGACATCGAACGGTGGCAACCTACTGGGCAGAATTCCAGCAAATCAAAGCAGATCTCCCCTACGCGGATAACGTATGCATTGCATAATTCCGAGACAGACTACACCCTGAAGTCAAAAGACACTTGGTCATGAGCAAAGCACCAGTGGTTTGGTTTGCTATTTTGATTTGATTGACTTTGGTATTGTTGGAGTCGGCACTCTTTTTCCTGATAGCAGTTGTTTTTTCCCACAGGGTTTTCACTGCAGAGGTTTTAACGAGGTCAATGGGGAAGCGGGGGCTAATGGTTGGTTATTTTTTGCATTTCGTCTTGGAAAGTCTCAGTACGAGAAGAGGGGGTGTGTTGGAAAAGCTTCTTGCTGCTGAGCATTGAGTGGACACCGTTGCTGGGGAGGCGAGCACCAGAGGAGCGAGTAGATGCAGGGAGCCCAATTGGGACAAAGCGGGGAAGCAGCGAGGATGTACTTTGGGTTCTCTGTCTTGTGTCTTTCTTCTGTATACTCTTTAGACATATAACTCTTGCCCCGCTCGAACTCTCACTCCACCGTGAAGAATCTCATCTCTCTCATCTCCTCCAAAGATCCTTCTGCTCTCTTTTCTCGATCAAAGCTTACACGGACGGCCATAACCATTCAACAGTTTTGTTATCCACTGACAGTCATTGGTGAATAGCAATCACAAAAATCCTCTGACCTCCAGGTTTTTCTGTCGATTTCATTGCCCGTTTAGTCTCTTCTGCAGAAATCAAGTTGATATTGGCTGCCTTTGCAATCATTGCGCAATGACTCTGAACTTCGCGATACCGTCTCTGATATGGTCGAAGGCCTGTCAAAGACAGCTGTGGAACAAATGCCAGTCGACCGTCGGTGAGTAATGACCAATCAGCATCAAGAAGATGAAGGGCATTATCAGAGTCCACTAAATGACATGTTGTTGAATGCCAGTTCTTCCCCACAATCAAGTCGTATACACCCTTGAGGCCACAGAGTGTAAACCATCCTAAAATATCAGCATAATTTGCAGTAATTTCTCGTAACCATGCTTTCAACCAAACTTGATGTCGATCGGTCGGTGGGTGCTTGATACCTGCTGTCGTAACTGATATTCGTCCTGCTGATCGGATAGGTAGGTCTAGATTTCTTGCATAATTCGAGTTGATATAACAGTGAGATACCCCAGGATCCATTAAGGTGTAGGCTGAGTGGGTTTTAGAGTGAGAAGTCTGAACTTTTGCACAGATCACTTTGACAATCAATATTTTTACATATATTGAGATCTGTCAAGTACAAAGTGCTGCTTCTTGCTCTCGAGTAGAGGGACACTCCATAACCTCTACTTCTTGCCTTATCCCACCTTGCCTTCTCCCTTCACAGATCCTTCCTCTCTTGTCTGTGGTCCTCCAGTGTACAAATCATCATCTGAGCTATCATGTACCTCCTGCTGATCTGGTTCATCTCCTGAAGATGACTGCTCAGCCCAACTACCTGAGTAGTAAAAACCCATACCCATCTCCTTGCTATCATCAATGGTATTGATTTGACACCTATCCCTTCGAACTATATCTGAGGTCTTCTTGGGATTATTGTGTGTGGTATTTCCCCTACATTGCACAGCGGACTTTTTGTGGTCGTTGGCCATGGTTGGGTTTTGTCTCCAGGTGTCTCGTCCTTTGCTGTTCTGACGTGATCTGTATTGGGTGGTATGATTGGGGTTGCTCGGAGTTCCACACTGACGTGCTATGTGACCGATTCCACCACAACGGTAACCTTGAATAGTTTCGTTTACCATGTTAACTTCGGTGTCAATGTTGCTGAGGTCTATCAGATCGTATATTGGCTATGTCAATTCGGTTGAAGTGTTTACCAGAGTTGTTGGAAAAGGCAGGGTGCGATCTGCAACAATATCCATCATGTCGGAGAGGGTCAGGGAGACATCCTTGAGGCGGAACATACGTTGAACTTGCTAGGCCATATCGTTTGCAATTGATTCTGGTAAGTTTCGCTGGTATTCATCCCACAATGGATTCTTCCGGGTAATTGTAAGAGACCCTCCCAACACCTGAATAAGTTCTAATGCTCACCGGTTGAGCTTCACAACTTGTGGTTTGTTGAACTTCAGTGCGTGCCACTCATTCCGGATTATCGAGATGGCTACTTCAGGAACGAATTGCTTCTTGAATGCAGTTCTAACCGCAGCCCAGGTGATTCCATAGTCATGGTTTACTGGTGGGATCCTGTCAACACCACGTCATTTCATATCATTCTCAAACCACCTAAAGATTTTGGTAGTGAGAAAACACCAAATTGTGTCAATACGCTGATTGTCAAGAGTTACCTTCGGACACATTGACCCTCCCTGGTGAACATAGTGTTCCACATCGTTCAGAAACTGCGTCACCACTTCAAGGTTCTACAATCCATCGAATCTTGTTGGCTCGTATGGTTTAATCTTGTGAACCAAGGTGTTGTAAGTCGGTCCCTTTCCGGTAATGTTGACAGCATCATGAAGTGACTTGGTAACATTGAACAGTTTGTTATACTGTTCCTTCCAGACCTGTACCTTTTCCTGAGCCTTGACAAGTTTTGCCTCCAGCTGATCTGTGTTCTTGAACTCTTCAGCAGTTTGTACTGCTTTAACCTCCTTTTCCAGCTGCTTCATATTTATTTTCAGTGACGAAATGACTGACCGGTCCATATCTGCACCCTTTATCTCCTATTCCAGCTCAACAATCCGTTTTGATTCTTGCTCATGACTGCTATACCACTGGAAATATCGGTGGACAACCGCAATGGTATCGACGGCAGTTACCGTACTCCCATTCTGTATATCCCACGATACATTGGATTCACCAAACCAGGTAAGAAGCTCAGCCAGTGTTGGCCAAATGATGGGGGTTGCCACAGCCATAATTTTCAGTTGTAGCTCCAGAAATCGTCTGTTTCATGAATCTGCCCCGGAAATCATCTGTTTCGGGACTCTGGTTTGTCATTGCTCGGTGCTGTTGCTCGATTCCGTGTTGTCTCATGAAAATTGCATGTTGCGCAAATTCCCTGAAACCGCTCGAATTGCTCTTCCTCGACACATGATAGGCACCGTTGCTGGATTCCACGTTTTCCCATGAAATCCACATGTTCTGCAAATTCACTCAAACCACTGGAATCGCTCTGTATGGCGTTGCTCAAATTGCTCATTCTTCACACATCCTCGGCACCATTGCTCGATTGTGAGTCTTTCATGAAATTGGCCCAAAATCGCTCCGCTCAGCTTCGACGCTTGCCCTGCAAATCATCTGTTCTGCAAATTCGCTTGAATTGCTCTTCCTCCACATGTGCTCGGCGCTGTTGCTCGATTCCGTATTTGCTTAGAAAATTTGCATATGGTGCAAATTCGCTCAAACCGCTCGAATCTCTCTTCCTCGACACATGTGACACTGGGGTTGTCTCTTAACCGGAGTGCGGGTGGAATCGGAGGTAATCAGGCTACTCTCGATAATTCACAGCGGAATAATCTTAGATCTTGTATGTATTTCGGTGGGATTGGGTTTGGTAGTGTTGGTGTGGGTTCTCCCCCGAGGTGTGGGGACCTCGTGGGTGAATCATTGGTCTTAGCAGGGTGTAGATAAGGGGAGATGAGGTTTTTCTGCATGTCGTGACACTCTAGGCTCAGAGTCCTCCGTCTCTCCCTGAGGCGAGAGCTCCCTGAGGAGCCACATATTGCATGAGGGCCATGCAGACGTGCGGGGTCCAAGCTCTAGAGTCTGTCGATCACCCTGAGGTGACGCAATCTTTCTCTGGAAAACATCCGTTCGTTTGCACTCGCCCCCTCATCCCCGGAGTTAGCTTAGGTCCGGTTTTCTCGGCCGACAGCTAATCTCCGTCTCCTCGATCTCTTGCCTAGACTCTCTGACATCATTACCCGTGATTCAGAAGGCAACTAGTGCCTTCCAGAAGGCCCGTGATGAGTCTCCCTTGCTACGTACTCTAGCTAATTGCTAAGGTGTAACACTACCTCCCCTCTCCCTTAGCCTCGTCCCGAGCGCTAACTATCTTTGAGTAGCCCGTCTCTTTTGATCGTATGATTTTTTCAACGCTGAGTTCCCTTCAACGTCACGGACTGCAGTCCTCCACCCCTGCAGCCCCCCCAGTCAGCGGATCAGGGTTCTTCCCTCAGAACGTACCTGTAATCCGTCGGTATGACTGGGCCCTCTGCGTAGGCCGGTGCGTACGCATACTGTCGTGTCATATTGAGTCGTACTCGCCACCGCGCTGTGCCAAGGCTTGGCCGGCTCGGTGAGGTTCTGAGGTCGTAGTTGGCACAGGGAAGCGGGAGAGGCATAGTGTCCTTCGTGCTGGTAACCCGTATACTCGGCAGTGACCGCGCCCACGTCCTTCCGGGGGGAGACTAGTATGCTGGAGCAGTGACGGCGCTGTCGGGGACTCGCTTCACCGTTTTTGTGCCTTCTGCGCCGGTTCCGTCGGTCCGAGGCGGTCTCCGAGGGGTCGATACGTCTGTTCTGAACGGTTTTCCTGACTCTCAACAGTTTCAGCCACGTGCACTCCTCGTCGGACGTCCGAGCGGCGGCTTCTCGCGGTTGCCCGAGAAGCAGGTCTTTTTGTTGATCGTTATGGTTCTTGGTACCGAAGTCCTCCGTGCCTTCAGCCCACTACCGCCAGGTCCTCGGTGGAACTGGTTTAGCCCTCAGTGAGCCGGTAGTCCCTCAGCGAGCCTGGATTCCGTCAATGAAACTCTCGGAGCTTCTCCAGACCGCCTATCGAAAAGTTGTCGAATGGTTCTTCTGTCCAGTCCCTGCGTTCAGGATAGTCGAGCCATTTGACGAGGTAGAGAATTCGTCGTCCTTGCTTTCAGGACGACATCACTTCTTCGACATCGTATTCTTCTGATTGCTCGATGTCGTCGGCTTCTCGCAGTATTCTCGATGGATCCGGTGGGGTCCGGTGTTTGCTGGTTCGATAAGGCTCGAGTAGGGACACATGGAAAACGTTGTGTATTTTCCATTTTCTGGGCAGCGTCAATCGTACCGCAAGGGGGGAGATGATTTTCTCAATTTGGAAGGGGCCAGATTCTTGTGGTCCATTTTCCTCGAAGGGCGGCGTGTTTTGATATTTCGGCCGTTAAGCATGACGAGGTCCCCTACTTGGTATGCTGGAGGGGGCTTTCGGTTTGGGTCCTTATATCGTCGCATTCGTTCTTGCGATGTTTCCAAGCCCCGTCGGGCTTCGTCTTGCACCGCTTTCATCCAGTGGGCATAGACGGTACTGGCAGGATTAATAGGTTCCTCGTCAGGGTTTGGAGGATCCAGCGTTCGTGGGTGGAAGCCGTAATTGGCGTAAAAGGGCGAGATTCCGTTTCCCGTTGTGACCGAATTATTGTAAGCGAACTCCGCCATCGGGAGCAGCCTTACCCAGTCATCCTGCTCGTGTACCACAAATGCCCGGAGGTAGGCCTCGATTGTCTGGTTGAGCCGTTCCGTCTGTCCGTCCGTCTGTGGGTGGAATGCCGTAGACATCCGGGGTCGGATCCCTAAGAGCCGCAGCAGATCCTTCCAAGTTTCTGATGTGAATCGTGAGTCTCTGTCCGACACGATGTCCGTGGGTAGCCCATGGAAGCGCCATACCTCTTTGGCGAATATTCTGGCTAGGTTGGCTGCCGTTTTTTCTTTTAGTGGTAGGAAGTGCGCCATTTTTGTAAATCGGTCAATGATTACCCAGAGCTGGTCGCATCCTTCAGATGTCGGGAGGTCCGTAATGAAGTCCATAGCTATTGATTGCCACAGGGCGTATGGTAGTTCCAGTGGTGAGGATAATCCGTCCAGTTGGTGTCTCGAGGCCTTGTTTTTCTGACATTCTGGGCAGCTCCTGACAAAATCCATGATTCGTTCGTTCATCTTGGGCCACCAGAAGTTTCGTTGGATAAGTTCGATGGTCTTATCCTGTCCCATATGCCCGGCCACCTTGGTGTCGTGCTCGGATTCCATAACCTGCGGAACCAAATCCGCCGGGACCCATAGCCGCTTCCTTTGATATAACAGGTCGTCGAGTTTTTCAATTTCCCTCAGCGCTTGTCCTGCCAATTCCTCCTTTTCCTTTTCTTTCCATGCTTGTTGGTAGGTTGTGTCTTTTTCTGCTGCCTTCCTTACTTTTTTTATGAAGTCCGGGTTCCATTTTTTTGCTGGGAGGGATGTTAGCCTTGCTGAGGAGGCAATGAATACCTGAGACCGTCTTTCTTCCAGCTGGCTTTCCTTCCAAACCGTTGTGATCGGCTGGTTTTCTACCCCCCCCTTTTCTGGACGGTACTCCGAGCGTCTCGATAATGCATCGGTTTTTCCGTTTTGTGATCCTGGTCGGTAATATACTCGGAAGTTTATGCCGGCCAACTCCTCCGCCCACCGGGCCTGCCATCGGTTGAGCATCTTGGAAGTTGTGAAGTATTCCAGGTTGTGGTGATCCGTGAATACCTGTATCTGGTGCTCCACCCCTTCACAATATCGGCGCCAATGTTTGAATGCGTCAACGATTGCGAGAAGTTCTTTGTCGTGGATTTCGTAGTTGATTTCCGCAGGTGAGAATTTCCTTGAGTGGAAGGCTACCGGGTGCAATTTTCCCTCGCTGTCTCGTTGCGACAAGACCGCTCCTATGGCAAAGTCGGATGCGTCGGTTTCTATTATCATCGGGTTTGCCGCGTCGAAGTGGCCGAGAACGGGTGCAGTGGTAAATCGGTGATTGAGTTCCTTGAACGCTGTCTCTGCTTCCGGCGTCCATTCCCATTTCGTTTTCGATTTTTTGGTCAATTCTGTCATTGGTCGCGCTATTCGGGAGTAGTCTCGGATGAAACGTCGGTAGAAGTTAGCAAATCCCAGGAAGGACTGCGTTTCTTTGACGGACGTGGGACTGTTCCATGATAGTATTGCTTCCACCTTGTCCTGTCTCATACTGACGCCGTTGCGTCCTATGATATAGCCCAGAAATTCCACTTCTTCAGCCTTCCAGACACATTTTTCTGGTGAAACCGCTAGTCCGTTTTGCTGTAGTTTTTCCAAGACAGTTTTGACGAGTGTGTCGTGCTCTTTTTCCGTTTTGGCATATACCAGAATGTCGTCCATATAGGCTAGGACTCCTATGTCAAGTACGTCAGACAGAATGTAGTTCATCATGTCTTGGAAGGTTGATGGGGCGTTAGTTAGTCCGAATGGCATGACGTTGAATTCGTACAGGCCGTAACGAGTTCGAAATGCTGTTTTCCATTCGTCTCCGTCCCTGATCCGGATAAGGTTGAAGCCGTTCTTAAGATCCATCTTCGTGAAATATTGAGCGCCTTGTACTCGGTCTTGTAATTCCTGCATTAATGGGAGTGGATATCGGTTGGGAATGGTGACAGCGTTCAATCCTCGATAGTCCACGCATAGCCGGAGGCCTCGCCCGTTTGGTTTTGGGACGAATAGAATGGGTGAGCCTGCAGGTGACGTGGACCTCCGTATCTTTCCTGTTTTCTCCATTTCTTTCAGCTATTCCCGAAGCGTCTGCAGTTCTAACTCTGAGAGCGGGTAGATCGGTCCCCAGGGTGCAGTGGCGCCTTCCTTGAGATCAATTTTGCAGTCATAGGGGTGGTGCTCGGGGAGCACGTCTGCCGCTTCCTTGCTCATTATTCCTAGGTACTGGCGGAATTCCATTGGGACGTCCTCCAGCGGTTGGTCGGAGGCGGCGGATACGTAGTCTATGAGGCGGGCTTCGGGATTCGTAACCACGGTGTCGTCCCATGTTAATGCGAAGTCGTTGGTTGTGAATTTGCCGCAGTTGTCTAGGCACCTGGCGCTATTAAACCGTATTTCCTCCGTTTCCCATGCTCCCTGAGGTGGATGCTGCTCTATCCATTTGAAGGGAAGAAAGACGTCAATGCCTTCTTCCATTGGCGATATTTCGAATACTTCCCGGGAGAAGTGGTTTCGGTGTTGCAGGCGCAGTGGTTTCGTATAATATTGCCCTGCCCCTTGGACGGTGGCTCCTGTGAAGCTTTCTATTGTCCGAGCTTCCTTGTGTTCTCTTTTCTGGATTCCCCATTTGTTGATCGTTTTTTGATTGATCAAGGCTATCGAGCAGCCTGTGTCCAGCAGGACTTTTATCGGTTTTTTTTGTGTTCCGACATGGAGCAGCATGTCGATTACCGGCCTTGTGTTACGAGGTTTTTTCGCGGGTCGTTCTTCGTTCGAGACCTCTGGTTTTCGTTTTGAAGCGCCGCATATGTTGATTCCGACCCCACCGGGCGCCGTGGCGGGGTTTCTTAAAAATCCGAGTCGGATTCTTCCCAGAGTGGAGCCATGTCCATCATCTCCACTGCTGCAACCTTTTGCTGTTTGGCCGGGATCGGTGCTTCGGGTTCCTCCGATCTTTTCCTTTTTTCTCCGTGTACTGCGGAGGCCTTCCAAGGTGCCATGGGTAGGGAGGTTCCCCTTTTTGTACTTCCAGCGAAACATTCGTACGTCCTATGGCCGCTTCTGCCGCATCGCCAACAGTCGTCATTACTTTGTCCGTATTCCTTTCGTTCTTCGGCTGGGACGCCGGTAAGTGCGGCATCTTTCGATGCCCAGTGACCGGGTTGGTTGTACTGGGTTTTTCGGTCCGTCCTCGGAGTGCCCTTCTGTTGGGGATCCCTCGGCCTTTCTTCCGTATTCGGGGGTTTTGATGAGGGGGTCTTCCGGGGTGCCTCGGGTTTTTGCGGGGCTGCCGATCGGACCAGTTCTCGGGTTGCCCTGAGGGCTTTCCTCTTTTCCACCTGGATGCCTGCTCTGTAGGTGGCATGTAGGAAGTCGTCATCGTCCATGAATTCTTCTTCATTTTGACTGAACCTTATGTCTAGGATTGCGTCGGTCATGGCTAGATCAACTTTTTCCTGCAAGCTTTCTCCGTTCGCCCGGGTAAAGTTATTGAGCGACCGGAGTTCCGTTATGTATGTTCGGATACACCCCTGGTATCGGAGTTGTCCCAGTTTTTGCTGAGCATCGGCCGCTTCGCGGTCGTTGTGGTACTCAGCCCGAATCGCTGCTGAGTAGTTGACCCAGGTGTCCGCATCTCCCAGGTTTCTATAACGATGGAGGTGCCAGGACAGGGCCGTGTCCGTTAGGAGGGTTCCTATCCATGCAATCTTTTGTCAGTCCACAGTCTCTGGGTAAAAACCTAGTTACATTGTAACCGACTCCCACCATTGATTGAAATTGGTGGTGTTTTTCCCATTGAATGGGTCGGGGTTTTTCATCTTTAGTCGGGATGTGTTGATCCTGGCCACGGTTGGGGCCGGGGTTGTCCGTGTGGCGGCGGTTATGCCTTCTGCCACTGCTCTGGCTACTGTCCGGGCAAGCTCTTCGGTGGTCAGCGTTCTTTGCGCGGGTCGAGGCGACGGTAGCGGCGATGGCGAAGGTGGGGGTGGTAGCGGTCGATGTGGAGGTCGCGGTGGCATTCCTCCTCCTCCGAATATGGGGATTCTTTCGGGCGATGGTGACAACGCGGACGGGCGGATTCTTCTTGCAGGCCGGGGTGGCACCAGGGGTCGTTGTGGGTTGGGGCTGGGGTTACCCGAAGGTCCCGCTCGGAGCTGCTGGAGGGCATCGACCAAGCTCGAAGTGGTTACTTGGACCGGGCTTCGCCATGGCGCTGGCTCCGGCGAGGGTGCTCCTGAGGCTGGTGCCGGAGGCCGGGGGGTTTCCGGGACCGGAATTCGGGCGGCTAGAAGCTGGAGGGCCTCTGCTTGTCGTCTAGCCTCTTCCCTGGCTTCCTGCAGCTGATGCTCCAGGTATTCCACCCGCTGTTGCTGCTCGTCCGCTCGCTTTTGGTGTTCCTCGGCCTATAACTCCACGTTACCTTGAAAGTTTGCCAAATGTTGGCTTCTTGCCATGTTTGCCTCCGCTAGGAATGATATGGAGTCGTTGAGTCGCGTCAGCTGCGTAGCCTGCCCTACCTGCTTTTGGTCGGCCTCTTGGGTTCGTTCGATAATGGCGCTCCAGACGTTGTGCGCGAAGACCTGATAGGCGCTGGCCGCGCTTGCTAATTCACTTCGGATTCAGTGCCCTGTGATCCTCTCGTTAGCGCTTAACCGGTCATATACGTACCTGGTTCCTTCCGATAAGTCTCGGTAGGCTTGCTCGATCTGCTGGATTCTTTGGTCGGCGTGATCGATCATATTTCCGCAGAGGTGGACCAGTTGCGCCAGGTCTTGTTCTGCTTGCTTTTGTTGTTTGGCTAGGGCGCGGAGCCATGTGGCAGGATTGGCGATTTCCAAGGTTCCTTCCGCCTGCTCCGTACCATCGGTAATCTGTAGTACATCTCTGGGGGCTTCCAGGCGGAGCATGTTGAAGTCGGTAGACGTCATTTAATATAGGTCCAGAAAGTCTCCCGTGTAGATGGTTTCATCGTCGGTAAAGTAATAGTCACAGAGGTCTCGGAGCTCGTTTTCTGTGAATTCGGCGTTTGTATGGTTGTGCGCGCAGTTGACCCAATATTGTGTATACCAGTTTCAGGGCTCGTGGTCACCTTCTTGGTAGGGAGTGGGGATAGGTCCGTCGCTGAATGTATCCCACTGTTCGTAGTTGGCTAACTCGCTATCGATTGATTGGAACGTGTAGTCGAAGGAGTACTGAGACTTAGGTTCCAAGAAGGTAGATAGTTCGAGTAGGTAGAGGTGGTCTTTGAAGTAGGTGTCGTCGAAGCAAGTCATGAGAGTAGGGTGATTTTGAGATCAAGATTATAGTGTGACACTGGGGTTGTCTCTTAACTGGAGTGCGGGTGGAATCAGAGGTAATCAGGCTACTCTCGATAATTCACAGCGGAATAATCTTAGATCTTGTGTGTATTTCGGTGGGATTGGGTTTGGTAGTGTTGGTGTGGGTTCTTCCCCTCCATCGGGGCGAGAAACCCTTTTCTTTTATCGTTGAGGCCGTCACGTGAGATCTGATGAGCCGGTGTGTGAGCCGGTGACTCGGACTTGGGTTCCCCCGAGGTGCAGGGACCTCGTGGGTGAATCATTGGTCATAGCAGGGTGTAGATAAGGGGAGATGAGGTTTTTCTGCACGTCGCGGCACTCTAGGCTCAGAGTCCTCCGTCTCTCCCTGAGGCGAGAGCTCCCTGAGGAGCCACGTATTGCATGAGGGCCATGCAGACGTGTGGGGTCCAAGCTCTAGAGTCTGTCGATCACCCTGAGGTGACGCAATCTTTCTCTGGAAAACATCCGTTCGTTTGCACTCACCCCCTCATCCCCGGAGTTAGCTTAGGTCCGGTTTTCTCAGCCGACAGCTAATCTCTGTCTCCTCGATCTCTTGCCTAGACTCTCTGACATCATTACCCGTGCTTCAGAAGGCAACTAGTGCCTTCCAGAAGGCCCGTGATGAGTCTCCCTTGCTACGTACTCTAGCTAATTGCTAAGGTGTAACAACACATACTCGGCGTTGTTGCTCAATTCCATGTTTTCTGACCAAATTTGCATGTTCCGCAAATTCCTACATTCCACAAGAGTAGTGTCACGTGCTTGATCAAAATTACTATGCTCGGCATTACTCGTATCGTCCTGTTTCTCGAGAAAATCTGCTTGAATCGCTCAGCTCGGGGTTACCCGAATTGCTTGAATCGCTCCACTCCGAGTTGTCCGAATTGCTTGAATCAATCCGCTTGGCGTTGCTCAGTGCTGTTGCTCAATTCCGTATTTTCTCATGAAATTTGCGTATTCCCCAACTTAGCTCAAACCATTCAAATCGCTCTTCCTCGACACGTGCTCGGCACCATTGCTCGATTCCACATTTTCTCACGAAATTTGGGTGTTCCGCAAATTCCCACATTGTACACGAGTAGCGTAATATACTCGATCGAAATTGCTGCGCTTGGTTTTGCTCGTCGCTGTTGCTCGATTTCACCTTTTCTGACTAATTTGCACGTTCCGCAAATTCGCTCAAACCGCTCGAATAGCTCTTCCTCGACATGTGCTCAGTGCTGTTGCTCAATTCCGCATTTTCCCACAAAATCCATATGTTCTGTAAATTCGCTGAAACTGCTGGAATCGCTTGGTTCAGCATTGCTCGAATTACTCATTCTTGACCCGTGTTCGGCGCCGTTGCTCGATTGTGTATTTCACGAAATTGGACAGAAATCACTCCACTCAGCTTTGACGATTGCCCCGCAAATTGTTTGTTGTGCGAATTCACCTGAATCTTTCCAATTGGCCGTTTTCGGACCAATTCCATTTGGCATTGTTGATCATTTCTTCATATCCCTTACTTGCTTGTCAACTCGGTTCGGCTATGCTCTCACGGTGAGACGTAAATCAGCACACCCCAATATCGCTGGCCCCTGTGCTTAGAGCTCGATCTACCACAGGAGCTACTTTTAACATGAGAGTCATTGACTGGTTGCCATTTCTCTCACTCTCGTACAGCATTAGTGCTATGGCACGAATCGCTGTCTTTGCTTCTCTCGCAGAATTCGGTTTGTGATACTTCCCTTCCAGTCCTCCTTTGCTCGTCTCGTGGGAAGAAAATTACATGTATTGGTTGGAATTCGTTTGTAGTAGAAGTGTTGTTACCAGTTGAGCGGGATCAAAAAGCATATCCATTCTAGAGAGTGGGGAGACAGGGGATCCTTATAGGAAGCATCTACCAAACCTACAATCTAGACTAGACTACTCTGGGCTAGCGTCCTCTGACTTGTGTCGGCATCTGAGTCCCACTCCTACAGAAGGCCAGCACGTCATTTACCCTGGTGAGCTCGATGGCCTGACATATTTGCCACTGATTTGCTTTGCTGGTTTGTTCAATGATTGCCTGCCAGATGTCTCACACGAAAGTCTGTTAGGCATTGGCTGTGGATGCTAATTCACTGTACACCCCGGCTTCTGAAATTTCCTCATTAGCACTTACTCGGTCATATACGTACCTAGTTCCCTGTGCTAGAGTGTGGTAGACTTGTTCAACCTGCTGTATCCATTGGTCAGTTCAGTCAATGGTGTTGTTACATAGGTTGGCGAGCTGTTTCAGGTCGTTCTCAGCCTGTCGTTGCTGCCTTACTATGGTCTGGACCCATACTGCTGGGTTAGCTATTTCTATTGCTTGATCTGGTACAGCGGTTCCATCGGTGATTTTGAGTAATTCCTGGAGGACCTCACGCCAAAGCATGTTGAAATCTGAGGATGTTGTCATAGCTAATAATGGTCTAAGAAGTGCCCAGTATACATCTTTTTGTCATCTTCAAAATTATAGTTGCAGATTTCACAGAATTCGTATCCGTCGAGGTTGGCACTCAATTGCTGTAAGGTACAATTAAACCAGTATTGGGTATACCAGTTCCAAGATATGTCGTCGATTTCTTTGGTCTGTGCGGCCGGACCGTCTAACTCTGTATTACACTCGTTGAGGTCAAGGATGGAATCGATTGAAGCGAATGTGTAGTCAAATGAATACTGGATTGTTGGCTTGAATATATTGGAGAATTCGAGAAGATATTGATGGTCCTGTTCAAAGGAGGACATACGCTGGTTTCTTTGTTTGAGAAAGTAGGGTGATTTTAAGATCAAAGATTATAGTGTGATACTCAGGTTGTCTCGCAACCGGAGTGCTCAGATAATCAAAAGGTAATCAGACTACTTTCGATAATTTACAACGGAATAATCTTAGATCTTGTGTGTGGTTTTCGGTGGGTTTGGTGGTATTGTTCATCCTTGGGTTTCATCTTCCTTTCGTCAGTGAAAAATCCCATGCTTTTATCTGGAAGGATCTGACATGAGAAGTGGTGACTCAGACTTGGATTCCCCCCAGGTATCTTGATCACGTGGGCAACTTCATTGGTCCTGGCCAGGGTGAAGATAAGGTGAGATGAGGTTTCCTGCAGCTGAGCGGGGATGCTGAACCCAGACTCTCTTCTCGCCACCCATCAGGGGTGACGTGGCCTTCTCCTCATCTTGAGAAGATCTAGCCCAAGTCTGTTCAGTTCTGCTCGGTTTCTATAAACCCCTCATCCCCAGAGTTTTAGAATTCTAACTGCCGGTCTCGGCTGTAAGCTAACTACATTCCTTTTCTCCCCACCTAGACTTTCTGAATGTCTTCTAGTATCCCCACCGAGTCTCCTCTCTTCTCTTTCCATCGATCTCAATTGGTTTTTGTTCAAGTGTAACACTTAACTTAAAGAGCTTTTTCTGATGTTTCTTCAGTGTAGAACACAAAGATATAAGGATATCGTCGATGTATACAAGTATTAACACTCCATTGTTCTGAATGTAAAGACTTATATCTGTATAGGAGCAGTGGAATCTGATCGATTGTAGGAAGCCATCGATTTTGTAACACTCCGGTGTTTCACTGATGGCACAATCGCCCAGGTGGTCACCAACAGTCTATCATCCTTGAGTGGACAACACTTGTATGATGGCAGCGGAGCGACTGTATAGTTCTGAAGGATTCATACAGGAGTAGTTGGGAAAATTCACTCAGAGATTCGTATTCGAAATATGACTAGAGAGGTGATCCCAGAAACAATGTAATATTGTTAAGGCTCAACTTCCAACTGATCGTTGCTGATACCTATCTACGCAGGTAACTGGGTCTCTTTATATGTCGTGCCGACTTGTTGGCCATCTGCTCTTGGGCCAACTCAGGAAGCGGAATACCTCGGTATTATGCAAAAGCATCTCTCCTCACCAGAGGGAGATAGGGTTGATTGGGACGTGGCACTGATTGATAGGTATGGTCCCAGAAGAACTTCGATCCAGGTACTTGCGAACAATCTTTGTTTGCACTCCCTTGTAGGCGTTATCACCCTCATACTCCTGTCCGCAGCCCATACTGGCTAAATGCTCTTCAGGTGCATTTGGGGTCGCAATCTATGAGTCTAGATGCTTCCAGGAATGCCTGGTGACGTCGGTACAAGTGCTGCAGCAATCGCAGTTAACTGAAGAATACATCTCTGTAACTTGACAAGTTAAGGTCCGATCTTCTTCAAACAACTGACAGATGGTCTGGCTCCCCTCATATACCCACTGGACCCGTTCCGCCTTGCGCGTCCTGCACGACCGCTCATGAGTTATATTGTACCCAGAAAAAGTTGACATTTTTGCTGGTATACGGTAACTAGTAGCTTTTAGTATGGGTCTCGCGAAGGATAACCTTGACACCTCCCAGGGATGGGACTAGGCCCTCGCCTGAGGCTGCCACTCATCCCCTTTCCCATTGGTAACGTGAGTTACCACCCGGCTGCTGTTGGGTCGGTAACACTCCTCTCTTTCAGAGCTCGCACCAGCCTGTGACTTTCACTCATGAAATCTCACTCGGCCTCAATCCTCAAGTTGGGTCCGGCTAGTCATACTGATTGCACGTCTTGGGGTGTCACCAGCGCTCTGGGTGTGACGCTACCCCCTCCCTCACAAGGGTTCGTCCTCAGACCAAAGTTCATCAACCCTGACTGTTATTCCTGACTCGTTAAAAACCAAAAAACCTAACACGTAGGAAAAAAGGAAAACCTCCTTGCAGATAAAACCAAAAAACCTTTAACCAAGGAAAACACCATTATCCGCTACATCACACCATGTCCTCGGTGTCTTGTCAGCCATTAAAAACCTGGATCCCCTTATCCCCTAGTCCATAACTAGTTTCGGTGCCAAATGGCACGCGAAACCTTACCCCCCCGCGGGCTCTAGACGGGGGTATTCAGGTCAATAAGACTATCAGATGATGAGTTGAGTTGATAGGCTTCAATAGAGTTCTTTTTAATTGCACAATAA
>Ga0307516_10004282_pt1 | contig 17722 bp, 24 predicted proteins | sample 19_EM_MG_FD_203310 | JGI IMG/M metagenome (GOLD analysis project Ga0307516, IMG submission 203310) | Populus trichocarpa ectomycorrhiza microbial communities from riparian zone in the Pacific Northwest, United States - 19_EM | ecosystem: Host-associated > Plants > Roots > Unclassified | place... | reverse complement strand
GTTCAATCCTTCCGCTGTCAGCAGCTCTTTCGTTATGACCCTCTCCGCTACACGAGCTTCGGCAGCTGCTCGCGCCTCCGCTAATGCAGCTGCCACTGCGCCGCCGCCGAGAGACTTGCCCATGCTCTTGCCAACCCGAGCCCCAAGCCCTTCGACGGTTCTCTTGAAGCGGTCGAACATCCCTTCCTGCTCAGTGGGTGGCTTCTCAGCCAACCAAATCTCGGGCGACATACGAACATGATTGTGGGTCAAAACTTCCGGTATGACGCACTCAGAAGCATCGCGCATTGATGAAGCAACGTTACTGTCAACGTTCTTGGCAGCCTTGTGTTGCCGATCCTCCTGTTCCGGGTCCGTAGTAGTTGAAACCAAGTCCATTTCCCCACTCTTCCTCTTCAAACTCTTGGAGGTCAACACCACCGAAGGTGGAGGTGCTAAGGTGCTTCTGGCGGTCGTTTCTAAAGCTTTGACCTCCCTTGCCTTTTTAAGCCAGGAAGTACGTTTTGCGCCGAGGGTAGCTCCCGGGGTCGCAAGATTTGAAGGGGCTGCGTTTATTGACGGATCTCGAGGAGCCCGTATAGATCTGCGTAACGGTATGGGACCAGGAAGCGCCGGATATAACATGGTGCCAAATTTGCCGTCCACAATTGGAAGGGCGTCTGTATTATGATTAGGATCCACCGCTTCTTTTGGAGATGCGGGCGTTGGTACAGTAACATTTTGCGCGTCGAGGTGATGCCCAGGTGGATTTCCAGACGAAGGAGGCACAGGAATGTTGGACATGGCCGAGATTGTTTCCGTGCGCGGGTACAGGTTGGCTTCTAAAGCAACGATGGGCGGGGAAGTGGAAGAGCCTGGCGCAGTGTCCGTGGGAGGAATATGCGGAGGAATATGAAGAGAAACCTGAGTCTCAGTAGGGGCGAGTTCCTCAGTTATGAATGATGGTAATTGCGAACGAGCTGTATCTGATTTCCTTTTTCCCGCAGATTCTTGAGGTAGATCACTGCTCGGGGGCAACTGGTTGTGTGGCACATCACCGGTTTCGTCATCCTCGGCGATAATCGAGAGGTCCTTCTGTTCTGGATGAGAAGGGGCAAGAAGAGGTGCGCGCTGAGAGGTAGGGACCGCAAAATTGAGAGGAGGGTTGTTGTCGGACACATGTATGGCGTGTACATGCATTGATTGCGGTTCAATGTCGTGTAATTCCGCCAGATTCCTTGCATTTGAAGCGCTGTCATCGACTGGAGAAAAAAGATCTTGTGCGACCTAGATTCATTAAAGTCTACAAGGGACGATAGAAATAGAATCATTGGACACTTACGCTCTGAGAGGACATGGAGTGATTTAACTTTGACGCAACCTGGGGTTTCTTGTGGAGCCCTTTCTTGCGGCCAGGTGTCTTGACGAGCTCAATCATCGGACTGTGATAGTAGTTTCAACAATTTGCAGCATATGGATCATGATACGTACTCTTGCTTGCTAGCGCCTTGAAGAATGTTGGCGAGATAGTCTTCAAGGAACATGAACCCATGGTTGTTGACCTGGTCTTTGAATAGGTGACGCCCTGGATCGTTGGCAATAGTGAGGCGGATGGCATTTGACCATTCGAGGAGACCAGATGCCATGGTTCGTTGGCGTCGGCGATGCCTTGTGGTCCTGGAACAATCGCGCGTACCGTCATGTGACCGTATTCCGTGTTTCAAACTCAGCCAAACCCCGCGATCGTCATCTTCTCGTCTTCCTTCTACCGAGATTTTTTTTTCTTGTCCATAATCATCCTTATAAAAATCTTTCTACTTCGCTGTCCATGTTTTTCTCTCAGGAACTCCTCTCTAGAAGGGATAGCGGCTTTGGCCTGCTCTGGTCGGCCGCTTGTGCCTCTTCTCTCCCAATCTGACTGTTTCCAGGTTGGCTGCCACCCTGGGATCCAACGCCGCGTTTAAAAAACTTCCGAAGCGCTCAATTCTTACTGCTGATATATCTCAACTTTGTGACTTGATCTCCCAGCCCTCTGAACCTCTTGCCTTGAGACTGTCGAGCAACCTCCTGGTCGGCGCTGCCCGGTATGCAAGCACTTGTATTGAACAAAAAACTGCTTTTTATCCCTCACGTCCTACACAGAGTGTATAAAGGTGGGGTCTTGTAATCACCGGCCCCAGTCTGAATGAATTAGGTTGACTCCTCGAACAGTCAAACACGAGATCTTCCTTGGAGACGTCACGGCCTGTTTTGCTTCATTGAAGAAGGTCGTGCAGGACATGAACTCCTCTGTATTCGTCGACGCTCGACTGCAACTGGCACAGCCCTCTGTCCGGTAAGCGTCATCCCCTGGTGCCACGCATCTTCTTCGACTAATGCAAGCAAGACCGTCCGCCGTAACTCTCCCAGCCGATCCACAACGACCAATACACATCGATTTCGATGTCCTCGTTGCCGTGTGTATAGTTTTCACTTCAGACTATGGCAAATTTCATGCTAATTAGGCGAAAGGACTGGGACACCTACCTGAATATTGGCGGTACAGATTCTGCCACCCCGCCGAGACTAAATCCTAACCAAGGCGCATTAAGCAGACGATCTCATGGCAGATGTTGAACTCAATGGGAGAGCAACCTCAGACAAGAGAAAAAACAATGTCAGAGCTGCACCGCCCGAAACATTCCGCACAGAGATGCACACCCTCTCTGAGCATCATGATCATCTACTCTCTGCCTCCTTCGACGTATCATACCAGGGAAACGATGATGGGCCAAGCCTATCTTCGTCCCAAGGTGATATCAATTTCGGATTCAACGATATTGATGATCTCTTTGCCCTGCCAGCGGATGGGTTGGTTATGGATGATCTGGCTGACGAATTAGCAAAAGAGCTTGGATGGCTCGAGACTCCCTTAGAAAACACACGGGTGTAAGTTCCCCTTATTTTCTACAATGCAAACAGTACCGATCCTTTCCAGTTTTGCGGCGGAAAAGCTCGATGACAATATACCCAACCATATGAACTCGGTTTTCGAGGGCGATCGTTTGCATATATCCCATAGTGAAAATCACCTCGACCGTCATCCTTCTGTGATTCCTGACTTTTTTATTCCTGACAACCTTGACGAAGGTAAGGATGCGTAATTGAGCAGGCGATTCAGGCATCTCATCGCTTGTTTCTAGACCGTTCCATTGTGTCTCAAAATATTTATCCGCCCTGCGAACTCAGCCCTTCCGCTTCATTTTCCCGCATGTTTTTATCACAGGATGAGGTTACCCAGCTCCCGTGCCCCGTTATCTTACCAGTTGTCGATGGCCAACCCAACCATGACGTCGCCACAAAGAGACTTAAAAAAAGGCCCTTACTTTTGGACGCTCGCACTGAACTGACTGATGATGAACTAAAGGTGCGATATCATCTACGGGTGGAATCCACAGGAGTAGATATGTTGACTCCTTGAAGACTGCTCGAGCTCGGTATCTTCAAGATCAGGCCTTGCTGAGGCGCGAAATCTCCCAGAAGATGTCAGAAAAGAGTTGCACCGAAACTATGGCACACATGATCTGGGGTGTGCCAGGTTGCAGTAAATCCCATTTTCCATTTCCGTAGTGCCCCCTAACGTTTATTCGTAATTCAGTTAATGCACCGCCTTTGATCAACTTTTGGAAGGAAATTTTCAAAATTCGGGTTGATGCCAGATCTAATGAGGTTGTCGTAAATCGTGGTAAGGATCTCCAAAACTTTATCGGGGTACCATTCTAACTGATTGACAACTTCGAAAAAGGGTCACCCAGGAAACGTCGAAAGCTCGCTACGCTTCAGAAAAGTTCTGATGCAAGACAAGACTTGGAAGAAGAATATCCATTAGGTCCTCCGCTTGATATGGATGAGGATGGTACGTTGATAGCTAAGCTATCCGACGAAACGCCTATGGACATGTTTGCAGAGCCGGCTTTCCATAATTTAGGGCACATCCGTTCTTCTGAGGTATCTTGAGTAAAGTTTATTTTTTCACACAACGTTCTGAACTGCACAGGAACCGGGCCAAGGACGGCGGCAGGATTCCAAACCGCCTTCGGCTTTTGATGACGTTAGTCTGGATCTTGGGTTACAGAATCCGACGGCAGGGTCGCAGAAAAGTTCGTTATTTCCATGGGATAATGCTGGTGGCAGTTCGACCACCGGAGCGTTTGGCATGCCCGAAAGTCACGATATAGCCATTGATCTGGCGGATGTCCGGTTGAGAGGAAGTTCTCAAGATCAGAGACACAGCTCCGTCCCTCCAAGTCAGATGGAGAGCGTGATTGGAGGAGCTGGACTCTCGCCGAGTTACATGGCGGTGCATGACTCTCAGGCGATAGGAGAAGACTATCGTTTTAATGGTAAGCAAGTTTTCTTCAAGGTCTTTTCCTTCCTCCTTTTCGTAGCTGACAACGTTTTCAAGTGGACACTCAGGATCATTCTGCAACATTCGAATCGCAGCGATCAGACATGGGTCTCAAGAGCCTCGAGAAAAATTCATTCAACTTTCTAGAGTAAGATTTTATGGATTGATAAATCATGCTGAACTTCTCTTCTTAGATACGTGAAAATGCAATCTCATTCCCTTCCGTCGACGATGGTTCCCCTAACATTCGAGACTGTTGTACCACGATTGACAAGTACGCGACACGTCGCGGCTTCTGCCTTCTATCACTGTCTTGGTAGGTTGTGCTCTGCTGGAATGTGTGATGCTGACATGTGTATGGGTGCAGTGCTTGCTACTAAAGATTTGCTACGTTTGAAACAGAAGGACGCTTATGGGTCGCTGATTATATCGATAGTGTGATGCACGTAGTTTACACAGAAGAAGTAAGTCATCGGCTATAATCCGAGTCGGCGACAACATGTATTGTTATAATTATGTAACAAGAGGAGGACCTCTGAAGTCCATCTGTCTCCGAACTTTTACCATTGGACGATATGGCAACTCCAGCCATCCTAGCTGCCGGCGCTGTTATGACCAGTATCGACTTGTCTGGTTATGACCCCGTGCAATCGCGACTCATGGACGAACGATGTATTCTGGTTGACGAGAACGACAATGCTATTGGTGCCGCGGACAAGAAGACATGTCAGTCATTCTACGCTCTGACACATCTTGCGACACTCATCCCCCACCAGGCCATTTAATGGAGAATATCAACCGGGGCCTGCTCCATCGTGCATTTTCCGTCTTTCTCTTCCGGCCGACAGATGGAAAGTTGCTACTACAACAACGAGCCGCTGAAAAAATCACCTTCCCGAACATGTGGACAAATACCTGTTGCTCACATCCCTTGTATGACTTTGAAGTCGAGAAGGTTGAAGCAGACCAACTCGGCGTTAAGGCGGCAGCTTCTAGAAAGCTTGAACACGAGCTCGGTATTCCGATGGACCAAACGCCGATCGACGGTTTTCAATATCTGACTCGAATCCATTATCTTGCCCCTTCGAATGGCACATGGGGGGAACATGAAGGTAATCGCATTGCCATTGCCTTGCTCTTTCTGACCTTGTATTACACTGAAGTGGATTATATTCTTTTCATGACCGGAGACGTCAGTGTAACCCCGAACCCGAACGAAATTCAAGCCCACAAATACGTGGACAAGACGGAACTGCAGAAGATGTTTGAAGATCCAGGCAAATCTTGTCTTTGATAACTTATCATTGCCGCAGCTCACATCATCGGCAGAGAATTTATTTACTCCTTGGTTCAAGCTTATCGCCCGGGACTTTCTATTCGGATGGTGGGATGAGTTGCACAAGCGCAGGGATAGCAAAGGCAACGTAGTGGCGAAAAGCCTGGCGGGCCTTGTGGACGACTCAAAGGTTATAAAGATGACTTGAAGGGCTCGAAGCAAGGATGATATTGTCACTACGATAACTTGAAGTCATCTCTTTCGATATATTAGATATAGGATATTTTTCACCTTGGACACCAGCGAATCATGTTATGTTACGAAGTTCATCGAGACCCCAAGCATGGTATAAGGTTAACATGGTATAAGTTAGCCCTGACAGAGTAATTCACGTCGGCCGACAAGTCCTCAGGAAAGTAGGATTTCTCAAGTTGCAGAGCTTGGCTGATCAATGCCGCGGAAAACAAGCATTTCCCTCCCAGCGCGTACACCAAGGGGTCCTCGACGTCCTAATGGCACAGTAGCGAGGAGATTGAAGCCGAGTTCACTGAGGATCTTTAGAACATGCATCAAAAAGAACGCAGGTTCTACTTCTGTCGCTGTCCATCAAATTCTGATCAGTTAAACAGCAACTTGGAGTGGATAATGCAAACCTCCAAGTCCAAGGGTGCCTTTCTTCTTAATTTCGAATGTACGTAGGTCACCTTCTGCATCTTCATCAACCTTTCTCGGTAAGACAGCTTTAAGTTGAGTTCCGAGCGTATGGTCGATGACAAGTGGGGGTTTTATGAGGGTTAGGCGCCGGCCGCCTTGGGAGAAATATGCTAGGAAGAATTGGGAGGTAATATCGGCGGACGTCACTTCAAATATCAGGCGAGGTGGCTATCATGTTATTAACGAAGCTTAGCACTCCGATGTAGATGCAATGTCTACGAACCGGGTTTCCTGTGTTCATAGAAGTCAGATAAGTAAACCCCTGCGGGGCACTGTCACCATGAGAATTGCTGGTTAGACCAAAGGCAGACGCACTCGACGGGCGAATAAAGTGAACAACTGGACAATGATGTCCCGAGCTCTGGAATTCTGTTAACCCCATCGTGAACGGGAGAGTGACGAAGATCAAGCTCACTTTGCGCTGTGGGGACCTTGTAGCGACCACGGGTTGTTTCTAAATCTCACAGTCCAGTCGTGGCCGTGCTGTGAATCCGATTCAACACCGTCTGGCCACATGGGTAATACGGCTGCTCTCAGTTCTTCCATGGCAGGCTTCATGATATTCTCTAGTCGCAGCTCGTTGTTGCCGATGAATATCATGAACATATGCACTGATCAAAACTCATTTCAGGGAAGATCGCGATATATGATGGAGGGACGAACGGGGTCGAAACTCAAGGTGATCCGTCGGTACGGGAGCAACTGCTCGTGGGTTGTACATCTGAGGTCTAGGCATTTGCGGGTAATACGCAGGATATGTGGCTTGTCGCGTCAGAGGTTGGGCCGCAGGCTTCTTCATGGCCGATTTGAGAGGTATATTTTTTTGGGCGGCGGGTGTTGGGGGATGCCTGTGACGATGCTTGGGCTGTGGAGGTGCAGCGGCTGGCGGAGGCGGGATATATGTCGGATCTCTGTTCTCCATGTAGGGATATGGATAGCCATTCTGTGGGGCTGGATGCATGTACTGTGGGTGATATAACGGCTGAGCATAGTAGCCTGAGGGATAGTTCCCATACTGCTGCATGGTGGGGGCGATTGGGGCTGACGACAGCGATAAGACGAATGGAACGACGACAGATGGGTGTCAGACGCTCCCAGCGTCGTTGTGGACGACTTTGTAAATGACTCACGTGACCCCTTGGCCCTCCGTCAACAACGTCCATGGCCTCTACGTTTTTTACTTGGTTGCGCTCTCCAGCAGCCCGTGATTACTTTTTCAGTAAGTCCATCCATGGCTCGACAGCACAAAGCTCATTGTCCACCAGGCACCCACTTCTGGGGACCAGTTCGTGTCGCCTCTCGCGTCCTGCGGAAGAACCTGCCTAAACTTTCCTAGGTGGCTAACTGGGGCCTTCCTCTTGCCGCCCTCTCCGACCTTCGCAAGGACGAGGAAATGATTTCTGGTACAATGACCACCGCCCTGGCATGTTATTCGTGAGTCAACGACACCACATTTCTTTCCGATCTGAGATTCAACTATTTATAGATTCGTATTCATGCGTTTTGGTCCGTCCCACTTTCAGCATTTGAGCCTATCCTAATGTGGCCATCATCAAAGCTTGGCGCGTCCAACCCCGCAACTATTTGTTGTTTGCTTGCCACATAACCAACGCGACCGCGCAGTCCATTCAGGACGCCCGTTTCGTGAATTACTGGTATAACGGAGGACGGGAAAAAAAGCTGGGTATCACTTCACCGGGCGGCCCAAGCCCATCAGACGTTGAACCAGGCCAGGTGTTAAAGGCTATCAACGCTACGCGGAGCGAAGCAAACAAAGACAGCAAACATTAGACAACTGAGTCATAGAAAGCTTTTACACTATAATACATACGGAATTACCAAAATCCATCGTCCTCGTCTCCCTTTTTCTTCTTCCCGCCATTTTGCGAGAGCACTTGGCTTTGGTACATCTCTGCAATCTAGGAAGAACGTCGAGTTCAGATTTAACAAACGTGTTGAGGCAAAGTTTACCTGCTCGGGTCCAGTAGCATCATCAGCCGCCTTGTCATCCCGGATACGGATGAACCGGGGGAACCGAAGGGAAATACCCCGATCGTCCACCTTATGACAGTTAGCAAAAGAACTATACAATTGAAGAGAGTGAAGCATACCAAGCCATGAGCGGCAGTATACACAGGACTCAAGCTTAGGTCGGCCGTCAAGACCTCCCAGACAATCTGCGGTTCAAACCAAACGTCAGGTTTTGCCCCGCCAGCCTTGATGTCAGAGCGAAGTTTGGTTTGTTCCAAGGGCTTCAGCATGTCGTAATGGGACTGAAGCATTTCCTCGCTGAAACCCGTCCCAATCTTACAGATCGTTTGATATTCCTCCGAGTCACCGTCATAACAAGCAAGGAGGAACGCCCCATAAACATTCGTTCGTTTGCCTTTCCCATAGTACCCGCCGACGACGACCAGGTCAAGCGAATCGCCCACACCAGCGAGGTAATCTTTTTTCAACTGACAATTGAAAACATAAGTCAGAAACAAGGCAAGCATGTCGAATCGAACCCTACCTTCAGCCAGTTGACACTTCTTCGACTGGGCTCGTAAAAGCTGGCGTCGCTATCCAACATCTTGATCATGAGCCCCTCACAACCGTCTTTGACGCTTTCTTCCAAAAATGATTGGATCTCATCCGTCGTTTCGCTATCGGAAGACCTGGCAAAGTCAAACTCTCCTGGCACAACAGTGAAATGCTCTCGTAATAATTTCCGACGTTCCTCCAGAGGACGTTGCAGGAGTGGCTAAAAAGGGAACTAATTGAGCCAACGACTTAGACGACCAACTGTTCATGAACTCGCCTCCCCGTTAAGGTACAGAAGATCAAAGGCGAAAAGGCAGACGCGGACTTGAATGTCTTCTACTTTCACGTCCTTCCGCTTTCTGCGACTCAGTTCTTGGAAGGGCATAAGCTTTCCCGTGGCTCGATCGATAGCGATGGCTTCCGCATCCAAAACAAAGGATTTAGTTGATTCTTTGATGCACTAAATTACTGCTCAGTAAGTGGGCAAAGCGTCTGCAACCATCTGAAACACCGACTTTGGGAAGTTGCTCAACTAGATCAGGGTATTTATTGCTCATATCCTCCGAGTTGCGGCTGAAAACTGCGACCTTGCCATCGGCCATTTTGTGAACCTGCATGAGGATTCATTCCTGGATAATGCGACCCAAAGGTCCACTAACCTGTGCGCGTTCCCCATCGTACTTGTATTCACAAGTGAAGCGTTTGTTTTCGAAACGATCGAGCACCTCTCCAATCGCTTTGGTTGGTTTGGCTAACATCGGTTTAAGTGGTACACCGGGCCTGAGTTTGCAATGCGTCCGAATGCCATCGATGCCATGTTTGAGCAGAGCGGGGATGACTTCATCATACGAGGGGAGTTCACTTCGTGGAAATGAGAGGAGCCTGGACTGGATATAACCCGAGGTTCTGACCTGTAAACTGCTTTAAGAGTTTCGGCAGCTTCTTCGAGTCGACTGGAAAGCTTTTCTGGACTCCATTTTCTCCCCACTTGGTCAGAATTAGTATTGGCAAACGGCTAGGTCCTCATCGTATGAACAAACCTCGCTCCCATTCGGCCAGAACGATAGCATGTGCAACAGCGACGAGTACTGAGCGCTCCGCGTTTCCAATGCGAAGCTTGCCTTCCAAGCTTCGGACGATGTACTTCGCTTCAAACTCTTGACAAGCTGCTAGAAGTTTGGTGATAATCGAGACTTTTTTGGCTTGTGACTACAAAACGGTCGTTAGGAGGAATGTGAGCCATTGAACATGGTATGGCGGACCGAGTTGCCTGTGGTAAGCGCAATCTCTTTCAAATTTTGGAATACGACCGGGGTGGTCAGGGGTTTCGGCTTTAGAAGAGTCTTTTGACTGTTTTTAGAATTCTTGGAGATGATATTTTAGCCTTCAGCCACTGTGGCATGGCATGATATACCATTGCAACAAGCCCCAGATCCCCTTCCTTCTTGAGGTCAGCTTTCACAAGGGCCAAACTTCTTCCGGTAGATTCCCCAATGGCCTTGATCAACAAGCTCTCCCCTATACCTAGCTCCACCCCTAGGTAGTCTGGACTTAACTATTCCTGAATGAGTCTAATATGGAAGCTGTAGTACCAACCCGCTCACTCGGTTTATGCATAGATACACTGCCTGGAGAAGAGACTTGAAATCATCTTCGGCGCTCCGTTGGATAACCAGAAGGAGAAATGATGTCAAAAAGGCGGTCTTTTCCAGCCTTTTTGTAGTGGACTCGATGTGAGCAAAGGTCTTGGCTAGCGCTGCGTACGGAACACTAGGAGAACGACGTAATGAGAAAATGTAGACGTCAAGGTTGATCAATAGGGACGAACTGAGCGCCAACTTTCCAACCGCCTTTTATATCAACTTCACTCCGCTTCGATAGGGCTGCTTCTGCACTGCTCACCGTATGTCAGATACTCATAAAGGAAATGTAATAGCCGGGACCAACCTCTTCGATCCAATTGCCTTGTCCGCACCGATATCGTCGTCAGCTTCTTCATCGTCTAGTTCTTCTTCGCCCTCGTCAACAGCGTCTGTGGTAAGAGTGGGTGGCGACGTTTTAGTGTCGTGAACCAGTGGTGAAGGCCTGGTCTCTTGGATGTCTTTCGTCCTTTCCTTCCCCTTGGGTCGAGAAGGTGATTTGGGAACAGTGGGTGACGGGCTTCGTGATTCTAAAATGCCGCTCACTTGTGACTGCTTTTCAGGAGTCTGGGACGCACCTTCTTGAGCTGCTTCCCTCCCTGCTTCTGAAATCTCAATCTTGCGCTTCTTGGGTTTGGTATGCTCTGCCAAGTCTGTCAAGAGTCGCGTCAGGAAGAGGTGGTCCAAAGGAGAGACAAGTACCTTCAGGGGGGCTTTCTGAACCAGTAACTCAGACGTTCAGGATGTAGCGCATCGTTAGAAAGGAGGGCTCACCAGGAAGGTTACTGGTCGAGGCATTCTCATCGCCCTTCACGTCGGTATGCTTCCGCTTGCCTCCCCACATATCCTTGAGACTTGATTGGGCGAGGGGTGTCTTCATGTTCGACGGATAGCCAAAGAACTTTCCTATGTCGCGATGTGAGCGGTAAGACGGAACGTCTGGACAGACACGGACCGAGGGTCTGCTGGCGGCCCATTAACAGGGTCAACGGACGCGAGACGACGCGTGCTCCAAACATGGGTCAACATCGCGTGACGGTCACCAACCTTGTGGGAATCTTACTAATACTAATCAAACTCCTCTCGGCATTTACCGAAAAGACGCTGTACAGTTGCTGACTGTGTGGCTTTCCCAGACTCCAATCAATTCAAGCAAAAGTTCCCGGAATTGCCGTCCCTCAACGCCCCTCAAGATTAGCACCATGGCGGATCATCAAGTGCGTTTTGAATGGCTGTGCGAGCAGAACAGAATGTAATTTTGAGATACACAGATCGAGAAGGCTTTCCAAAAGCAAAACATCTTTCAGAACGCCAAAAACCATGGTGCGTGTGCTCGCCAAACCTACGACTTCACTTCCCGGTTTACAGTGGAAATGATAAAGGCAAGAAGGTTGCAACCAAGGAGAAGCGGTGGTACAAGGAGATTGGACTTGGTTTCAAGATGCCTTCAGAAGCCATCACTGGGACATATATTGGTGTGCAATCCGTTGGACCGCCAATGGAATGATGTTAATGCGCATTCGACAGACAAGAAATGCCCGTTCACAGGCGAAGTCGCGATCCGTGGACGAATTCTGACGGGCAAGGTTGTTTCTACGAAAATGAACCGGACGATTATCATCCGACGGGACTATTTGCACTATATTCCAAAATACAGTACGTGGCAGATTGACTGTGAGATGGGTCGTGGAACAAACGTGATGGGCCTCAGACCGTTACGAGAAGAGACACAAAAACCTGGCGGCGCATGTCTCGCCGGCGTTCCGTGTTGAGATTGGGGACCAGGTGACTGTCGGTACGTGGAAGCTGTTCGGGCGATGGCTGTGTTGCTGACAAGGCGCAGGGCAATGCCGACCTCTGTCAAAGACGGTGCGGTTCAACGTGCTGCGGGTGGCGAAGAACAAGGCGACGTCGAAGGCATTTGGGAAGTTCTGAGCAGTAGCCAGGGATGCTGTACTTGGTCTAGATACATTGATAAACAATTGGCAACAACGATGGCGGTGAAGGCAGTTGAGTTGCCCCCCTTGCATACTTAGTTCCCAAGCTGGCGCCCACCCTCCTCTCCGTCTTCGCCGCCCGTCTCGCCAAGTCCCGGCCCCGTTCACCCCTCCCAGGCTCGTCCATGGGCCAGCAGCCTTCCAAGAAGCCCGGCAAAGCACCGAAGGACAGAGACCGCTCCCCAGACCCAGACCTCGTCCCAGCCGATTCTCGCAACGACTCCCCCGCTCCGCCCACCGAACAGCCCCCCATCATCACCGTATCCGACCCGCAGCATCCCCCTGTCCACTCCGCCCCCGTTTCTCGTGTGCACGGCTCCCCGTACCCGCCCCCCAGCGCTGCCAACCCACCCACCAACCAGCTCGTCTCCGTCCCGTCCGTCCCGTCCCCTTCCCCGTCACCGAAACCGTCCCCAGTCCCCCTCGACATCCCTGCTACCCAGACCATCCTCTCCAATGCCAATCACTTTACCCCCGGATCAACCACAAGCAGCGGCCCACATGACTCCCTCGCGAATGGTGCTCCCAAAGAGAGGACCAAGCCATTGGATGTTGACGATATGATCAACCGCCTGCTCGAGGTCGGCTACACAGGCAAAGTCAGCAAGTCTCTCTGTCTCAAAAACGGAGAGATTACCGCAATCTGTCTTGCAGCTCGCGAAGTCTTCCTCAGCCAACCCACCCTTGTCGAACTCTCACCCCCAGTCAAAATTGTCGGAGATGTGCACGGCCAGTACTCGGACCTCATTCGACTCTTTGAAATGTGTGGTTTCCCCCCAGCGGCCAACTACCTGTTCCTTGGTGATTATGTCGACCGAGGAAAACAGAGCCTCGAAACAATTCTCCTCCTCCTCTGCTACAAGATCAAATATCCAGAAAATTTCTTCTTGTTGCGCGGAAACCATGAATGCGCCAACGTCACCAGAGGTATGTCAGTTGCTCCCCATGTGAAATATATTCCTTAAGAAATGCAGTTTATGGCTTCTATGACGAATGCAAACGACGCTGTAACATCAAGACGTGGAGAACCTTCATTGACGTCTTCAACTGCCTTCCCATTGCTGCTATTGTAGCCTCTAAAATTTTCTGTGTACATGGTGGCCTCTCTCCCTCCCTTCATTCCATGGAGGATATCAAACGAATCCAACGTCCTACGGATGTACCCGACTTTGGCCTCCTCAATGACCTGCTATGGTCAGATCCGTCGGACACGGCCCTGGACTGGGAAGATAATGAGCGCGGTGTCAGTTTCTGTTTTGGAAAAGCCATCATCAATGAATTTTTGATCCGGTATGACATGGATCTGATATGTAGGGCACATATGGTGGTGGAGGATGGCTATGAGTTTTGGAATGACAAAACTCTGGTCACGGTCTTTAGTGCACCGAATTACTGCGGCGGTGAGTGATCGATCTTGGCTGCTCCATCAGGATGACTTATGTTTGCAACAGAGTTTGACAATTACGGAGCGTGCATGAGGTAGGGGGGATAATTTGGGCCGACGTTATGTCGCTGACACATCTTTGTGGTATAGTGTTTCCGAAGATTTGCTGTGTGCTTTCGAGCTCCTCAAACCCTTGGACGGGGCTGCATTGCGAAAGGAAATGACGAAAGCGAAGCGGAAAAGGTGGACATTCACACCCTCATTCTGGCTCACATCGGCTAAAGTAACCATCCTTAGCTTGATGCAGCCGACCTAATCGTCATATGATGCCTCGTAGGGAAAACATTCCCCCCGAGAGAGGGTATTTTCTTGCTGGGAGCTAATGGGGTGTTTCTAGAAGCCGGTGCGCGCTGGAAGATATTCTTTTGGGTCGCTTTATAACTTGGGGGTTAGGGAGCTGAAAGAATCAGCTCCTCTACTTCTTTTCCTGACTTGTTTCACCCACGCACTGTGGTCCGTGGTACTTTCCATCAACGTTCTGGACTTGTAATATCCATTGCTGTTTTAACTCCTACACGTACGTAGCACTATATTCGTCTCATTCCATTTTCTCTGTTGCTATCTAACAATTCGTCTCTTCGTCTTCATCCTCGTCCAAAATATAATGAAAACATAACAGCGCTTCGTGACATTATGGGTCCTGGCGAGCCCAGGATGTAAATCTATGTAAATTCCTAGCAGAAGGCAACACCTTCTCATCATATAATACCATCGTTTACAAGGGTTACCCGACGGTCATTGTCTTGGATCTTAAGATTGATTAAATGTGTCATACGCTAGGACGCTGAAAGCAGTCACGATGACACTGCAGCCAGCGAAGCTCCAGAGTGTCAAGGTTTCGAGACCAGGTCCAAATATCACCTTTTGTAAGGTGTTAGTCCTGGATTGCCGGACGCAGAAGGGGAACAAGCTTACATCCGATACTAAAACGAGGACGATCGTCAGCAAACTACCCACGGAGGTGACGATGGGTCCCCAAATCCCCAAAAGCACCTGTTCGAAATCAGATCATCATTTCCAGGAAGAGTTTGAGTGCATGAGGTGGACGCGCCATAAAACTTGCGTTGAAAACAACTCCGCTGAAAGCGATTCCTGAAATCGCCAGAAGGGTTGTGGAGTTTTCCGGGAGAGCGAATTTCTCGATGTTGAGAAGGTGAAGGACAGGTATTGGAAGCCAGAAGAGCGTCAACGTGAGAAGTCCTATGGTAGAGGTCAAGAGATTCGCATGTAAACCAAACGGTAGCACGTTCGCGGTGTCGCTACGTAAAACCATGTTCGTAGGTGCTTCATCCGACGAAACATTGGGATCGACATCGAAGATGGGGTCGTACAAAGGGCCGGATAGGACCTCTGCGCCCGTCGGCAGAGCCGCGTACTTCTTGTACAGGACCTGGTAGAGCCCATATGCGACCGAGGCCACGAGGGTCAATAAATCACCGAGAAGAGGGGCGGATGCGATGATGGTGGTAGTTTGAGCCTGCGTCTTGGTCAATTTCTGGCTTTTAGCTCCCCCATAGACGACTGCCAAGACTCCGACAGTAGCAAGCACGACGGCGAGGAGGCGCCTCCGTTGCCATTTCGGACCGAAAAGCTTTACGGTGACGATGTACGCGAAAAAAGCGTTGGTGTTCCAGATGGCTTCTCCCGCGAAGCGTGGTCGTCAGAACGGGGGCAATAGTGATGGAATTCACCCACCAGTCACATCGGTTACACTAGGCACCAGGTTAGACTTGGATCACATGTGTCGCTGGAGTGAAAGGATCACGTACGATGCAAGGGACACGGCAACAAACCAAAGTAGAGAGGGAAGTGTGACACCGATCGTCAAAGCGAGAGTGAGGCATAGGTATCGTGCACGGGGTGATTTGCAAAGGCCGTATATATCTTGTGAAGAAAGCTGGTTCCGCAGAGCAAACAATAGGTCATTCCAGAGGTCTGACGGAGGAGCCTTTGTAAAGCTGATGAGACCAAGGAAATGGAGAGGAAATATGATGCAAAGTGAGGAATGGACGGTCCAGCTGGAAGTTTACGCTCGATTGAATGGAGCCAAAGGAGCCAAAGGATGCGACGCACAATAGGAAGTAAGGATGTCTATAACCAAGCGTTGTCTGGACATACTAGAGAGCAAGATGAGTTTTGGACAACTAGAAAACGGGAGGTGCGGTACCTGGGTAAGCTGGCTCTCTAATACGAACGCAACGAGCATACAGATGAACAACCCGACGGCCAATTTCCCGCCCAAAGCTTCGGAGGCGGAGGGCGGCAACATGTCAGAAAGTTCCGAGTTTGGACGTCGACATTTCGAGTATTTCGACTCTCGTCACATGACATTACTGGCACATTTCATCCAACCGACGCCATGCTCCGCGCTCTACTCGCATCCAGCAGGCCACTTGCTGCACGTCTTAGAGCGTCTGCCGTCCCGCATGTGCACCCCGGCTTCGTTCATGCGAGATCGGCGCCTGTCACAGCCCCACTTCTTTCACGGGGCATGAAAGTTCGGTCGTCCGTCAAGGTTATGTGCGACGGCTGCAGCGTCGTCAGAAGAAAAGGGAGAGTCTACGTCGTGTGTTCGAAAAATCCAAAACATAAACAGGTATGTGTTGGCGAACGAGTTGGAGGCGCAGCTAGATTAAAACACCTCATCCAGCGTCAAGGGTAGTGCACGACGCGGAAAGGAAAGGGCGACCGTTGGCAATGGGGCCTATGTACCAGCCAGATGTTCTAAAAGTCCCGGATCCACATCTGGAACTCGTACTTTACACCTTTCTCTTCTTGCTCTCCTTCAGGTACATCAAATCCTACCCACGTTTGCAGGGCCTCGTGCGTTGCCCTCCTCCAAACCTTTGTCCCGTCCTCCTGCTGGTCTTTGAGGAAGTCCGGCATGAAGACGTCACAGTCGAATTCGGGGGAGATGATGCGCGTGAGCAAGATGCGATCAAGGACTGACGAGGATGTGGTCGCAGACAAGCCGAAAACTTCAGAGCAGAGTGAAGCTCCTCCGATAACGAATGCTCGATGAATGGGCTTGCTCCCGGGACTGACATCGACGAGCCGTCCCAATGCTGAGGCAAGGCTCGAATGTAAATATGAGGGTGTCGTATCAGAAGACGGTTCCCTGGGCTAAGATTCACGCTGATCGGCCGTAATGTTATATGAGACGTACAATTTATAATTTTTGTTGCGGCTCGTCACAATGTTCACTCGGCGGGCGAGGGGTCTACTTGTGTATGGGATGCTCTCCCATGTGTTCCTCCCCATGATGACTGCATTGTACTGCCCCTCAGGTGCATTCTTTGTGACTTGAGCGAAATATTTCAGTTCCTTGGGAAGATGCCATGGCAGCAGGGAATTGAGCCCGATTCCGTTGGATTGAGTCGCGGCGACAATGATGGTGAGACGAGACATCATTAGAGGCATCAAGATGCAGGCGAAGAAATCATTTTATTGCAGCTTCAATCAAAAGTACATCGTACATCGAGCTCAATTCCATTTCTTCCACTCTGAGCCTGTGGGAGGTTTCACTGTCACCGTTTCCTTCTTAACTTCATCCCAGTTTGTGCTGAGTGTGGTACCACCGCTCTCCGAGTAACTCTTCATCATAGCACGTTTCGTATCGTCATCAGCATCACCGAAGATCTTTTGGAAGAATGAATTGAGGGTGCTGTCGCCTCCAACATTGGGATCCTCCTCTGTTGTTTTCTCCTTCTCCGAATTCAGTATGTTGGTTGTGATGCCTTCCCAATTTTTGTGCTTTGG
>Ga0307516_10004281_pt1 | contig 17723 bp, 12 predicted proteins | sample 19_EM_MG_FD_203310 | JGI IMG/M metagenome (GOLD analysis project Ga0307516, IMG submission 203310) | Populus trichocarpa ectomycorrhiza microbial communities from riparian zone in the Pacific Northwest, United States - 19_EM | ecosystem: Host-associated > Plants > Roots > Unclassified | place... | reverse complement strand
GATGCCGGCGAAACCGTGCGTGTCGAAAGCCATGAAGGAAGTTTTCTGGGCTGGGCGGCATTCAGCCCGAGTTCAAAGATACGCGCACGGGTCTGGAGCTTTGACGAAAACGAACGCATCGATGCTTCGTTTTTTGTAGCAAGAATCGAACGGGCGATCAGGGCCAGAAGCCTTTTTGACCTGCAAAGTGACGGCTGCCGGCTGATCCACGGCGAGTCCGACGGCCTGCCCGGCCTGGTGGTGGACCGTTACGCCGACACGCTGGTGGCGCAATTTTCCAGCTGCGGCACCGAGCGCTGGAAAAGCGTCATTGTGGATGCCCTGTTGGCGCAGACCGGACTGACGCGGCTGTATGAGCGCTCGGACGCCAGCGTGCGTTCACTTGAAGGTTTGCCGGAGGCCACCGGCTGGCTGGCTGGCTCGGGCGAGACAGGCATCACCATTTCGGAACACAACTGGAAGCTCAGCCTGGACGTCGCCGAAGGCCACAAAACCGGTTTTTACCTGGACCAGCGCGACAGCCGGCGCAAGTTTGCCGAACATACGCGACGCCTGAACTTCCAGAACGTGCTCAACTGTTATTGCTACACCGGCGGCTTCACCGTGGCGGCGCTGGCTGGCGGCGCGGCGCATGTGACCTCGATCGACTCCTCCGGGCCGGCGATCGAGCGCGCGAAGGCCAATGTGGCGCTCAATGGCTTCGACGCGACCCGCACCACCATGCTGGACGCCGATGTGAACGCCTCGCTGCGCCAGTTCCACAAGGAAGGCCGGACCTTTGACGCCATCGTGCTGGACCCGCCCAAGTTTGCGCCCACCGTGGCCCATGCCGAGCGTGCGGCCCGGGCCTACAAGGACATCAACCGCATTGCGCTGTCGATCCTGGCGCCGGGCGGGGTGTTGTTCACCTATTCGTGCTCCGGGGGCATCAGCGCCGACCTGTTCCACAAGATCGTGGCGTCGGCGGGCATCGACGCCGGGGTAGACGCCTTCATCACCGAACGCCTGGGCGGCGCGCCCGATCACCCGATGACGGTGAATTTCCCGGAGGGCGAGTACCTCAAGGGCCTGGTCCTGCTCAGGAAGTGATTTTCAGGTAAAAAAGGCCTCCAGCCCACGCTGGACAGGGGCAGACAGCTATCAAAACAGGAGCAATTCAGCGCGCTGGGGCCTGGCGGGCTTGACACGCCCTGTAGAGTGGACAGGTGCTATTCATGCCCCGGCATCAGGGCTATGGCCTGACCGCTAAACTCCCTGCTCCGGCCGCGCGCCCAGCGCATCTTTTCACCGTGTTTTTTCCGAGGCAGACCCCATGAGCTTGATTCCTGTGACCATCCTGACCGGCTTTCTGGGCTCCGGCAAAACCACGCTGCTCAAGCGCATCCTGACCGAAGCCCATGGCCAGAAAATCGCCGTGATCGAAAACGAGTTCGGCGAGGAAAACATCGACAACGAGATCCTGGTCAACGACACGCAGGAAAACATCATCCAGATGAACAACGGCTGCATCTGCTGCTCGATCCGCGAGGACCTGCGCGAGACGCTGCAGCAGCTGGCCACCAAAAAGCGCAAGGGCCTGCTGGACTTCGAGCGTGTGGTGATCGAGACCACCGGCCTGGCCGACCCGGGACCGGTGGCGCAGACCTTTTTCATGGACGAGGAGATCGCCGAGCAGTACCTGCTGGACTCCATCCTGACCCTGGTGGACGCCAAACATGCTGCGACCCAGCTCAACGACCGCCAGGAAGCGCGCCGCCAGGTCGGCTTTGCAGACCAGATATTCATCAGCAAAGCCGACCTGGTGGCCGCCGATGAGGTGCAGGCGCTGATGCACCGCCTCAAACACATGAACCCGCGCGCGCCGCAAAAGGCCGTGCATTTCGGCGAGGTGGCGATTGCCGACGTGTTCGACCTGCGCGGCTTCAACCTCAACGCCAAGCTCGACATCGACCCGGATTTCCTCAAGGCCGACGAACACGACCATGAGGGGCACGACCACGCGGAAGGCGAACACTGCGACCACCCGTCGCACGCCCATGAGCACGGGCACGGCCATCACCATCACCATGACGACGACGTCAAGAGTTTTGTGTTCCGCGCGGACCGCGCCTTTGACCCGGCCAAGCTGGAGGACTTCCTGGGCGCCGTCGTCAACATCTACGGCCCGCGCATGCTGCGCTACAAGGGCGTGCTGAACATGCAGGGAACGGAGCGCAAGGTGATTTTCCAGGGCGTGCACCAGCTGATGGGCAGCGATCTGGGGCCGGCCTGGGGCGTCGATGAAAAGAAAAACTCCAAGATGGTTTTCATCGGCATCGACTTGCCGAAAGATATTTTTCTCCAGGGTCTGGAGCAGTGTCTGGTTTGAGTTAGGCTGTCCACACATTGCTCTTAAGAGCGGGAGGGCCGTATGTTTGTCTCCATTCTCCAACGTTTAGGTCTGCGGGCATCCCGGCATCCCGGCGAGCCGCTACAATCGCGCGCCGACTCCACTACCCGGACATCCCGACCAGGATCATCAGGGGAAAAAGTCAGGGTAAGTACTGGCCTTAAAACTGCGGGGACGGCGGCAGACAAACCAGACAATCAGGTAAAAGACAGGGTTGGGCTGACCAAAAACAGCCCCACCCGGAAGCCGCAGGAGGACCACCCCCAGGCTGCTTCCCCGAGGAGACACGATGTGAAAGCTCAAGCCAAAAAGTCCAAACCACCCGCCAAAAAAGCTGCTGCCAAACCGGTGAGCAAACCCAAAGCCGCGGCAAAAGCCGTGACGCGGTCTGCCAAGCCTGCGGCGTCCAGGGCGGCGCCTGCCAAAAAGACCGCCAAACCAGCGGCCAGGCCGGTGGCCAAAACCAAGGCGAAAGTGGTGAGCAAGCCAGTTCCGAAAGCAAAGGCCAAACCTGTGACGAAGGCCAAGCCTGCAGCAAAGGCCAAGCCCGTCGCCAAAAAAGCGCCTGCCAAGAAAACGCCGGTTTCCCTCAAGAAGCCGGCACCCGCCAAAAAGGCTGCCAAGCCTGTCACCAAACCCGCGGCCAAAACGGCCAAACCTGTCATCAAGCCGGCGACCAAGCCAGCTGCTGGCGGCAAGGCCACCGCCAAACCTAAAGAAAAAATCATCATCAAAACGATTAACAAAGCGGCGGCTCCCGCCGCCAGCAAACCGGCGCCCAGCCCTGCACCCATCGCCGCGGCGCCAGCGCCGCTCCAGACGCCGGCCCTCAAGCCCGGACGCCGCGCTTCGCTGCGCAACTCCTCGTTCGCGCCGCCGCCAGCGCCCATGGTGCCGACCCACTCGCCTGACGCCGCCAAGGCCAGCTATTCCGCGATCGCCGAACGCGTGATCGCGCCGCCGCCGCATGTGGCAGCCAAAAAGGACCCCAAGCTGGCCAACAACTGGAAGACCAAGGCCGCCGACCAGCTCTCCGACGAGGAAGTCAAGGCCATGCCTGACGCCGAGTACATGAATGAGAAGCAACTGGCCTTCTTCCGGTACAAGCTGTCGCTCCTCAAGCAGGACATCCACAACAGCGCCGGCGAAACCACCGAGCACTTGCGCGAAGACACCGTGGTGGTGCCGGATCCGGCGGACCGGGCCACCATCGAGGAAGAACACGCGCTGGAATTGCGCACGCGTGACCGTGAACGCAAGCTGCTCAAGAAGATCGAGCAGTCGATTGCCCGCATCGACTCCGGCGATTACGGGTACTGCGATGAGACCGGCGAAGCGATCGGTGTGGGACGCCTGATTGCCCGCCCGACGGCCAACCTGTCGCTGGAAGCGCAGCAACGCCGCGAGCTCAAGCAAAAAATGTTTGGTGACTGATCCTCTTCCCTTTCACCTGATCTGACTGTCACCATGGCCAAAGAAGACACCGCCCCTGGCTTGCTTTCAAAAGTCGTGAAGTTCGTGCGCAATCCCGCCACGAACTGGTCGGATCTGGACAACCGTGAATCCGGGCGGGAAGAAGCGCTGAGCAAGCAGCTTCTCAAGGAAATGATAGAGCGCAAGCGGCGCAACGACTTTGTGCGCAAGCGCGAATTCGACATGCTGCGCAAGATGCGCAAGCGTGAGGCCATGACCGGGCAGGATCCGGGCGCCAGGCCTTCGTTCTTCCAGAGCAGCATGCCGTCCAAGCCGGACGACCGTGCCGTGACCCTCAAGAAGATCGACGAAATCGAAGCCCAGATGTCCATGCAGTGGTGGAAGACCAAGCACGGCGGCAATTCGGCCATGAGTTCAACCGCGTCTTCCCAGATGCCGGTGTCCGTGGCTCCTGGCGCGCCCGGCAGCATGAGTGTGCACGCCCCGCTGCTGGACAACGCATTGCCATCCAATTACGCGGCGACGGCGCCCAGCGCATTGACGTCCGCCCTGGCCCAGGTCAAGGCCGGCGCAGGCGCAGCGGCTGTGCCCCCGCCGGCGCCCGTCACGGCGGAAAAGCCTGCCATTGCCCCCGCGCCTGTTGCAAAAGCAGCGGTGGCGGCGCCGCCGCCGGCGCGCCCCCAGGTGATTTCCGCCCTGTCGGGTGACGACACGCCTTCGGGATTTTCAGCCTCCAAGTTCAGCGTGGTGGACGGCGCGGAAGTCGCCCACGATCCAGAACTTGAGGAAGCGTCCATCCGCTTCGCCAACGGCGACGATGCCGGCGCCGAGTCCGGCCTGCTGGAAACGCTGGGCCCCCAGGGCAGCCGGGCGCAACATGCGGATACCTGGCTGGCCCTGTTCGACCTGTACCGCGCCACCGGCCAGCAGGACAAGTTTGAGAACCTCGCCATCGAGTTTGTCGGACGGTTTGACCGCTCCGCGCCGCAGTGGTTTTCGATGCCCGCCATGGTCCAGCAGATGTCCAGCCCGACTGCCCAGGCCCCCGGCAATGGCCCGGCTGCCGACTGGATATGCCCGTCCGTGCTGGGCATCCAGACCGTCGCGACGCTGACGGCCGCGCTCGGCCGCGCGCCCATGCCCTGGCGCCTGGACTGGCACAACCTCAAGAGCATCGAGGCCGGCGCGGTGGAGCCGCTGAGCAAGGTGTTCAGCGGCTGGTCTGCACAGCCGGTCCAGCTGCGGTTCATCGGCGCGTCCCAGTTGCACCAGGTGTTGCAGGACGCGACCCCCTCGGGCGTGCGGGACACCGCCCAGGCCTGGTGGCAGCTCAGGATGGAAGCCTTGCGCGTGACGCACCAGCCCGATGAGTTCGAACTGACCGCGCTTGATTTTTGCGTGACCTACGAGGTGTCGCCGCCGGCCTGGGACAGCGCGCGTTGTGAATACAAGCCACTGGACCCGCATGGCGCCGCGATCAGCGGGCAGGCCATCATCGGCGACGTCTACCGCGACTCGGCGCCGTCCAGCATCAGCAGTGTGCTCGAAGGCGACACGCAGATGGATGGCAATTCACAAATGCCCAACCTGTTTGCGGTGGAGTTGTCGGGCCAGATCGAGGGCGATGCCATCGACGTGCTCGACAAGCTCGAAGCCAAGCTGATGGGCGCCGATATCATGGTCATTTCCTGCGCCAAGCTCATTCGCGTCGATTTTTCCGCTGCGGGCACCCTGCTGAACTGGGTCTCCGCACGTGAAGCAGAAAACCGCGCCGTGCAGTTCACCGAAGTCCATCGGCTGGTGGCTGCATTTTTCAATGTGATCGGCATCGCCGAACACGCCAGGGTCCTGTCGCGCATCGACTGACCTGCTGGACCGGCGCCTCGCGCCCATAACAGCGCGGCTTTCCTCCCTCCAAAGTCTTTCCGCTTTTGCGGCCTCGGACCACGTCCGCGCCTGCCTCGGGCGCGCGCAACATGCCGCGCCGGCTTCCTCACGCCTTGCACATGCCCTGGCCAACGGCGAGCACACGTGGCGCACAGGGCGATCACAGGGGTATTTATTACAACTTTGGCGCTGGCGAGCTCTCGGGCTGAGACAACACTTTCATTACGCGTGCTAAGTGCTTAATTTAGAACAGCTTTTAATCCTGTCAAGCTTTGAAATAGCTGCCTAAGTGCTTGATTTCATTGAAAAAATTTGTTGCAAAGCACTTGCACCGCAAAACTTTCCTGATAAAGTGGGAAAAAGTGCAATTTAGTGGTGAAAAGTGTTTTCCAAAGGTTTTTAACAGTGTTTCAAGGCGCTTCTTCTGTAGCTCTCGATACCAAGGGTCGGCTTTCTGTGCCGACCCGGCATCGTGACGTGCTCAGCGCCACCGCTGCCAGCCAGCTCACCATCACCAAGCACCCGCACGGTTGCCTGATGATATTCCCGCGCAACGAGTGGGAAAAATTTCGCGACCGCATTGCGGCGCTGCCCATGGATGCCCAATGGTGGAAGCGTATTTTTCTCGGCAATGCCATGGACGTCGAGATGGACGCCAGCGGCCGCGTCCTCGTCTCCCCTGAACTGCGCGCCGCTGCAGGCATCAGCAAGGACACGGTGCTGCTTGGCATGGGCAGCTTCTTCGAGCTGTGGGACGCGGCGACCTACGCTGCGCAGGAAGCTGAGCAGATGAAGGGCGCCATGCCCGACGTTTTCAGAGACTTTTCGTTCTAGAAAGACGGCGGTGCAAGACACATGGACACATCGCACCGTCTTGTTGAACGAAGCAGTCGAGGCGCTTCACATCCAACCGGACGGACATTACATCGACGCGACCTTTGGGCGCGGCGGCCACGCCCGCCTGCTTCTTTCGCGCCTGTCCGGCCAGGGCCGCCTGACGGCCTTCGACAAGGACCCCGAAGCCGTGGCAGAAGCGCAGGCCATCCAGGACCCGCGTTTTGCGATCCGCCACGAGGGCTTCATGCACCTGGGCGAGTTGCCCGAAGCCAGTGCTGCCGGCGTCCTGATGGACCTGGGGATCAGCTCGCCGCAGATCGACAACCCGGCGCGTGGCTTTTCGTTTCGCGGGGACGGCCCGCTGGACATGCGCATGGACACCACGCGCGGGCAGAGTGTGGCCGAGTGGCTGGCCGATGCAGAAACAGACACCATCGCGGAGGTCATACGTGAATATGGCGAAGAACGGTTTGCTGGGCAGATTGCAAAGGCGATTGATCGTCGCCGACAGGAGCGGGGCCCTTTTGGAACCACCGCTGAGCTGGCCGAAGTCGTGGCTGGCGCGGTCAAAACCCGCGAGCCGGGCAAGGACCCTGCAACGCGCACATTTCAGGCTTTTCGGATTTTCATCAACGCCGAGCTTGAAGAGCTGCAACAGGCGTTAGAGGCCAGTCTCAAAGTACTGCAACCTGGAGGACGTTTGGTGGTGATCAGTTTCCATTCGCTGGAAGACCGTATCGTCAAGCAGTTCATCGCCGAACATTCGCGCGAGGTGTTCGATCGCCGCGCGCCTTTTGCGGCGCCCAAGGCCATGCGCCTGAAAGCGCTGGAGCGCATCAAGCCAGGCGACGACGAAGTCGCCGCCAATCCGCGCTCGCGCAGCGCCGTCATGCGCGTCGCCGAACGCACCGACGTGCCGGTCCAGGTCATGACCCAGCGCTACCCGGGAGCAAGCGTATGAGGCGGCAATTTCCCGCCGGGCCGCCCCAAGGGAAATTAGCCCCTTTGGGGGGCAGCGCATTACACGCAGTGAAAAGCGTGGGGACTGCGTCATGACCCGCCTGAACCTCGTTTTGCTTATCGCTGTACTGTTCAGTGCGCTCTACCTCGTGCGCACCCAGTACGAGTCGCGCCGCCTGTACGTTGAGCTTGAAAAAGCCGCGGCGCAGAGTCGCAAGCTGGAGTCCGACAGGGAGCGCCTGCAGGTCGAAAAACGCGCCCAGGCCACGCCGCTGCGCGTCGAGCAGATTTCCAAGGAGCGCCTGCAGATGCGCACGACCACGCCGGCCATCACGCAGTATGTGACCTACAAACAGGCGCCCGCGGCGGAGGCTGCCCGTGAGTAGGAGCGTTCTTTATTCCTCCAGCCCCCTGCTGGCCAGCAAGACACCGGTCTGGCGCAGCAAGCTGATCGTGGCCGGCATTGCCCTGGCCTTTGCGGGTCTGGCGGGGCGCGCAGCTTATGTCCAGGTCATCGGCAATGACTTCTTCCAGCGCCAGGGCCAGGTGCGTTTCGCGCGCACCCTGGAGTTGCCGGCCAACCGCGGCCGCATTCTGGACCGCAACGGCCTGCTGCTCGCCACCAGTGTGCCTGCGCCCAGCATTTGGGCCATTCCCGAAGACGTGGACGCCAGCCGGGCCAAGCTCGCAGAACTTGCGCGCCTGCTGGAGATGCCGCTGGCCGACCTGAACAAGAAACTGGCCGACGAAGACAAGACCTTTGTCTGGATCAAGCGCCAGGTGGATGAGCCGGTGGCGCAAAAAATCCACGCGCTCGACATCAAGGGGATTTACCAGCGCAAGGAATACAAGCGCCAGTACCCGGAAGGAGAAACCGCTGCCCACGTCGTGGGCTTCACCAATGTGGAGGACCGCGGGCAGGAAGGCATCGAGCTGGCCTTCAACAAGGAGCTTTCGGGCAAGGCAGGTTCGCGCAAGGTGATCAAGGATAGGCTGGGGCGCGTCGTCGAGGACGTCGGCGAGCAGGTGCCGCCGCTGGACGGCAGGGACATCCAGCTCAGCCTGGACAGCAAGGTGCAGTTTTTCGCCTACCAGAAGCTGCGCGACGCGGTGATTGCGCGCAAGGCCAAGGCCGGCAGCGTGGTGGTGCTCGACACCATCACCGGCGAAGTGCTGGCGCTCGCCAACTACCCGAGCTACGTGCCCAACAAGCGGCAGAACCTGACCGGTGAGCAATTGCGCAACCGCGCGCTGACCGACACCTTCGAGCCGGGCTCGACCATGAAGCCGATCACCGTGGCCATGGCGCTCGAAGCCGGCCGCATCAAACCGCAGACCCTGATTGAAACCGGGCCGGGCCGGTTTGCCATGGGCGGGTTCACCATCAGCGACACACACAACTACGGCACGCTGACCGTCGAAGGGGTGATCCAGAAATCCAGCAACGTCGGCGCGCTGAAAATCGCGCAGAAGATGAGCCCGCACGAGATGTGGGACACCTACACCGCGCTGGGTTACGGGCAGAAGCCGCAAATCCAGTTCCCGGGCGCTGTGACGGGTCGCCTGCGCCCCTGGAAAAACTGGCGGCCGGTGGAGCAGGCCACCATGTCTTATGGCTACGGGCTGTCCGCGTCGCTGTTCCAGATGGCGCATTCGTACACGGCCTTCGCCCACGATGGCCAGATCATTCCGGCCACCATGCTCAAGAGCAGCGAACCGGCCGTGGGCATCAAGGTGTTTTCTGCCGACAATGCGCGCGCCGTGCGCAAGATGCTGCAGATGGCGGCGGCGCCCGGCGGCACCGGTCCGCTCGCGCAGACGGTGGGTTATTCGGTCGGGGGCAAGTCGGGGACTGCGCACAAGCAGGTCGGCAAAGGTTACGCCAGCAACAAGTACCGCGCATGGTTCACCGGCATGGCGCCCATCGACAACCCGCGCATCATCGTGGCGGTCATGATTGACGAGCCGAGCGATGGCAAATATTTCGGCGGCATCGCCGCCGCACCCGTTTTCAGCGAGGTGGTGCAGCAGACGCTGCGCATGATGGGCGTGCAGCCGGACATGAGCGTCAAGCCGCAAATTGCCTACGCTCCCGTCGAGGAGTCCTTCTGATGGAGCAGTTGCACACCCCGACACAGGCTGCGCAGTGGTTGCGCCAGCGCGTCACGGGCAGCCTCTGGACCGACAGCCGCAAGGTAGGCGAGGGCGACGGCTTTATCGCCTGGCCCGGCGCGGCGGTGGACGCGCGGCGTTATGTGGGCGAGGTGCTGGTGGCGGGCGCGCAGGCCTGCCTGGTGGAGCAGGAGGGCGCCGGGGATTACGGTTTTTCCGACAGCCGCGTGGCGGGCTACCGCGGCCTGAAAACCGCCACCGCACCGATAGCGGCGGAATTTTTTGATCATCCCGGCAACAGGCTGGACATGCTGGCGGTGACAGGCACCAATGGAAAAACCTCCACCGCGTGGTGGCTGGCCCAGGCGCTGGACAGCCTGCGCCGGCCTTGCGGCGTGGTCGGCACCCTGGGCATGGGCCAGCCCGGCGCCATGGTGTTCAACGGCCTGACCACGCCCGATCCGGTGCTGCTGCAGCAGCAGCTCAAACGCTGGGCCGATGATGGTTTCTCGGCGTGCGCGATCGAAGCTTCCTCGATAGGCATTGCCGAGCACCGGCTGGATGCGACCGCCATCGACGTGGCGATCTTTACCAATTTCACGCAGGACCACCTCGACTACCACCAGGACATGGCGTCCTACTGGGAGGCGAAGGCATCCCTGTTCCGCTGGCCCGGCCTGAAAGCCGCCGTCATCAACATCGATGACGCCAAAGGCGCGGCGCTGGCATTGGCGTTGCGTGATTCGGGCCTGGATGTCTGGACGGTGTCCTGCGCAGCGCCTGCGCGGCTGCAGGCCCAGGCGATCCACCACGGGCTGGACGCGCTGGCCTTTGATGTGGTCGAAGGCGAAGCGCGGCACCGTCTGTCCGTGGCCCTGGTCGGGCAATACAACGTGTCCAACCTGCTGGGTGTGATGGCGGGGCTGCGCGCCCTCGGCCTGCCGCTGCAGGACGTGGTCCAGGCCTGTTCCGGCCTGTCCCCGGTGCCCGGCCGCATGGACGCGGTCGCCGTGGCGGGACGGCCGCTGGTGGTGGTGGACTATGCCCACACGCCGGACGCGCTCGAGAAGGTGCTGGGCGCGCTGCGGCCGCTCGCCAGTGGCCGCAGCGGCCAGCTGTGGTGTGTTTTTGGCTGTGGCGGTGACCGGGATGCCGGCAAACGTCCCCTGATGGCGGCCGCTGCCGAAAAAGGCGCGGACCATGTGGTGGTGACCAGTGACAATCCGCGCAGCGAAGACCCGGCCCGCATCATCGAGCAGGTCCTGCAAGGTTTCAGCCGCAGGGACGTGGCCGAGGTCCAGCCCGACCGGGCGCTGGCCATCGCCCACACCGTCGCCCGCGCGCAGGCCGGCGACGTGATCCTGCTGGCAGGCAAGGGACATGAAAATTACCAGGAGACGGCCGGCGTCAAGGCGCCGTTTTCCGACAGGGCGCATGCCCAGGCGGCGCTGGATCGCGGCGCCGGCCGGCCCCTTGCTGCGGGAGGCATTGCATGATGACCTTGCAGCAGGCCCTGCAGTGGCTGCCTTCAGCCCGGCTCGTGGGGGACGGCTCGGTGGGGTTCCAGCGCGTCCACAGCGACACGCGCAGCCTGCGGCCCGGCGACCTGTTCGTGGCGCTCAAGGGCGAGCGTTTCGATGCGCATGACTTCCTGCCGCAGTCCTTCGGCCAGGGCGCTGTCGCCGCGCTGGCGCAGCGCGGCCTGTCCGCGGACCAGCCTGGGTTGCTGGTGGAGGATTCCCTCAAGGCCCTGGGCCAGCTCGCCGCCGGCTGGCGCGCCCAATTCAGCCTGCCGCTGATTGCCGTGACCGGCAGCAACGGCAAGACCACCGTCACGCAGATGATCGCCGCCATCCTGCGCGCCGCCAGCGGGGACGCAGCCTTTGCGACCGAAGGCAATTTCAACAATGACATCGGCGTGCCGCTGACCCTGCTGCGCCTGCGCGCCAGCCATCAGGCCGGCGTGGTGGAACTGGGCATGAACCACCCCGGCGAGATTGCCTACCTTGCCGCGCTGGCCCGCCCGACGGTGGCGCTGGTCAACAACGCGCAGCGAGAACACCTGGAATTCATGGCGACCGTGGAAGCCGTGGCCCGCGAGAACGGCGCGGTGATCACGTCGCTGGAGCCTTCCGGCGTGGCTGTTTTTCCGGCCGATGAGCCCTACACACCGGTCTGGAGAGCCCTGGCGGGCTCGCGCCGCGTGCTCACTTTCGCGGAGCAGGGCGAGGCGGATGTGACGGCTTCCTCCCGCTGGATGGGTGGCGCCTGGCAGGTCCAGGCGGCCACGCCTGAAGGCAGGCTCGATTTTTCGCTGCAGGTGGCGGGCCGCCACAACGTCAAGAATGCCCTGGCCGCCGCCGCCTGTGCGCTGGCGGCCGGCGTGGCATTGCCGGCCATTGCCAGCGGCTTGTCGGGTTTTTCGCCGGTCAAGGGGCGCTCGCGCGCCTTGCAATTGAGTCTGGCCGGCCGGGCCCTCACGCTGGTCGACGACAGCTACAACGCCAACCCGGACTCGGTGCGCGCGGCTATCGATGTGCTCGCCGAACTGCCCGGGCCGCGCCTGCTGGTGCTCGGTGACATGGGGGAAGTGGGCGACCAGGGCCCCGCTTTCCACGCCGAAGTGGGCGAGCATGCGCGCGAACGCGGCATCGAGCAGGTCTTCACCCTGGGGACGCAGTCTGTCCATGCGGCGCGGCATTCCGGCGCCGGCCGCCACTTCGAAGATGACCTGGCGGCGCTCCAGGCCGCCGTGACGGCAGCCCTGCCCGGCCTGGGCAGCGTGCTGGTCAAGGGTTCGCGTTTCATGAAGATGGAAAGGGTGGTTGAAACCATCACGACCTGCGCACAACAACAAAAAGAGGAAGACTCCCATGCTGCTTAGCCTGGCTCAATGGCTCCAGACCATGTCACCGGAATTCGGTTACTTCCGCGTGTTCCAGTACCTCACATTCCGCGCCGTGATGGCAGCGCTGACCGCCTTGCTGATCGGGCTGCTGGCAGGGCCTTTTGTGATCCGCCGGTTGACCCACCTGAAAATCGGGCAGCCGATTCGCGAATACGCGATGCAGACCCATTTGAGCAAAAGCGGCACGCCCACCATGGGCGGCGTGCTGATTCTCCTGTCCATCGGCATCTCGACCCTGCTGTGGTTTGACCTGAGCAACCGCTTTGTCTGGATCGTGTTGATCGTGACCCTGGGCTTTGGCGCCATTGGCTGGGCCGATGACTGGCGCAAGGTCGTGCACAAGGACCCGGAAGGCATGCGTTCCCGGGAAAAATACCTGTGGCAGTCGGTGATCGGGCTGCTGGCCGCGCTGTACCTGGTGTTCAGCATTTCGGAAAGCTCCAACCTGCGGGTTCTGGAGCTTTTCTTCAGCTGGGTGCAGTCGGGTTTTGATGTGAACCTGCCGCCCAAGGCCGGCCTGCAACTGCCCTTCTTCAAGGAGATCAGTTACCCGCTGGGCGTGTTCGGTTTTGTGCTGCTGACCTACCTTGTGATCGTGGGTTCGAGCAATGCGGTCAACCTGACCGACGGGCTGGACGGCCTGGCGATCATGCCGGTGGTCATGGTGGGTTCGGCGCTCGGCGTGTTTGCCTATGTGACCGGCAGTTCGGTTTATTCGAAATACCTGTTTTTCCCGCACATTCCCGGCTCCGGCGAGTTGCTGATTTTTTGTTCGGCCATGGCCGGCGCCGGTCTGGCCTTCCTGTGGTTCAACACCCATCCCGCGCAGGTTTTCATGGGCGACGTGGGAGCACTGGCCCTGGGCGCGGCCCTGGGCACCATCGCGGTCATCGTTCGTCAGGAAATCGTGCTGGCCATCATGGGCGGCATCTTTGTCGTGGAGGCCCTGTCGGTGATGGCCCAGGTGATGTACTTCAAGTACACCCGCGCCCGCTACGGCGATGGGCGTCGCCTTTTCAAGATGGCGCCCCTGCACCATCATTTTGAAAAGAACGGCTGGAAGGAAACCCAGGTGGTCGTGCGTTTCTGGATCATCACCATGCTGCTGTGCCTCATCGGCCTGTCAACCCTGAAACTGCGATGACGCCAGAAGAACCCATCCTCCCCGGCGCGCCGCCCGAACAGCCTCCTGCAGAGCTGGCGCCCGTCTCCGTGCCTGCGCCTGGTACCCCGCCGGCAGGGGAAGTGCTGACAGATCCCGAGCCGGCGCGTCCTGCCGTGGCCGGCAAGGCGGCTGCGCGGCCCCTGCCCGACACGTTGACGGCAGCGCGCGACGCCGCCGCCTTTGTGGCGCAGCTGTTCGTCGACGTGAGCGCGCCGGAGCAGGCTGCAGCGCCCGTCGCCTCGGCTGACGCGCTGCCAGGGGCTGACGCCACTGCGCCGGGGAGCATCGAACAGGATGGGCCGGTGGACGCCCTCATCGCGGCCCTGACGTCGCCGTTGCAGGGGCAACATGTGCTTGTGCTGGGCCTGGGCGCTTCCGGTCTGGCCATGGCGCGCTGGTGTGTGCGGCAGGGGGCCCGCGTCACGGTGGCCGATACGCGCGAGGCGCCGCCGCAACTGGCACGGCTGCAGCTCGAATTGCCGCAAACAGAATTTCGCGCCGGCGCTTTCGGGGCCGACCTGGTCGAGGGCCAGGACGTCCGCGCCGTTTTCCGCAGTCCCGGCCTGTCGCCGGAGATGGTGGCCCCGGTCTGGCAGGCGGCGCAGGCCATCGGTTTGCGGGTTGGCGGCGAACTGGACCTGTTTACAAGCGCCTTGCGGGAGCTTGAGGCTGGACTGGGCTACGCACCGCAGGTGCTGGCGATCACCGGCACCAACGGCAAGACGACCACGACGGCGCTCACCGGGCTGCTCGTCGCCCATGCCGGCAAGACCGTAGCGGTGGCAGGCAACATTGGCCCCGGCCTGCTGGACACGCTGGCCGGCCACCTGGATGCGGGCACGTTGCCCGAGGTCTGGGTGCTGGAGCTGTCCAGCTTCCAGCTCGATGGCGTTCAGGATTTCGAGCCTGCCGCGGCCACGGTGCTGAACCTGACGCAAGATCATTTGGACTGGCATGGCAGCATGGCGGCTTACGGCGCTGCGAAAGCGCGTGTCTTCGGCAGCCGGGCCTTGATGGTGCTCAATCGCGACGATCCCGCGGTGATGGCCATGTTGCCGGAACCCGTGCGCGCGAAGTTGCAAAAGCCGCAGTGGCGCGAGTACCTGACTTTTGGGCTGGGGATGCCGGAGCGGCCGGGTGACTTTGGCATCGAGACCGTCAATGGCATGGCCTGGCTGGTGCGTGCGGCCGAAGCCGACGAAACCGTCAAGCGCCGCAAGGACGACGAAGTGACGCTGCACATCCAGCGCCTGATGCCGGTGGAGGCCATGCGCCTGCGCGGGCGTCACAACGCCACCAACGCGCTGGCCGCGCTGGCGCTGGCCGGTGCGGTGGGCTGCAAGCTGGCGGCCATGCTGCATGGACTGCGCGAGTACACCGGCGAGCCGCACCGCGTCACGCCCGTGGCTGTGGTCAGGGATGTCGAGTATTTTGACGACAGCAAGGGCACCAATGTGGGCGCCACGGTGGCGGCGCTGACCGGCCTGGGGGCCGAACGTAAGCTGGTGCTGATCGCGGGAGGGGATGGCAAGGGCCAGGACTTCTCGCCGCTGGCTGAACCGGTGCGCAAACATGCGCGTGCCGTGGTCCTGATCGGGCGCGATGCGCCGCAGATACGCGCTGCGCTGGAAGGCACGGGTGTGGACCTGCTCGATGCCGACTCCATGTCGGCGGCCGTTGCGCTGGCGGCGCGCCAGGCGCAGACCGGCGATGCGGTGCTGATGTCCCCCGCCTGTGCGAGTTTTGACATGTTCGACAACTACGGGCACCGCGCCCAGGTTTTCTGCGATGCCGTGCAAACACTCGCCAACGATGCCGGGGTGCTGTCATGACGGTTGCCACACGTCTTGCCGGCTGGTTCTCGGGCCTGGGCGGGGCGGCGGGCGACGGCTTGCCTGTGCGCCTGGGCGGGCAGGGGGCTTCGCGCACGGCATCCGCGCCGGTGCGCATGTCGGGTGTGGACCAGGCGCTGATCTGGGTCACGGTGGCCCTGCTGGTGTGGGGTCTGGTGATGGTGTATTCCGCCTCGGTGGCGATGCCCGACAACCCCAAGTTTGCGCGCTACGCCCACACCCATTTCCTGCTGCGCCACGCCCTTTCGCTGGGCGTTGCCGTGGCAGTGGCCCTGCTGGCCTTCCAGGTGCCGGTCGCGACCTGGGAAAAACTGGCGCCCTGGCTGTTCATCATCTCGCTGGTGCTGCTGATGCTGGTGCTGGTGCCGTTCATAGGCAAGGGGGTCAACGGCGCGCGCCGCTGGATCTCGCTAGGCTTCATGAACTTCCAGCCATCCGAACTCGCCAAGTTTGCGGTGCTGCTGTATGCCGCGGACTACATGGTGCGCAAGATGGAAGTCAAGGAGCGCTTCTTCCGCGCCGTCATGCCCATGGCCGTCGCCATAGCCATCGTGGGCCTGCTGCTGCTGGCCGAGCCCGACATGGGCGCCTTCATGGTGATCTCGGTGATCGCCATGGGCATTCTTTTCCTGGGCGGCGTGAACGCGCGCATGTTTTTTGTCATCGCCACCGTGGTGGTGATTGCGTTTGCGCTGATGGTGATGCTCAGCGACTGGCGCCGGGAGCGTATTTTTGCCTATCTCGATCCGTGGAGCGACAAGTATTCGATGGGCAAGGGTTACCAGTTGTCGCACTCGCTGATCGCCTTCGGGCGCGGCGAGGTGTTTGGTGTCGGCCTGGGCGGCAGCATTGAAAAACTGCACTGGCTGCCGGAAGCCCACACCGACTTCCTGCTCGCCGTCATCGGCGAGGAGTTCGGCTTCCTCGGCGTGCTGTGTGTCATCGGCGCCTTCATGTGGATGACGCGCCGCATCATGCACATCGGCCGCCAGTCGATTGCGCTGGACCGCCTGTTTGCCGGCCTGGTCGCGCAGGGCGTGGGCATCTGGATCGGTTTCCAGGCCTTCATCAACATGGGTGTCAACCTGGGCGCCTTGCCCACCAAGGGCCTGACCCTGCCGCTCATGAGTTATGGCGGCTCGGCGATTTTGATGAACCTGATTTCATTGGCGGTGGTGCTGCGCATCGACTACGAGAACAGGTTGCTTATGAGAGGGGGCCGAAGTTGACCAGGTGCGCCCTCATCATGGCCGGCGGCACCGGCGGCCACATCTTCCCGGGGCTGGCCGTGGCGGAAGCCTTGCGTGAGCGCGGCTGGCGCGTGCACTGGCTGGGCGGCAAGGGAACGGACAGCCGCCCCAGCATGGAAAGCCAGCTGGTGCCGCCGCGCGGTTTTGTATTTGAAACCATCGATTTTTCGGGCGTGCGCGGCAAGGGGCCGGTCACGCTGGCGCTGCTGCCGCTGCGTCTGCTCAAGGCCTTCTGGCAAAGCATTGGCGTGGTGCGCCGGGTCCGGCCTGACGTGGTGGTGGGCCTGGGCGGCTACATCGCCTTTCCGGCCGGCATGATGAGTGTGCTGCTGGGCAAGCCGCTGGTGCTGCACGAGCAGAACTCGGTGGCCGGCATGGTCAACAAGGTGCTGGCCGGCGTGGCCGACCGGGTCTTTACCGCGTTTCCGGGTGTGCTGAAAAATGCGCAATGGGTGGGCAACCCGCTGCGGCCCGCATTCACACAGCAGCCAGATCCGGCGACCCGGTTTGCCGGCCGTAGCGGGCCTCTGAAGGTTCTCGTGGTCGGCGGCAGCCTGGGCGCTCAGGCGCTCAACAGCATCGTGCCCCAGGCGCTGGCCCTGATCCCGCCGGCGCAACGGCCTGTCGTGACCCACCAGAGCGGCGCGCACCAGATCGAAGCGCTGCGGGAGAACTACCGCAGCGCGGGCGTAGAGGCCGAACTGACGCCTTTCATCGAGGACACGGCCGCAGCCTTTGCTGAGGCCGATCTGGTGGTGTGCCGCGCCGGCGCGAGCACCGTGACGGAAATTGCCGCGGTGGGCGCCGCCGCGCTGTTTGTGCCCTTTCCTGCGGCGGTGGACGACCACCAGACCCGCAATGCAGCTTTTCTGGTGGACCAGGGCGGAGGTTGGTTGGTGGCGCAGCAGGCGTTGACACCGCAGTACCT
>Ga0307516_10004280_pt1 | contig 17726 bp, 14 predicted proteins | sample 19_EM_MG_FD_203310 | JGI IMG/M metagenome (GOLD analysis project Ga0307516, IMG submission 203310) | Populus trichocarpa ectomycorrhiza microbial communities from riparian zone in the Pacific Northwest, United States - 19_EM | ecosystem: Host-associated > Plants > Roots > Unclassified | place... | reverse complement strand
TGGACCCACATGAAGGCCTTTTACGACAACTTCAATTTCCCGGCGGTCGGCACGCTTCCCGCGCAGGATCTGAGCGGCAACGCACCAGCCCAAGTACCGCTAGACACCGTGTCGGTTTCGGTGAATGCGACGTTGCCGATCGTCCCCGCATCGCTGGGCACCATCGAAACGGCCGCCACCGTCTACTATCGTAGCCGAACCACCTTCCATGACGTCATCAACCTGGGCACCTTTCCTCTGGACGCGGATACGTCACCCGGATACACCACGGTCAATCTGACGGCCAATTGGAACAAGATTTTCGGCAGCAAAGTGGACGCCGGCCTGTGGGTCAAGAACGCAACCAACCGGTACACTGTGATCTACAAAAGCGCACAAGCCGGTTTGGGTTATGCCGACGTCACCTACGGCGACCCGCGCACATTCGGCGCCAACGTTCGCTACAGCTTCTGACGAGGATAGGGCATGAGCAAGATCAACTTTGATAATCGCGTCGCGATCGTCACCGGTGGGGGCAATGGGTTGGGACGGGATTATTGCATCGAGCTCGCCAAGCGCGGCGCTCAAGTCGTGGTGAACGACCTGGGCGGCACAGGTGCGGGTCTCGGACAATCTAAATCCGCCGCGGACAACGTGGTGGCGGAGATCAAGGCGGCCGGGGGCAGGGCCATAGCGAGCTATGATTCTGTCGCGACCCGCGCCGGCGGCAATGCCATCGTCGATGCGGCCATGGCGGCTTTTGGACGGGTCGACATCGTCATCAACAATGCCGGCTTTTTACGCAACAGCCGCTTCGAAGACCTGACCGACGAACAACTCGATTCAATTTTGGGTGTACATCTGAAAGGCGCCTTCTATGTGAGTCAGCCGGCTTACCGCATCATGAAGGAGCAAAAATACGGCCGTTTCGTTTTCACGTCCTCCGCCTCGGCGATGTTCGGACATCCCTGGCAGACGAATTACGCAGCTGCCAAGGGGGGGCTCATGGCCTTGTCGAACGTGGTCGCTTTGGAGGGCCTACGGCACGGCATCCAATCGAATGCCCTGATGCCCACGGCCAATTCGCGGCTTTCCGGCGAGATGCACGACGGGTGGACGGAAGTCACCAACGTATCGAAGATCTTGGCCGAAGTCGATTTCGCCACAGTGAACCCGCTTTTGGTGCCCGAAGCGAACACGCCGCTCGTGCTTTACCTCGTGAGCGAGCGCTGCAAGGCGACCCATGGAATTTATTCGTGCAATTCGGCACGGTATGCGCGAGTGTTCATCGGGGCTACCGAGGGCTATGTGGCCAACGGCGGGCGTATTGCAACGCCCGAGGAAATCGAGGCCAATTGGAGTGCCGTGGAAGATCGCGCCCGTTACCATACTCCTCAGAGCGTCTACGAGGAATTCCTGCCGGTAGTCCAATCCGTCAAGCGCGCGAAGCAAACCTAGTCTTACCTCAACGCCTCCTGTTTCGCGTGGCGGGTGTCCTTGGGTTTGTGCTCGAGGTCGACTCGCAGCCGCCTCAATTTGAGGGTTTTAATGCGCCAGCACCCCTCGATGCAATCATAGGTCTCCAGATAGTGACCGAAGCCGTGCAAGGATTTGATGGGTGAAGAAGACTCTTCGGTCCAGCGGATCCGATCCTCCATCGCCCAAATTCCGTTCGCTGAATTCTGTGATGTGATGGAAATTTCCGGGCAGTGCCCAAAATGAGCCGTGACCGCATCCTCGAGACTGCGCGCCGACAGCTCAACGATCTTTTCGGGGCCGACGAGCACGCAACCCGGCAGATCATCGCTCAAGTCGAAAACTGCATCTGCGGCGAATAAACCGGCGAATCCCGCCCAATCCTTGGTGTCGACGAAGCGAAAATAGCGCGCTTTGAGCTGTTTGATCTCTTCGATCGCAAGAAGTTTATCGATTTGGTTCACGATTCCGGTCAGAACGGCAATACGAAGGCGCCGCGCTCGATCTTTAATGGGCGCTGATACGAAGGATCATTGCGATCACGCGAGGCAATTCCGGTCAGCGCATACGCGGCCGACGCTTCGGCAGGTACTTCTATGTCGTTGAGCGAGCCGCCCCACTCGATCACGCATTTGCGCGCCGCGATCGCCCATTTGCCACCGCGCCTTTCCAGCCGGTCCAAGTACCGGCCGCCGTGAACGGAGGTGGCGGGGCCAAAGTTGTTACGGCCGGCGAACAGCCAATACGTTTCGGCATGGGCCGTGTCACCTTCCAATTCGCAGCGGTGGTTCAGGATGTAGTGCTTGTGACCATGCTGGTACTTGCTGTGATAAGCGAACGCCCAGTCGACGAACTTCTCCGCCGTCCCCACGAACGCGCCGTGATCGTCCATCGCGCCGGGATGATAAGCGGACAACAGCATCTCACGATCGAATCGATCGACACCGCTGCAATACCGCAGCTCGCAGTCCAGAATCTCCTGGCGATCAATCAGCGCTTGGACGGCTGGGGGCAAGGTCGATTCGGTCATCCGCCTTCTCCTGTCTGTGGCTGGTGCCGCGGACGCAAGTTGACCACGCGACCGCCCACCCTCTCCGCTTTTCTAGTACTTGAAGTTGACCGCTACTCCATAGGTGCGGGGTAAACCGAAGGTCGCTGCTGTGGTGGCCGCGGGTAACGTCGGATTGAGCGGAGCAATTCCCGGTGCGGCGTACACGAACGTCTCGTAGTTTTTATTGGTCAGGTTCTTGCCCCATATCGACACATTGAGCATGCCGCGTCCAACAGGAATCTCAGCCAATGAGAATCGTCCATTGATGAGCGTATAGCCTCCGATCGCCGTCGATACCTGCGGCACCGAGTAGTAGCTGGTCGTGAAGTTCGCGTCCGCATCCAACCGCCAGACGCCATAATTGGTTCGTACAATGTCGTACAGCGCGGAAATTGATCCCGTCCATTTGGGCATCTGCTGCAGCTTATTCTGGATCGGCACCGACCCGCCGGTTGCATTCGGATTCTGAAACGGATTGGTTGAGGGAGCCTGATTCCCGTGCAGGTAATTCACGGCCATGTTGATGGTCAGGCTGTCAACGGGCAGGAAGGCAGCATCGAGTTCGACACCGTAGGTGTAGATGTTCGGTCCATTGAAAAATTCAACGGTCGAGGAACTAACGGTTTGGATGTTCTCCTGCGGATCCTTCCAGGTCGAATAGAACACATCGCCATTGACGCGTACACGATGATTCAGCCACTCGGACTTCGTCCCGAGCTCGAACGCACTGACCTTGCTCGGCTCGATGAACTGAAAGACCTGCCCCGCGAGTCCGATGACTGCCGCCTGATAACCGGTCGAGTAGCGCAGGTAGCTATTGACATCCTTGGTCCAGTCGTAGGCGACCGTCGCCATCGGCAGCGCCGAAGTGTGCGTATTGGTGGCCGTGCATTGCGCGGGGCGCGGCGCGGCGCTACAGATGTAATTCGGCGGAGGCGGCGTCGGACTCGGCGGTACGGGATAGGTGACTTGGGTATACACGCCGCCGACCGGGCGCGAGTCCTTCTTCTTGTCCTGACCAACGCGTACGCCGACGGTGTATGAGAATTTGTCCTGCGCGCCGCCCGGCCGCCAGGTTGCCTGACCGAATGCGGCGGCAGAGGTTTGGCTGACGTCGGCGCCGGTCTGGCTCGGGCCCAGGCTGTATGGCGGATCGAGGGCGACGGCGTTACCCGGCACCACGGGCACGAAACCCGGCGGGCCCGACGTGATTGCATTCGGAAACGCCGTTCCGAAGTAAGTCGCTTCGAGCTGCGTTCCATGTTCGCCCAACCAAAAGAGACCCGTCACCCACTTCAAAGTGTCGGTCGTTCCCGTGAGCTGGAGCTCTTCCGATACTTGGCTGTGCTCGATTTCATAGATCGGCGCGGGACCGGTGATGATACCCAGCTGCGGCGCCCCGACAAAAGCTCCCGGCAGCACCGCAGAGGTGGACGCGGTGTTCCAAAGCGTCGACTGATCCTTTCGGTAGGCGGTGATCGATTTCAGCGCAAGACTGTTGCCGATATCCCAATTGAGCGTCACCCGATGGCCATAGAATTTCTGCGGGTCATCCGGACGGTAGGTGGGATAGGCAATGCTCGTGATGCGAGCCCCTTGGATCGGCCAAATCGTCTGCGTGAAGGTGGGCGCCGTGTATTGATACAGATCATTGGTCGAAAGCAGCTGATTGAACACCTCCGTCGACTTCACCTGCATCCAGTCGAACGAGTACTCCGCCTTGACCTCATCCGCCGGCCTCCACAGCGCCGTGAAGCGAGCCCCGGTGTACTTCGTCTGTCCGAAGTTCTGTTGTCCCGGCGCGGGATTGGTCTGCCAGCCGCTGTCCGCGCTATGTACAAAATCAATCTTGGTGGCCACCCCGGCGATGCTCGGGAGGTCGAGGTGCGTGGCGGTGTTGTAGTAGCCGTAATTTCCACCCTCGACGTTTTGCCGAATGCCGAATGTGCCGGTCGGCTCCTGCGTGACGAATCGCACGGCGCCGCCTTCGGCGTTCTTTCCGAATAGCGTGCCTTGCGGTCCGCGCAGCACCTCGATGCGCTCGATCTCGTTCAACTGCAACGCCACGGATGTCTGACGGCCGTAGAACACGTCGTCGATATAGATGGGCACCGGATTTTCGTTGGTGACGTTGACGCCGTTCGGGTCGACGAAGCCGCGAATGGCCACTTCCAGCACCGTTTGATTGCCCGCGAATGGCTCGATGCGCAACGATGGCACCTGGCCGCCCATCAAGTCATTGAGATTTGTGATATTGCGGCGAGTGAGCTCGTCACTGCTGAGTGCCGTGATAGAAAGCGGCACTGACTGCAAAGATTCGGAGCGCTTTTGCGCCGTCACCACGATTTCCTCCAGGCCGACGGCGGCGGGCGTGGGCGATGAAGCCGTTTGCGCCCGACTTCCACTCCAGCCGAACAAAGCCAGCACAGCGATCGCAGCCCCTGCGCGCAGATTGTTGCCGCCCTGATAGGACCCATCCACGTGTGGTTGATTGCCGGTCAAATACATAAAGTGCCCCCGTATCGATTTGATAATGAGCGGTTACGCCGCCTCTGGCGCCAATACTACCGGTGAAAAAATCCAAAGTCGAGTTTTCGCATGTTGTTCATGTATATGAACCTGCGTCGCACCATACGACAATCGCGAAATTCAAAAAAAACCGCTTCGGACTGATGTTCGCAATACCGGGAGTTGGCACTCCCGAAGACCACAGCGGCGCCTAAGTTTGCGGCTTCAGCGCGCGCCTCCGAAAATCGTTACAATCCATCCCGGACGGAGTCATCCGTGAAATGTAGTGTGTCCTGGATTGCGCACCCTCTTTGGTGAGTCATGAAAATAGGCGTCATCTACCCCCAAACTGAGCTGCAGGGCGACCCCGAGGCCGTGCGCCGCATCGGCGTGGCAGCCGAAGATCTGGGCTATGATCATCTTCTGGCCTACGACCACGTGCTCGGCGCAACTCATGACCGCGCGCCGAAGCTCACCGGCCCCTATACCGACAAGCATCCATTTCACGACCCCTTCGTCATGTTTGCGTACCTCGCGGGAATTACGAAGCGCATTGAGTTCGTGACCGGCATTCTTATCCTACCCCAGCGTCAGACCGTGCTTGTTGCCCGGCAAGCGGCTGATCTTGATCTTCTGTCGCATGAGCGCTTCAGACTCGGCGTCGGAATCGGCTGGAACTATGTCGAGTACGATTCGCTGGGCCAGGACTTTCACAGTCGCGGCAAACGGGTCGGCGAGCAGATCACCCTGTTGCGCCGCCTCTGGTCGGAACCACTCGTCGATTTCGAAGGTGCGTTCGACCGGATCGACCGGGCGGCACTGAACCCGCGGCCACTGCGCACGATCCCCATTTGGTTTGGTGGCTTTAAGGACGTGGCGCTCCGGCGGGCCGCCGCGCTCGGCGACGGTTTCATCTTCATTGAGGGAGCCGGAGATGCGTTCGAACTTACCTCGCGGTTGCAGCAGTACTTGAAGGACGCCGGACGGTCGGGGAGCGGCTTCGGCCTGCAGTGCAACCTGCAAAAGGCGAAAAGTCCCCAGGCCGTTATTGAGGCGGCCTCGCGCTGGCGGGATATCGGAGGCACTCACGTATCCGTCGTCACGATGGGCCAGAACTTTACGACCATTGATCAGCACATCGATCATATGAAGATGGTAGCGGATGCCATTCGAAAGGCCGGGCTGTGACCGCTAGTCCGGGGGAGTCGCCGTTAATCATCGGGTGTCTTCCCGGATGAGGTCGGCGGCCCGTCCGGCAAGCGCCATCATGGGGCCATTGGTATTGCCGGAAATCATTTCCGGAAACATCGACAAATCGACGACGCGAAGATTCTCGACGCCGCGTACCCTTGATCTTGAATCCAACACAGCCCCCTGCTCGCACCCCATTCGACACGTACCGCAGGCGTGATAGCCCGATTGACCCAAGCGGGCGAACGCGTCGACGATCTCTTCGTCTGATTGCACGCCGATGCCCGGTGTGGTCTCCTCGGCTACAAAACTCGCAAGCGGCTTTTGCGCCATCCAGCGCCGCATCAGCTTGACCATGTCGATGCTCGCGAGGCGGTCCTCATCGGTGGACAGGTAATTGGGATGAATCGTCGGTGGATCATCGCAGTTGGGAGAGCGGATCATCACTGTGCCGCGGCTTTTTGGCCGCAACACGTAGCCGAACACCTGCATACCGGGAGATTTCTCGAATTCATACGACTCCGCGGCAAAATTCATCGAATAAGGCGCCATCATCAACTGCACATCAGGTCTGTCCAAGCCGGGACGCGAACGTGCAAAGCCGCCGATATCGTAGGACCCCCCCGCCATGACTCCGGTCCGTGTGGCGAAATAGCGCAAAGTATTCATGATCAACGGCAGACCGCCGAACGCTCTGTTTAAACTACCGCCCAGCTTCAGCCGATGCTGGATGAACAGAAGGCGATGCTCGCGCATGTTCTGCCCCACATCCGGGCTGTCGACCAGCGTGGCGATGCCCATGCTCTGCAACAGCCCGCCCGGGCCGATGCCCGACAACTGCAACAGTTTCGGCGACTGCAAGGCCCCCGCCGACAAGATGATTTGGCGCGCCCTGTATTCCTGGGAACCCCCAGCCCGTTTCGCGAGTACCCCAAAAGCGCGGCGGCCATCGAATAACGCCCGTTGCACGGTGGTGTCGGTGAGCACCGTTAAATTGGCACGGCGCCGAGCTGGCTTTAAAAACGCTTGCGCAGCGCTTTGGCGGCGGCCGCCTTTGATCGTCGCACTGAGATACGCGATGCCCTCCTGATCGAGGCGATTCAGATCCTCCTTCACCGGAATGCCAAGATCCCGCGCGGCGGCGAGTACGGCGTCGCCCAGCTTGTATCGCGGGGAACTCGAGGAAATGCCGAGGGGACCGCCAACACCGCGCAGATCGTCCGCACCGAGCCAGTGGTCTTCCATACGTTTGAAGTACGGCGATATCGCGTTCCAACACCATTCGCCGAGGCCGAGCCGCGCCCAATCGTCATAGTCCTGAGCCTGCCCGCGGATATACACCATGCCGTTGATCGAACTGGAGCCGCCGAGCAACTTGCCACGCACCCAGTATTCGGCGCGCTGACCGTTGCTGGCCTCCGGCTCGGTCGGGAAGAACCAGGCATATTTGGGGTCGCTTAGCAATTTACCGAACCCCTTCGGCATGTGTACCAGCGGATGAGAGTCCTCGGGGCCCGCTTCGACCAGCAGAACTTGCGAACGTCCGTCCGCCGAGAGGCGGTCCGCGAGAACGCAACCCGCGGAGCCCGCGCCAACGATGAGGTAGTCGAATTGTGTCATTTACACTAGTTCGCATTTGTGAACATCGTTCATATTATACGTGATTGGCGGCAATGCGATAGACCATCGCCGACGCGCCCGGGCCCTTCCCATGCTACGGTGATCTTATCGGGCGGGACAACAATGGTACGTTATACGCATATTTGAATTCCCAAAGTGAGCGAAAACGCGTAGGCTCGTTGCCACTCTCTACGGGAATTCGGCGAGAACCACACATGCGGTATCAACTATTCGGACGCTCCGGGCTGCGCGTTTCCGAACTCTGTTTGGGCACCATGACGTTTGGCAATACTGAGTGGGGTACGCCCGAGTCCGATGCCAAGGAGATGTACAGCCGCTTTCGCGATATGGGCGGCAACTATGTGGATACCGCCAATGAAATGTACGCCGAGGGACGCTCCGAGGAGATCGTCGGCCGACTCGTTTCCGGTCACCGCCATGAAGTTGTCGTTGCGACGAAATATACGTTTGCCATGCCGGGCGGCCGTAATCCCAATGCCGGCGGCAATCACCGCAAGAGCCTGCTGCGTTCGCTCGAAGGCAGCCTCAAGCGATTGAATGTGGACTACGTGGATGTGATGTGGATACACGCCTGGGACCCCGCGACCCCGTCTGACGAACTGATGCGAGCCATGGATGATGCGGTGCGCCAGGGCAAGATCTTGCACATCGGCGCATCAAATACGCCGGCGTGGGTGGTTTCACAATGCAACATGCTGGCTGACATGCGCGGCTGGACCCCCTTCGCTGGATTGCAGGTCGAATACAGCCTGGTCGAGCGCGGTGTCGAGCGGGAAATTTTACCCATGGCCAAGCAACTCAATCTTAGCGTTGCCGCATGGTCGCCACTGGGCAGCGGACTTTTGACTGGTAAATATGCGAACCCGTCGGGCAAAGAGCCGAAGCGCCTCGATTCCGTCGCGCTCAAGACAATCGACGGACACAATTCCGCGATCGCCGCCGCTGTGGGGCTGTTGGCTGCGGAAATCGGTCGCAGCCCGCCCCAGATCGCACTCAACTGGCTGCGCGCGAAGCCCGGAGTGATTCCGATCGTCGGCGCGCGCACTCTGGCACAGTTCGACGATAATTTCGGTTGCCTGGATTTCGCGCTGACCTCGGAGCAGCTCGAACGGCTAGATGCGGTATCGGCACTGCCGCTTGGCTATCCGCACGACTTTCTGCAGAAAACCCGATTCATCGCCAACGCCGGGTTCCAAGACAAATTGGATCTGCGCAAACTATGAGGCTACACGAGGACATTCAATGACTCTTCACTGAAGGGCATCAGCTCGTCGCCGGCCCGCACTTTCCGAACCCACTGTGGGTCGTGAAGCAAAGAGCGGCCCACTTCGACCAAGTCGAACTCTCCTCGCGCAAAGCGTTCCATGAGCGGTTCGAAATTGTTTCCGCTTGCCGCCGAGCCTTCGCGCTTCGAATCGTACATCCCCTTGTTCAGTCCGATGCCGCCCACGGCCATACTGAGCTTACCGGTCACTTTTTTCGCCCATCCGGCCAGGTTCAGCGGCGATCCGTCGAATTCGGCCCGATCGAAATAGCGCACGCTGGCATCGAAGACGTCCACCCCCGCATCGGCGATGGGAGCCAGGATGGCCTCCAATTCCTGAGGCGTCTGCGCAAGACGCGCTCGGAAATCCTGCTGCTTCCATTGTGAAAAACGAAACACGATGGGCCGCTCCGGGCCGATGGCGCGGCGGATGTTTTTGACGATTTCCGCCGCAAACTCCGAGCGGCGCCCGATATCGCCGCCCCAACGGTCCGTTCGCCGATTGGTCTCCGACCAGAGGAAATTATCCGGTAGATACCCGTGCGCGCCGTGGATCGCGATGCCGTCAAAGCCAACGGCCATCGCGTTGGCCGCGCTCCGCCCATAAGCGGCGATCGCGTCCTCGATGTCCCGTTCCGTCATGGGCGCCGTGGGTGCGGCGAAATCGGCCAAGTCCTCATTGGACAGTGAACTCTGTCTACCGGTGGGCCCCCAAAGACCGCTGGGCCTGCAACTCGGCTCGTCCGGATGCGGTCCGGTTCCGGCTTTGCGCAGCACACCCTGGTGCCATAGCTGCGGCATGATGACCCCGCCCGCCGCATGCACGTCCCGCACCACGCGCCGCCAACCTGCCAGCGCCTCTTCGCCATGCAGGTGCGGCACATTGGTCTCGTTCAAGCCAGCATCGCCCAGCGCGGCGGGGTGGTCGATTCCCACACCTTCGGTGATGATGAGACCGACATCGCCCTCCGCGCGGCGGCGATAGTAGGACGCAACGTCCTCGCCCGGAACGCCCCGCGGCGAGAAGTTCCGGGTCATGGGTGCCATGACGATGCGATTCTTGAGGCCGAGATTGCGCAGGGCCAAAGAAGAAAAGAGCGGAGCGACCAACGGATTCATGGCAATCGCAGGGCGCTCAAGTCTGAGATTCCGGCAGCCGCACGATGAGGCCATCGAGTTCAGCGGTGATGGATACTTGGCAGCTCAAGCGACTGTCCGGCGTCACGTGCAGAGCGCATTCGATCATTTCCTTTTCTTCCTTGGACGGCGGTGCGAGACGGCTGCTCCACGGTCCTCCGATATAGACGTGGCACGTCGCGCAGGCGCAATTACCGCCACAATCGGCGAGGATTCCAGGAACCATGTGAGAGGTCGCCGCCTGCATCACCGTATCGCCCTCTCTGGCGTCGACGCTGTGTTCCTTGCCGTTGAATTCTATGAATACGATGTTGGGCATATGGTCTAAACTCATAAGAACAAACCAAGTTGCCGTGCGGCAACGGAAAAAAACTCGCGGCCGGGCCCGTCAGTTGCGATACCGCTCACGCAGCATGGGCTTATTGAGTTTACCCGTCGGCAGACGCGGCAGCTCATCCGCGAAATCGACGCTCTTGGGACACTTGTAGCTCGCCAAAAGCGACTTGCAATGGGCAATCAACGCACCCTCATCCGGCGTTGCCCCGCTCTTCAGCACTACCACGGCCTTCACTGCCTCAACCCATTTCGCGTCCGGCACGCCGATGACGGCGGTGTCGAGCACGGACGGGTGGCTGGACAATGCTTCCTCGACCTCGCGGCAATAAATATTTTCGCCGCCGGAGATGATCATGTCCTTCTTGCGATCGATGAGATACAAGTATCCTTGCTCGTCGAGGACACCGATATCACCCGTGGCGTACCAACCGTCCTGAATCGACTCGATGGTGGCCGCAGAATTGTTCCAATACGATTCCAGCACCGCGGCGGACCGCACCACAACCTCGCCGGGCTGCCCGGTCGGACACGATGCTCCCTTGTCGTCCACGAGCCGAAAATCCACTTCGCGGTTCACGTGGCCCACGGAGGATAGTCGGCGGATATCCTCGGCGGAGCCGTGAGGCTTTACCTCGTCACGGGGCATGGTCGCGATCCCGCCGACTTCCGTGCAGCCGTATTGGATTGAGAAAACCGGCCCGAGCACTTCGATGGCTCGACGCAGTAATTGAACGGGAACGGGCGCCGCTGCGGTGACCACCAAACGAATGCTGGAAAGGTCATACGGAGTTCGCTCCTGGATTTCCATGACGGCCTGCAGCATCGCGGCCACCATGAAAGTCATGGTGATCTTCTCGCGTTGGATTGTTTCGAGCAACGCAAGGGGATCAAACGCGCGATGCAGAATCACAGTGCCCCCGACCCAGCCCGTACCCAAGGCGTAGCCCTTGCCGCCAATATGATACAGCGGCGTGACCTGCAGCATTCTCGTCTCGCCGGTAAATTCCGATGCGGTCACGTTGGCGCGTGCCGTTTCACAAACCTTGTCCTGGCGCCACGCCACCCCTTTTGGCCTGCCGGTCGTCCCGCTCGTATACCACAGAAATATATAGTCCTCTGGCCTGGGCACGATCGGCGGTCCGGCCGAGCTACCTTGCGCTACCACGGCATTGAAATCGATGGCCCAAGACGGAGTTTCGCCGATGCAGACATAGTGCTTGACGTCGCGGAATCCGGCTCGTAAGCCGTCGACCAGTGCCGCAAACTGAGATTCGAAGATCAGGATTTTCGCCTGAGAGTCGCGCATCATGTAAGCGACCTCGGGCGGCGCCAGCCGATAGTTGATCGGCGCGCAGATATAACTGGCGACTTCCGCCGCCGCATACGTTTCGTAAAATTCGAGACAGTTCATGGACAGGATCGCGACGCGGTCCTGCCGCCTCAAACCCAACTTATAGAGTCCATCAGCCAATCTCTTTGCACGGTCGAACCATTGCGCGTGGGTCAACCGCCGGTCCGCGTACACATACGCCTCGCGTTCGGGGAAGTAGCACGCATTGCGTTCGATGATCTCGACGGCCGTTTGCATTGGGGCCCACACTACCGATATATGAACAACATTCGAAAATATAAACGACCGCACCAGTCCGGTCAACCCGGCCGGGTGTGCACGCTACCCTGGCATCCCCAACGCCGCACGAACCGCGGTTGCGATCGTATATATGGCATCCTCCTCGACACGGGAAGGGTTGAACAGGCGATTGTGGCAAATCGCCACAGCGAGGTTTTCATCCGGGTCTGCCCAACCGATCGATCCGCCCTGACCCGGGTGACAGATGGCCCGTGGCGACTTCGCCGAACAAATAGGTGGATAACTACCCCCCAGCCAATATCCGCCAAGGCTGATGGGCAGCGCAATGTTGAACATGACGGCATCCAATTCGTCGCTGTGTTTGCGCGGCTGATACAGTGTCTCCACCAGATCTCGGGACAAAATCCGCACGCCGTCGAGTTCCCCGCCGCCCGCCAGCATGGCCCAGAAGCGGGCCTCGCTGCGCGCAGTGAAAATGCCCCCCACACCCGCTATCTCGGCACGACGCACGTCCGGGCGTTCAAAAGCGACCGGCGTCAAAGCCACCTGCGGGGGCATCGAAGCGGCAAACAACGGCGGCAAATGCTCGGGCGGTACGACCGCCATGCAATCATATTGCTTGGCAATGCGCGGCACCGCCTCGTCGGGCACGCCGATCCATAGATCCGCTATGCCGAGCGGGACGGCGATTTCGTCGAGAACGAAGCGGCCGAGCGTCCGGCGCGATGGATCCGTGCGCCGCACCAACTCGCCGACGATCCAACCGAAGGTCATGGAAAGGTACAAGGTCTTCGTGCCGGGTTCGGCCAGCGGCGTCAAATCGGCAATCGCGCGCGTCATCCAGTTCCAGTCGCACATGAGTTCCGGCGTCACTTCGGCCGGCATCTGCGGTACGCAGGCTCGATGAGTGAGCACGTCCCTCACAGTGGTTTTCTCTTTGCCGTGCGCGCCGTATTCCGGCCAGTAACGTGCCAACGGCGCATCGTAGTCGATCAATCCGCGATCCGCTTGCAGGTGCAGCGCGGTAGCCGCCACGGCCTTCGTAACTGAATACACATTAAAAAGCGTGTCGCCGGCAACGGCCCGACTGGCTCCCTCATCCGCCAATCCTCCCCAAGTGTCGATCACCAGCTTGCCGCGATGATAGGCGGCAACTTGCACACCGATTTCCCTTCCCGCGCCGACTGCTTCGTCGATGGCCGCCTTCACTCGATCATTCGCGCTCATGTCACCGCCTATTTCTTGAGAGTCGCCCGCACGGCCGCTTCGATTCGCGCCTGGGTGGGCACGAATGCAGTCTCCAGCGGTTTCGCAAAGGGCACGGGAGCAAAGTAGGCTCCCACCCGCTCGACTTTCGCCAACATTTGACCGAACAACTCTTCGTTGATACGGGCGGCAATCTCGGCGCCTACGCCGAACGGTTTAACAGCCTCGTGAACTATGACGGCTCGCCGGGTCTTGGCCACGGATTTCAATACGGTCTCGGCATCGTATGGTGCGACGGTGCGAAGATCGACAACCTCCGCGCTGATCCCGTCCGCCTCGCACTTGTTGGCCACTGCGACGCAATCAGAGACGGTGCGGCTATAGCTGATGAGCGTCACGTCGGTTCCCGCCTTCAAGACGTGCGCCCTACCCAAGGGGATCCGCACGCCAGCTTCCGGCGCCGGCCCCGGAACCCAATAGGAAGGCATGTTTTCGATGAATAGACACGGGTCGTCATCGAAGATGCACGATAGCAGCAGACCGTACGCATCCGCGGGGCACGACGGCGCGGCGACTTTGATCCCGGCCGTGTGCGCGAACCACGCCTCGAGATAATCGGCGTGCTGACCGCCGGTACCGAAGCCGGCCCCCGTCATGGTGCGTATGGTGATGGGAACATGGGTCTGGCCGCCCGACATGAAGCGCAGCTTCGCCGCGTGGTTGACGATCATGTCCATGGCAACGGTGGTGAAATTCATCAGCATGATCTCGGCGACCGGACGCATGCCGACGATGCTCGCCCCGATCGCCGCGCCGATGATCGCTTGCTCGGAAATCGGCGTGGTACGGACACGCGTCGTGCCGAATTTACTCGACAATCCCTTGGTGGCGCCGACGACGCCACCGTCCTCGGCGTCGGCAATGTCCTCGCCGAGCAGGATGACGTTGGGATCGGTTCGCAGCGCCTCCTCGAGCGCCATATTCACGGCTTGAATCGTGTTCAATGTCGGCTTCGCCGCGACCTTTGCATTCATGCGTAAGTCTCCTCACCAAAGACATCTGACTCCAATTCGGTCAATTCCGGGCTGGCGCTGGCAAGCGCGAATTCGACCGCCTCATCGATCTCGGCGCTGATCTTCGCCTCGACCGCGGCCAGCCCCGCTTCGTCGCTCACTTTCTTCTCGAGCAGCCACGCACGAAACTTAGGTACGGGGTCGTGTGCCATCGCGGCCGCCTTCTCGCCCTTATGCATGTAGGCATCGGCGTCGCCCAGCACATGGCCGTTGAACCGGAACGTCGTCGCCTCGAGAAGCGTCGGTCCGTCACCCGCTCGGGCACGCTCGATGGCGGTCTTGGCAGCGGCGAACACCGCAAGTGGATCATTTCCGTCCACGGTGACCCCGGGCATCTGATACGCGGCAGCACGGTCGGCAACATGCGCCGCAGAGGTGGCGACGGCATAGCGCGTGTGTTCGCCATATCCATTGTTCTGGCAGACGAACACCACCGGCAGCTTCCAGACGGCCGCCAAATTCAGGGCTTCGTGAAAGGCACCGATGTTGGACGCGCCATCGCCGAAATACGCCACCGTCACACGCTTCTCATTGCGGATCTGGGAAGCCAGCGCCAGACCGTTGGCGATCGGCATGGAGCTGCCGACGATGCCGGTCGTCACCATGACGCCGGTCGCCGGATGGGTAATATGCATGGGACCGCCCTTGCCCTTGCATGTCCCCGTGACACGTCCCGCCACTTCGGCCCAAAGGCTCTTGACCGGCACACCCTTGGCGAGCATGTCGTGAAACCCTCGGTAAATCGTGCAGATATAGTCCGAATCCGCCAGGTTCACCGAGACCGCGGCCGGAATGGCTTCCTGCCCGCGCGGGGAATAGTAGGGAGCAACGATTTTGCCGGCCTTGATCGTGGAGAGAAACCTTTCGTCGTTCTGCTTTATCAGCGACATGCGCCGATAGATATCGATCAGTACTTCAGGCGGGGGAAGTAGATCCTGCTTCATGCGATTCTCTCCGGGTTTTGGGACCATTCGCTCGTCACGAACGAGCACTCGCATGCCTGGCAGCGAGATAGGCGAAAACAAATGAGGCCGCAATGCTTGCACCGGCGCCGGGATAGCACCGGCCGAACACGGAAGCCGTGGAATTACCGGTAGCATATAGGCCGTCGATGACGCAGCCATCGTCGCGGCACACGCGCCCATGTTCATCCGTGACCAGGCCGCCGGCAGTCCCGACATCGCCGGGATACATGGCCACCGCATAGAAAGGTCCCTGTTCGATGGCTCCAAGATTCGGGTTTGGCTTCACCGTCGGATCGCCGTGTGCCCGATCGAAGGCGCGGCTGCCGCGGCCGAAGTCCGAGTCGACTCCGGTTCGGCAAAATTCGTTGAAGCGTATCACCGTGCGCGCCAGACCCTCTTTGTCGATCTTGCACAGGTCGGCGAGCGCCGCAATGCTATCAGAACGCTTCAAATAACCGCTATCCAGCCAGGCTTGGGGAATCTTGCCGGGAGCGGCCGTGCCCCATGGATAGAATTTCCGCTGCCGGCTGTCCATGATGAGCCAACTGGGCACGGCCTTGCCGGTCTCGGCATGGCGCGCATACATGCGTTGGCCGATCTCCATATAGGCCCCGGCCTCGTCGCAGAAGCGCTGGCCGTTCTGATCCACCATCATGGAAAACGGCAGGGACAGATCGAGGTGGTGCATGAAAGGAATGGGCACGCCCTGCGAATTGACCGCGCCCTCCGGCATCTTCTCGCCCGGAGCCAGCGAAGTAATCACCCACCATGCTTCGTTCATGCAATCGGTGGCTGCGCCCAGCCGCATCGCCGCCTGCAGTGCCTCGCCGGTGTCGCCGGGATTCGCATTGGTCCAGCGCCACGGATTTGGCTTGTCTTGATACTTCTCACGCATCTCGCGGCTTCTCGAAAAGCCGCCCGCATTGATGAGTACCCCGCAGCGCGCCTGCACGTTGATTACGCGGCCGTTGCGCAACGCGCACACTCCGGCTACACGTTCGCCCTCCATGATGAATTCCTGGACGGGAGTCTCGGTCCAAATCGGCAAGCCTTCCCGCAGCGCAATCTCCAGCATCCTGCCTTGAATGGCCGCTCCATTCGCGCGCAGATCCTGACCGCGCAATTTAGCGCCGATCATGCGCATCGCCAGCCGCAAAGCCATACGCTTTCCCGCCCAGGTCCTCTTGGCCAGGAACAACGTGGGAAAATCCTCCGAACCCATGGGCAGGTGGACCCCGGGGTACATGGACAGCTTGTCCTTCCAGGCACCAAGACGATTGATGTCGAACAGCTGAGCAACCAGCGAACGCCCGCGAGGCTCCCCTCCCGGCAACGTGTCGTAGTAGTCCGACCATCCATCGGCGTAGCGGAATTTCATCCCGGCGGCCTCGAGAAAATCGGTGAGCTCCGGCGAGGTTCGCAGGAATGCCTCGCGCCGCGCATCCGAGCTGCCCGGACCGTGATAGGTGGCGACCGCATTGAAGTACGTACGCGCGCGCTCTGTCGAGTCCTGCACGCCCGCACGCTTCATGACCGGATTATTGGGCAGCCACCAGACGCCTCCCGAATACCCCGTCGATCCACCGACCTTGTCCTGCTTCTCGATAATCAGGGCTTTTTTCCCCAATGACTTGCACAACAGCGAGGCGCACATCGAACCGCCGCCGCTGCCGACCGTAACGAAGTCGAAACTCTCGTCCCACGTGGTCATGACCGATGAGCGCCGGTGGTCGCGCGTGCGCGGTCCATATGAACATGCATTTTGATCATTCTCTGGAAGTCCCGTGGCCGGCGCACCGCAGTCGTCCGCCCGCCTGCTCAAGAAATGGAATTCGTTATTGAAAGGTGAGGTACACTCACGGTATGGTTAAGTGTTTTCTGAACACCGTTCGTATAGTCTAACGACATGCGCACAACTGTCAACGTCCCGGCCGCCCATTGTTGCGAATGCCTGCCCCGGCAATCCCGCCGACATGACCGGTGCGCCGCAATACGGAATGACTCCGCAAAAACAAAAGGTTACGCCAAGTTGCCGATGTGAGACTTCGGGCGACGCTGTCGCGACCGCCCCGGTCGCCGTGGATCCATCTGCAAGACAGCGCCGCTTTGTCGAGACGTCTTTAATAGCAATTCGCAATGATGTACTCTGTTCAACTATACGCATCAGAGACACTACCACTTGAGGGGACTGCCCATGAATACACAATATTCAACCGATTCCGCCGACAGGGCCTACCAGGGCCCAATCTTCGACTGCGATAGTCATGTGCACGAACATGACTTCGATTTCTTTGCGGAGTACCTCCCG
>Ga0307516_10004279_pt1 | contig 17731 bp, 16 predicted proteins | sample 19_EM_MG_FD_203310 | JGI IMG/M metagenome (GOLD analysis project Ga0307516, IMG submission 203310) | Populus trichocarpa ectomycorrhiza microbial communities from riparian zone in the Pacific Northwest, United States - 19_EM | ecosystem: Host-associated > Plants > Roots > Unclassified | place... | reverse complement strand
AGGACAAAAACGCGAAATTTGGTGCTCCCGAAGAGCAGTCTTCCCTTGAGCAGTAAGGGGAAGGTTCTGTACTCTATAAGGGCTCCTAAGAAGGGTTCTAGAGCACTGTTTCATCCATGTTTGTTGCAGGATAGCAGGGAAGTGAAATGTGAGTAGCGGATTTGATGTGTCCAGGGAAGTGAGATGAATGATGGAGGGAGATGGATGTGACAGGACTCTGGGATGAAAGGACCATATGCAGAGGACTCAGGAGACACAGAGACAACCAGGTATAAATCTTCAAGTCTAACAATAGACTTGAGGCGACCAAAGTATGTGTGTGACACAGGACTGACGAGGAGAACGCGCTGACCGAGAACAAGAGGGACTGAGGGAGCAGGCTGGGAAGATATGTGCCAGGCAGTGCACAGGAACTCAGGGAGAGGCTGTCCCAAGAGTAGGACATAGTCAAGGTCTGCTGCAATAGCAGAGAAACATTCCAGAGAAAATGCGGACTCCATAGTGACTGATGAAGCGGGTGTCTGGATTGCGGGTGGAATATCTCCATGGTAAATAATCGGATTTACATCGGAACTTGACAGGCAGATAGACAACAGTCTAGGCTCCATGACGGTATAGTCACGTGCCTGATAGCTTCAAAAATGACGGAGCTATTCAAAATATCGGAATGCCAGCACTGGGCACCTAAATTTGACATTTGGGCGCTAAAATTGATTCTTCTTTTTCTCCTTCGTTTCTCAATTGTTTCTTCTGCTTCTTTGGTTGTTCTGGTATGGGAGTTGGACTGCAGAAGGCTGCACTCCTTTCTCATACCAAAAAGATCATTATTCATTGGATTCTTTCTGCTTCTTGATGGTTCTCGTGCAAGTGATGACTGCTAGACATCGGCATTCATCTCTTGCATCAGGATAGTCATTCTTGTGCGATAGATGGCTACAACGAGCTTGTATTCATTCTTTGCATAAGGATAGTCTTGACTTTGTGTGATATGGATAGCGAGGGCTGTCTGTATCCCCCAAGTCGGGACAATCTTTCAACAGATCTTGGGTGCGTTCTTCGCATTAGTTTCATCGGCTAACTTTCTCCATGTCCACAGTACCAAACACGTTTGGTGCGTGACACCGTGCATGTCTGTGCGTGTTTGGCATGCCTGCATGGCTTCTGGACTGGGCCAGGTTGCATCTCCCCTGCTCCAACAGGTAAGTTTCGTGTTTTTGTGGTATTTTGACATGCATCTGCAGTTGTATCTGTGCCATTTTGAATGTCTGCCACATCTCTGTGCCCACTTGTCACGTCCGACCAGCTTCCAAGGCCATCCGTCGCATCCACATCGCATTTCACATCTCTAGTACCCAATACCATCACCGTCACCATTGCCGCAGTCTCGCTGGCGTTTAACACCGTCAAGGCTTCTGCCTGGCCACTTGAACCATCCACATTGCCGTTTAACATATCTGCTCGACTCCAAGCATCTTTGACCTCACCTACTCGTGTTTTTGTGCCCCCATGGATGGCCCACAGGAGCAGGCATGGCGGGAATGAGAGGTACAATGGGGGGGGCAGGAGCAGTGGTGGGTAGGAATGGTGGGCAGGGGGCAGTGGGCGGGAATACCTACAAACGCATGGGATAGCATATTTGAGGGAGCAAGTGGGCGGGACATTAATGCAATCTAATATTTCATAGAATGGCATAGGAATCTCGAGGAACCAGAACTACATAGTAGATGTACATAGCATAGTTGACAGTGGATTGTTATCGAGCACGATCTATGTAGATCTATGCGATATATGACCTATGTATGGCTACCACTATATAGCCTCACATTTCTCACTCAGTGGGAATGTTCATAGTTTATCACCTGTTCCGACAAGTTGCGCCTGCATGCGTTTAGGGCCTGTCACACCAGCCCATTGATAATCGATAATCTCCCATTCGCTCTGTCCACAACCCTTCTCACCTGCGGATATGTTCAAATCCGACCCAACCAGTGAGTAGTCTTCTGCCTTCTCTTTCAATCCCCCCAACCTCCATTAGAATGCTTGATTATCAACATCCATCTCAACAACCCAACCAATTTTACAGACACAAATGTCTCTGCGTCAAGTTTATCATTCATTTCACTGCCGCATCGCCTGAACTGTTCCATGGCATTGCTGTCTGGCTCACCGGTGAAGTCAATTCCATTCTACACATTCACAAAGATGCTGACACTTTTACAGGTTGCATTGTTATCATCGAGCATACATTTGGTGGTCCAAAAATTTCTGGGGGTGAGTGCATGCCCCATCTTGCATGATTTCATCACAATTGACATCCCTGGCCCCAGAGGGTGTCGCTCTACACTCTCAATGACAGGTTTGAGAACCTCGGTGCTTGGTCACTTGCCTTTTCTTCCTACGTTGTTTGTGCACTCTTCCGCACCACTATACAATCTCATTCAAGACTTCACACAGAAAACCAATGGGATAGATGGTGACAGTACCACTACCACAGTGACCGTTCTTGCACGTGCTACCTACTCTGAGGGTACTAACTCCTGCGCCAGACCTTATTTAATGATTGGGTATTCTCAAGGCACCCATCGCTTGCACCTCATGGACAAGTTGACCCAGACATTCCCGACCAACTTAACCGGCGACTTGCTCTGTCTGCGCCAGGTTATTGGCAACTTGGTGGGCAACACAGCCAAGTTCACCCCTTCCAAGATGTTGTGCCAAAGGCACGTGGCTCTCAGCACGAGGCTTCTTGCGCTGGATGACCAAAGCGTGATGGCGACTCTTGGGTTTAGGATACCAATTGCTGCTTCCCACCTGTCACCACCTCAAAGTGTGAGTAGGAGTTAGTTCTTATGACATCAAGACAACAACAAAGCTTAGGTTTCATGATAGGCTAAAGGCCTCAGGCTATCAAGTACATGATTTAACGTGTTGATGCCCTAGAGCATGGAACAAATCCAACTGATGTAGTTCTACCCACCAGTGAGCCATTTTGCAAGCGCAATCTTTGGACTGTCAACCCACAGACAAAGCACGCCAAAGGCGGCAAAACTTCTAGTGCGGATGCTCCCACCAGATATCTGACAGACACAGCCATGCCGATGGCCAGAATGGTAGCAACATCACATGTCCACTCCTGACATGGGCTCTGCCACATTCCACAATCTCCTCAGCCATCACTCTAATCCTTACCTCCCGGTAGACACAACACTTGGCATAATGAAGTTGACTTTCTGCAAGTTTTGAAGTTCTAACCGATAAATTGATTGACTACTACATAAGTACTTCCCACAGCAGTGTGCATACATATTTAAATTTGTACAAATTTCTCAACAGTGATATGCTTAACCATGTCACAAGAATTTTCTCAATCCTGGGATTATTGTGGTCGAGTCTACACTGAAGCTGGACCCTTTACGAGGCATGCAAAACTCTGCATGAAGGGCAAAAATGACTAGCTGGTGCACTTGCTAGGGCAAGAGAAATATATCGCTCAAAGAAGTGCCCCGTGTGCAAGAGTATGAAGCAGAGGAAAGTATACAGGAGGAGGCTTCATTGGTCGGTGGAGAGTACGCTGAGCAAGTCAGAGATCACGAGGTAAATATATGCCAGTAGTTGACCTCAAGTGCTCATTGCTCCCTCCTAGGATGATATGTCTCAGTTACCAGTAGGGAACCCAGAGGCGGAGGCCAACTCAATGTCTTTGCCATTGTCTCTGCACAGGACTAGACAAACTACTCATCTGCCGGAGTGTTACAGAGACATGCTTCCCCAACCATACATGCCTTTACCTCCTTCAGAATTTGGGCAGTCAGATGGAGAAGTGCCACATGTCCATGAGCTTCCTTCCACTTCCATATCCAATGATTTTCAGGCTGCAACTGCAACTGCAACTGCACTGCCCTCCAGGATATTCAAGAGTCAGGCCAACTCCTATGGCTTATTTCGGCTGTATAACCATGATACCCTCCCTGCTAATGATCCAGAAGATACATCTGGCTCTGCTGACTGTATGAGCATCAATTCAGATGCAGATCCCTTCCATCCATATCCAAATGAAAGTTCGCTGCTGCTTGGAGACTGGTACTGGAACCAGGGGACAATGAAATCCAGAAAGTCTTTTAGGAGACTTCTCAAAATTGTGGGCAGCTCGAAATTCAGATCCAGTGATATCCGAGATACCGAGTGGACCAAAATCGACCATGAGCTCAGAGCTTTGGTAGTGGCACCAGATGTGCACACATCCATGCCATGGAGCTCATTGGAATGGTTAAATCACAATGCTGGGTGGAAAAGCACACCTGTAACAATTTCCATACCCTTCTCCTGCCGTTCTGTGGAACCTGGCCCAGCAGCCTATTCAGTCCAAAACTTTTATCACTGCTCCCTTATCAGTGTTATTCACGAAAAGGTCATCAATCTTCAGGATCATCGTGCATTCCATTATGAACCATATGTGTTGCATTGGCATCCACCACACAAAACTTGCAAGATGGGAGTACACAGTGAACTTTTCATGTCAAAGTCTTTCATTGATGCGCATAACCAGTTGCAGAGTTCTCCGCCCAAACCTGGCTGTGAGCTGCCTTGTTGCATTGTGGCTCTCATGTTTTGGTCCGATGCCACACAACTCACTGTCTTTGGAGATGTAAAACTTTGGCCCCTTTATATGTATTTCAGAAATGAGAGCAAGTACATGAGGTGTCAGCCATCAGCTCATCTTTGCAATCATGTTGCATATTTTCAAATGGTATGTTTTATTGCATAGGCAAATGGTTAGCAACTGACATTCCACTCAGCTTCCTAACGACTTCAAGGACTTTGTTCTCAATCATTTCAAAGATAAGCAACCTAGCCACGCTTTCTTTGCACACTGTCATCGGGAATTGTTCCATGGCCAATGGCAAGAAATACTTGATGAAGAATTCATTTGGGCATACAAGCATGGAATCGTCATAGCGTGCACAGATTCCATTCAGAGGCACCTGTTTCCTTGTATTTTTACATATTCTGCTGACTATCCAGAGAAGTAGGTCTTTCCCGGTGAAATGGGGCCAACTTTTTGATCCACATACTAGGGTCCTGTCATGACCGCGTGATGCCTCGTGACTCCACAAGGCCTCTAGACTGTTGTAGACTCAAGTCCGATCGCAATCGGACACCTCCGACGCTACATATCCATCTCCGCTCCGACAATTGATGCTCCATCTCCTTTTAGTAAATAGTTCCGCGCTTATGCTTCCAGTTATTGTATGCTTCCGTTCCACTTCTGTTCCTGCTTCCCTTGTTCCCGTTTTAGATTAGATCTGATTACTCATAGCTGTGTCCCGTTAACCTTTTGATCCGTTACACTTATCACTGATCTCCGTTCCGTGTATGTTACTCATCTGTTTGTCATCTGCAGACTCTTAGCTACCTCTCCACTATGTCTCTCCTCCGCTTCTCGGTTACTATACATATCCAATGTAAACTATAAGTACTCCGCACACTGAGGGGATTGTCCCTCAGTTTGAATATCATCTTGAATACTTCCTGTGAACTCCCCTCTGTTCTCCTCTGTTCTCCTCTGCCTTCTGGCAACCCTGACCTTCGTCAGACCTCCGTCACTCTGTCTCTTAGTCCTCCGAAATACGAGGACGCAGGTATCGCAAGGGCGCAGCACATATGCTGAAGCCAAAGTCCTCAACACCTCCGCATCTCCTCCGCCTGTCGTTGACATCCCTTCGTACTTATCTCCGCTTGTGTCGGAGTTCGTCGGAGGAACCGGTTCTGACAGTATATTCAAACTCACTCTTGCACGCCTGCTAATTACTCTCAACCATGACTAGTCGCTCAATCATAACTACCCGTGCTCAGTCTTGTGCGCTCGAAGAGCACCAGGAGGCGCTCAATGTGCCCTCCACTTCCCGAAACAATTTGGCCGGAGAAGGAGAGTTCCTCTCCTTCTCCAATCGCAATACTCCGCCTGGGGCTCCCACCCCCGATCCCACTACTCCAACCCCTGCTCCGCGCCGCCCCAACGAGTCTGGAGTTTACTCCATGCGTCGTTTTGACAATGCCCTGGACATCTACAGTGATGGCTACCCTGGTGGCGATGGTGGTGGCAGCAGAGATAGCAACCTGCCTTCTCCCAACCCACCAGATGTCCCGCTACCAGACTCCCCTATCCCTTCCGCCTCAACTCTGACTCCGGACCCCTTGCTCCTTTTTGCACAGGTGGTCCAGGCGCTGACCAAGGTCGCTACGGCATCTGCCAATCGCGACTCCTCTTCTGGTCGCACCAAAGTCCACGAACCTGACACGTTCGACGGAACTGATCTGCGCAAGCTCTGCGCCTTCCTTGTTCAGTGTGAACTTAAAGGGCATGGCCCTTGAGTGGTTCAAACCGGACCTACTCAACTCCGCCAATCCCCGCGCCCGTCCGCTATGGATGGACAACTATGCACAGTTCATCTCCGAACTGAAGTCCAACTTCAGCCCGCATGACCCCGTCAGAGACGCCGAACATCAGTTGGACAACCTGTCCATGAAAGAAGGACAGAAGATCAACAAATACATGGTTGAGTTCAACCGCCTTGCTGGCCAAGTCCGTGGCTACGGCGATGGCGCTCTCTGCCACATCTTTTACAGCGGTCTCCCCGACCGCATCAAGGATGAAATCTCTCACATTGGCAAACCCCACACCCTGGATGGTTACCGCACTCTCGCGCAGACCATCGACGCCAGGTACTGGGAGCGCAAATCTGAAGTTGCGCGCCAAACCAAGACCTCCACCTCCTCGTCGTCCAACTCCGCCTCCAAAGGCAACTCCTCCGCATCCTCCGACTCTAAGGGTAAAACCAAGGAGAAGGACAACAAGAATAAGAGCTCCGACAAGTCAAAGAGCTCCTCCGGCGCCAAGCCCGCCTCCTCCGAAACCCCTGCCCATCTTGGAAAGGATGGCAAGTTGACCAAGGAAGAACGCCAGCGGCACATCAAGGACAAGCTCTGCATGTTCTGTGGACAACCAGGCCATATGGCCAGGGCACTGTCCTAAGTCCACCTCCAAGAGCTCTAAGGCCAAGGCCCGTGCTGCCAAAGCCATGACTCCCGCTGCTGCGGAGTCAAAAAATTAGACAGCAGCTCCCAGAACTCCGCACAATCTGGGGGTTGCGTTGACTCCGACTGTGCACCTACGGAGTTACGCCTCAACGCATCCGCTCTCTCCGATCCCAACTCCCTTATGCCTTCCATCACGATTACGTCCCCTGTCACTATTCCTCCTGTCTCCGCTCTCGTTGACTCTGGCTCTAGCCACTGTTTCATAGATAGCAAATTTGTTAATTAACACTCTCTTGAAACCTATGCGATCACTCCGCTTGAACTCCGCCTCCTAGATGGTTCCACAAACACCTTCATTACCAAAGCCATCAAACTTGACATTCAGTTCTCCACAGGCAAAGTCAACTCCGAAACTTTCTACGTAACTCCGCTGGATTCCTCCTGCGTGCTGGTCCTCGGACATAGCTGGCTCACCCACTACAATCCGTTGATTGACTGGGTTTTGGGTCACATCGAATTCCGTAAAGGCACACTGCGAATGCCCGCATCCCCGGTACCTCCTTCTGTCGAGTCCGCCTCCGCGTCTGCCTCCACGGCTCCACCACCTGAGGACTCATCTCCGCCCTCCGACTCCGACTCGCCTCAGTTGACCGCTCCCTACGTTTCGCTCATAGGCGCTGCTGCATTCGCGCGCGCTTGCAAACTCACGGGATCCACCAACTTCACGCTGTACATCCGCCCAGAGGACGCGAAGCTCCGCTCCGCCTCCACTGCCTCTCCTGTCGATTCTTCCAATCTCTCCGCTGTGCCAGAAGTCTACCATGACTTCGCTGACGTCTTCAGCAAAGCAAAAGCTACTACGCTTGCTCCGCACCGCGAGTACGACCTCCGAATCGATTTGGAGGAGGGCGCAAGCCCTCCGCTGGGTACTGTATACTCCCTTTCACAGACTGAATTAGGGGCGCTCCGCACCTTCATCGATGAGCACCTCTCCTACGGCTTCATCCGACAGTCGACCTCCGCTCATGGAGCTCCTGTCCTGTTCGTCCGCAAAAAGGATGGATCACTCCGCCTTTGCGTCGATTACCGAGGACTGAACAAAATATCAAAGAAAGACCGCTATCCACTCCCTCTCATCTCCGACCTCCTTGACTCTCCCAGCAAGGCAAAGATCTACTCCAAAATTGATCTCCGCCACGCGTACCATTTGGTCCGCATCGCTGAAGGAGATGAATGGAAGACCGCGTTTCGCACGCGGTATGGTTCCTTCGAGTGGAATGTCATGCCTTTCGGCCTGACCAATGCTCCCGCGGCTTTCCAGCGATTTGTTAATAGCATCCTCTCCGACATGCTCGATGTCTGCGTAGTCGTCTATCTAGATGACATCCTTATCTACTCCGAAGACATCGAATCACATCAAAAACATGTCCGCGAAGTCCTCCGACGCCTCCGCAAGCATAATCTCTTTGCTAAACCGGAAAAATGCGAATTCCATACCACCTCAACCGAATACCTGGGCTTCTGCCTCTCCCCCGATGGCCTTTCCATGTCCGCCGACAAAGTCAAAGCCATCTCCGACTGGCCAGAACCCCGCAAGGTGAAGGACATCCAGTCCTTCCTCGGTTTTGCGAATTTCTACCGTCGTTTCATCTTCAACTACTCCGACATCGTCGTACCTCTCACGCGGCTTACCCGCAAAAACATTCCTTGGAATTTTGGTGAGGATTGTCGCTCCGCCTTTAACCTCCTGAAGAAGGCCTTCACCTCCGCTCCTATCCTTACCCACTGGGTCCCTGACGCTCCGCTGACTGTGGAGACCGATGCTTCGGACTACGCCATCGCTGGAATCCTTTCCATCACTGGCTCCGACGAGGTCCTCCGCCCTGTCGCGTACTACTCGCGCACTCTGTCCGCTCCGGAGCTAAATTATGACACCCACGACAAGGAGCTTTTGGCCATTTTCGAGGCTTTTAAGCACTGGCGACACTACCTTGAGGGCTCCGCCACTCCGGTTGATGTGGTCACCGACCACAAAAACTTGGAATACTTCTCCAGCTCCAAGGTCTTGACTCGCCGTCAAGCCCGCTGGTCGGAGTACCTCTCCCAGTTCAACCTCGCCATCCGCTTCCGCCCTGGACGCCTCGGAGCTAAACCCGATGCCCTCACTAGACGCTGGGACGTCTACCCAAAAGAGGGGGATAGGGACTACGCTCGGGTCAACCCACACAATCTCCGACCCATGTTCACCCAAGAACAACTCGCGTCCTCCCTTAGGGCAACCATTCTCCTCGCTCCGGCAATCCGCGCTGCCATCCTCGTCGATGTGGAACAACTCCACAAAGACATTCTCGCAGCCCTCCCTTCCGATCCTGTCGCGCTCAGCCACAAGTCCGACTCATCCGATTCTCGGTGGTCAACGGACTCCGCTGGCTTGCTCCGCCTTGATGATAGGATCTACGTGCCGGATACCAACGACCTCCGCCTCAGAGTCCTCCGCTACAAGCACGACCATCCGCTCTCCGGCCACTTCGGCCAAAACCGCACTTTGGAACTAGTCCGCCGGGAATATACCTGGCCAGGTGTCCACACCTTTGTGAAGGACTATGTAAGTTCCTGCACTTCCTGCGGACGTGCTAAGGTCCCTAGGCACAGGCCCTACGGCCTATTAAAACAACTTCCGATCCCTGCTCGCCCATGGCATTCCATATCCATGGACTTCATCGAGCAACTACCTTCCTCCGATGGATTCACCTCCATCTTAGTCGTTGTGGACCGCCTCTCGAAGCAAGGAATATTCATTCCGACCTACGACACCATCACTTCCCCTGAGCTTGCCAAGCTCTTCGTCGTGCATGTGTTTTCCAAACACGGAGTACCCACCCATGTCACCTCCGACAGAGGTTCGGAGTTCGTCTCCCACTTCTTCCGCTCGCTCGGAAAAGCACTCGGAATGACCTTGCATTTCACCTCTGGCTATCACCCAGAAGGAGATGGTCAAACCGAGTGGACGAACCAAACACTCGAGCAGTATCTCCAAATCTACTGCAACTACCAACAAGACAATTGGGCCGAATTCCTCCCACTCGCGGAGTTCGCTTTCAATAACTCCCCTAGCACAACCACTGGTGTCTCCCCCTTCTTCACCAACAAAGGCTACCACCCCGACATCGCAGTCAACTCTGACTTGGGCCTCAGTTCTTCCCGCGCTCAAGAATATACCTCCGACCTCAAGGAACTCCACGAGTTCCTCCGCTCTGAGATGGCCCTTGTGCAACAGCGCTATCAAGGCCCCGCAGATGCGAAAAGATCAACTCTGCCGGATTTTAAAATAGGTGATCAAGTCTACATGAAAGCAAAATACTTCAGGTCTATGTGCCCCTCCAAGAAGCTCTCCGACAAGAATTTCGGACCCTTCGAAATAATAGCTAAGCCTGGATTGCTCTCCTTCACGCTCCAACTCCCCGACACCATGAAGTCCGTGCACCCCGTATTCCATGTGTCTCAACTCGAGACCTCCCTCCAAAGCAGTATTCCCAACCGCGTCCAATCTCCGCCACCTCCGATCGAAGTCGACGGAGAAGTCAAGTATGAAGTTGAAGAAATTCTAGACTCAAAGATTGACCGCAGAAGACGCCACTGCCAACTCCTTTACCTAGTCCGCTGGGCTGGCTACGCCAGTACAGATGAAGAAACATTGTGGCTCCTTGCCACTGAGCTCGACCATGCGTTGGAGCTCGTCGAAGACTTCCATCGCAAGTACCCAGGCAAACCTGGTCCGCACAAGTCCGCCTAAGTCACTCCACCACCTCCGAACTCACTCCTGTATCTTTCAAATCTGCAAAACAATTCATTCAAATAGTAGTACAAAAAATAAGAAAAAGAAACAAAAAGAAAAATATGTAGTTAGTCCGCTAATCATCCTCTCCCTCTGCATCTGCCATCCCATCTTCATCGTCTGCCTCCGCTCCCTTCTCAACATCAGTCGCCTTCGCCGCTTCCAACTCCCTCCGCATCGACCCCGTCGACGACCCTTGGACGAAGGGCACCCGCACCAACGTGCCAAGGCGCCACATGTCCTCCGCCCGCTGTTCCTCGATCTCCAATCGAGCCCTCTCCATCTCCACCCTCTCGTCCTCCCTCGCCGACCGCCTCCTTTCGAGTGCCAAGCGCTCTTGCTCGAACTCGAGCCTCTCGACCTCCCGCACCTCGGAGGCTGCCAACCGCTCTGACAGCTGCGCTAGCGACTGGGTAAGCATACCCAGCGCGTTGCGCTGCTCCTCCGCCATCGCCTTTGGGACCCCGAATATCTCCTCCTCCTCCTCACCCTCCTCTGTCGTTGTGCGCGTTTTCTTGTGCTTTTCTCCGCCCCTTGGTGACACATTCATCACAGTCCTCATTCTCCTCTTCATCGCGCGCTTCTCCGCTGGCTTTCTGCTCCCCTCCGTTGCGCTGCCCGCCGGTGTCAAAACTTCCGCCGCCTTCCCTGCCGTGCTCCACGAGCACGATTTGCATGCTGCCTGGCATCTCACGCACGCCATTGCCTTCGAACTTGCTTGGGCCATGCACCCAACTGGGTTGTTGAGGTGTTCTCGGCACCTCACGCAGGCTGATCGCCTCCCTCCTGTCGCTGCTGCTGGTACCGCCGTTGCCTCTCCGCTACCTTGTGTGGCCGCAATGGCCTCTGCTCACGCTTGTGACCTCCGCTGCTGCTCCTGCGCCTTCCGCGCCTTGAATGCGCCTCTTGCACCGCTTCGACTCTTGCCTGCCTCTCAGCCTCTGCGCGTTCCCACGCCAACTCCGCCTGACGCTCCTCCACTTTGCAGGCTGCCTCCGCTTTCGCTTCCTCCACCTTACGAGCCTCTTCAGCTCTGCATGCCTGTCGTGAAGTCCTCGCATCAGCACCGAAAAGCGAACAGAACATTCACTACTCACCTCTTTCCTCTTCTGCACTTCCACTCGCGCCTCCTCTACCTTCCATCGCTGCTCTGCTTCCGCTGCCTTTCTCACTACTTCCCTCCGCTCACACTCCACGAACTTCGCCGTCATGTCGGCCTCGTCGTCCTCGGAATCGGTGACCAGCTCATGGTCTTCCGCTTCCTTCCAGTCGCGTTGCTCGGTGGGGGTAGGTGTGGTGTGTTGGGAAGTCATGTCAAGGTAGAAGGACAAGTTGTTTGAACAATGCGGACAACATGCGGTGCACTCTTATATGCGCTCACGGTAACTTCCGAACTCCAATCAAAATGCTTATCTCAGCAGAACAATGCCAAAATCGCGAAGTCCACACGCACAAAGGCCCTCAAGGGTTCAGGCCCTAAAGGGGGGATACTGTCATGACTGTGTGATGCCTTGTGACTCCGCAAGGCCTCTAGACTGTCGTAGACTCAAGTCCAATCGCAATCGGACACCTCCGATGCTACATATCCATCTCCGCTCTGACAATTGACACTCCATCTCCTTTTAGTAAATAGTTCCACGCTTACACTTCCGGTTATTGTATGCTTCCGTTCCACTTCTGTTCCTGCTTCCCTTGTTCCCATTTTAGATTAGATCTGATTACTCATAGCTGTGTCCCGTTAACCTTTTGATCCATTACGCTTATCACTGATCTCCATTCCATGTATGTTACTCATCTGTTTGTCATCCGCAGACTCTTAGCTACCTCTCCGCTATGTCTCTCCTCCACTTCTCGGTTACTATACATATCTGATGTAAACTATAAGTACTCTGCACGCTGAGGGGATTGTCCCTCAGTTTGAATATCATCTTGAATACTTCCTGTGAACTCCCCTCTGTTCTCCTCTGTTCTCCTCTGCCTTCTGGCAACCCCGACCTTCGTCGGACCTCCGTCACTCTGTCTCTTAGTCCTCCGAAATATGAGGACGCAGGTATCGCAAGGGCGCAGCACATATGCTGAAGCCAAAGTCCTCAACTCCTCTGCATCTCCTCCACCTGTCGTTGACATCCCTTCGTACTTATCTCCGCTTGTGTCAGAGTTCATCGGAGGAACCGGTTCTGACAGGTCCTTATAGCCAACATCCGCAACCTTGGGACGTGTCCTTGCCCTCGGTGCCTTACCCCCAAGAACCAGATTGACGATCTGGGATTGAAGAGTGATATGCAGCGACAGCAAGTGTCAGCCCATGTTGACACCAAGGAGTGACGGAGTAAAGTAATGGTGGCACGTCGCCTCATATACCAACAGCACTATGTTGTTGATACGCCCCAGGTAGAGGCACTGCTGAAGGAGGAGTCTTTGGTACCAACAGAGGTATTGGGTTTTTGGTACCATCTGTACTTGGTACTCACTGTGGTGTTTAGAATGCATTTTCTGAGAAGTTGAACCAATTGGGCTTTGATTTTTTTGTGATGCTAGTCGTGGATTTCTTACACGAGTTTGAGCTTGGCATCTGGAAAGTGATATTTATTCACCTACTTCGCATTTTAGATAGTTTGCCTGGGAACATTCTCTCTGAACTGGACAGTTGGTGAGTAAACACTATCTGGTTGATGTGGTCAGCAAGAGTGTCTTATTGTGTAGGTACCGCCAAGTGCCCTTATTCGGGCAGGATACTATTCATCGATTTGCAAGGAACGTGTCAGAGTTGAAGAGGATGGCTGCACGGGATTTTGAGGATATATTACAGGTGAGTACTACTCTCGTGACTTGGTCTGCAATGATGGTTTTCATTGCTGCTATTACCTTAGTGTGCCATCCCCATTTTCACCAGTCTCCTACCTCAGCCCCTTAACCACCAAGTTCTAAATCTTTTGTTTATACTGGCACACTGGCATGGGCTAGCAAAGTTACAAATGCACACTGATGACACGATCCAAATTCTTCAGAGGGTCACTCATGAGCTGGGCAACAAGCTTCGGATTTTCAGGGAGATGTGTGCAAATTTCACGACAAAAGAACTTAGGCAAGAGGCCGAATGTCGCAGGCAGCATGAGGCTCTGAATGCCACAACTACTACTATGAATGATTGCTGACCAAAGACACTGAACCTCAATACATATAAACTCCATGCACTCAGTGATTATGTTTCTCAGATCAAGCTTTTTGGGTCCACAGATTCATTTTCTACACAGCTGGTGTGTGAATGGTTCTTCATTCTCCATGGGTCAATTACTGAAGTTGTATTGGCAGGGAGAACTAGAGCATCGGACTAGTAAAAGTCACTACAAGCACACAAGTCACAAAACCTTTGTGCCTCAATTGGCATCCATTGAGCGTCGCCAAGCTCATATCCATTGCATCTGCACCCAAAGAGAAGCATGGAAAAGAGATGACCCATCCCCAAACACGTCAGACCTGCACCATGTTATTGGAAAGTCACAAAACTTTCCTGAAGATATCAGCACTTTCGTGCAACAGAACTCGGATGACCCAGCTGTAAGTGTAAGTCTGCTAGCATAGACTGGAGCGCCATCGTGATTCTTGGCATTAACGGGACCTGTCAGGATTTCATATCAAAACTCAAGGCTCATTTGTTGCCTTGGATTCAGGAAAACCACCTGGGCAAGGAAAGCAAGGATGGACCGGAACTGGATTGACCACCATCAATCACCCAAGTGTGTTTTAAAGTGAATCATATTTACCGCCATAACCTCCTTCGTATCAACCACACGACCTATGATGTGCACTGTGAGACCGATATGATTAATCCGCAAACTGAACATAGTAATATCATGTTATTGGAATGAGATGCCAAGCACCCTGACATATGTTTGGGTGCAAAGCTAAGGCAATGAGTCTGGCCTCTTTCACAATGTCGTGCAGTTTGTGGGCGTACTCTTGGCTTGTGGTAGATAACTTGATGTATCCATCACATTGGGTTGGCCTGGATTCGGGTCACCATGGAGAACGGGCCTAGAAGTCTGAAATAATGTCCTGGAGAAGAGATTGGGCTTGTCTGGCTTGCGATGCATGCATCTGGTAGACTTACAGCACTGGCACAGAAATCACTCATGGTGATTGTGCTGGGATAACCACCACCAAGGTAAGATTAAAGTCGACTGAGATTTGTTGCTGGTCAATTGAATGGACCATGCATGTTATGTATGGTCATCAGTATGTTTGGTACATTACTCAGCATGCTCTAGTTCCGGGCTGGGTGAGCCTAGCCAATGGCATCAATAATAAATCTCCTATAAATCTCCTATACAACTAGACAAACATAAGTTTAAAAGATCGCACTTCTATGGACACGTCGACGCGTCGAGGGAATGTTGTAGAGACGCGCACATCTCTAGGTGCATATCTGCACATTAGAGCTTGTTTGGCCAGGAGCTATGGAGCGCAGGTACCCATGCACACTGGAGGCACTCTAGCGCATGCAGGACTCCCTGTTAGGTGCGCATACATCAGTCCCACAGAGCTGCAGCCTTCCATCCATGTCTTGAGCTCCTTCAGTCACCCGCAGCAGTGTCGGCATGCTCAGTATTCACCCAGCCTTCATCTGCGCTACTCAGCACAGCCACCCGCACTTCTCACGCACACTAGCTCTCCAACACACAGCCATATGTGCTCTGTAGCACCCTGTGAAGGTCCCACATCAGTGCACTCCATATCTTTCCCTGCGCACGCTTCAGTCACTTGGAACAACATCGGGTTGTCTCTGCTTGCTCGCGCTTCTCAGCACAGCCATGCATGCACTCCATGTGCACTCCCACATTTGTTAGCATGCTCTTCAACCCACAGTGCTGCGCATTAGGGTCCTGCTCTCCCCAGGGGTTCCCCAGACTCGTCCGACATCATCAGGGACAGTATTTGGTGTGTTCTGCTCTGTGTCTCTGTCCTGCTCCTTCCCTCTCCTGTGTGTCACCTTTCCTGGGCTTGCTCCTGTTCCTTGTGCCTCAGGGCACGCACACTTTTCCTTATTTGGAAGGATGCCATCACTATCGGTCCGTTGTTTGCTCCCTATTCGTTTCTGCGTCTCTCTCTCTTGCTTTACGTTCTAGAAGTGCCAGGGTCCACACTACCGCTCCCCATTTAGCTAGGATCATCGCTTCTGTGCACTTCTTGCACGCTTTCCCTTATTTAGCCTTCCCATCACGTACCTACACTTGATTCACTATATAGGCCTTGTCCACACAAAAATAACAAGTTTCTTTTCCGCCCCCATCTGAGTGTCTAAGTGAGAGTCCTGTCGTTTCCGCTGTTCCCTATCATTTCTCTCATGTCCTGCCACTCTCTCTTTGTTTTTCTGATGACTCTAGACGACCCTATTCAGTTCTCCAACAATTTCCAGTGGTTCCTGCTACTCCCAGTTCTCCCTAGCGCATGTCTACATGCTCCAGGCAACCTCCCTGTTCCCTAGTCATGCACTCCCTGCGCATTTTCGCTGCGCTCCTCACCCCTACTCTGCTCTTGACTCCCTGAACCTCTGAGTGCGCTCCTGCACTCTATTCTTCTTAGCTCCCCTAGTCAAGCCAGACCAGGTCTCCTTGGGCAGACACCCATTTTCGCACCTTCAAGGGACTCACCCCCTACAACATGTCAGGCGATCAACAATCTGGGTATATATCAGTCTTGTAAATATTTGCAGAATCCCACACTACCTCTTGAACCCTGCCTCTACCTCTTGAGCCCTATAAGCCCCACCTCTACCTCTCTGTCCTTCGTGCCCTATTTACCAAGGCAGTATGTCTGGGTCCTTTGCATTGTATGAGCTTGATGACAGGTACAATGCTTGTAGGACATGACTGGCAAAGAGTGGACCACCCCCCTGCAAAAGAAATTACTGCAGGAAGAGTTAGTACGGTACTTGAGCATGACCATCAAGGAATATAAATGAAACCTCTTTGTGGAATTCTACGAATGGTGGTTAGAATGTTGGCCCAAGAGGGCTGCCAAGTTCCTGGAAATCCCTTTGGATGCACCACTGATGGACGAACAGGCAACAGATGTTGAGAAGGCAGCAGATATGCATAAGAAGGTCAGTCGCATCACATTAACTCTAAAAATGCATGCTAACCTTCGGTATTCACACAGCAACTCCTGCAGTGGTTGCGATGGCATGCTGGAGCAGGAAAGACTTGTTCTGCCAATTGGAAGATGTTCAACATGGTGGATGACCTGATGAAAGGTAAAACCTGTGTTAAACAGCCAGTAGAAATATATTTGAAGATGTACTATACCTCACGAGTCAAGCCCGACATGGCCTGTGATTCCCAAGACTCCAAAATTTCCAGCGTTCATGATCAAATCATGAAATGGCTCAAGGCTGAGCCCCCAGAGATCCAGGACGAGGTCATGTGCATCTGCGATGCGCAATCCAGTATCAATCAGAAGACCAGGTCAACTGTCACGGATGATGAGGAAACTTACCCTGATGTTGATGTGGATACTCGTATAAGGTTTGTAATGCATCATTTACTGGGGTCAGTGTGCTAAGGCATCATCAACTTCCACTTTAGTAACATACAGCAATGCGTGCCAGCTCTTCAACAAATCCTCACACATATATCACGGAAAACTGGCTGGTTGTTCTTGTTACGACCATGCCCAACTCTGGGTCTTATCTGGTTACTCCGGTCGCATCGCAGCACTGTAGCTCAACTCCAGACCTCTGCGCATTACTCCGGTCCCGGACGCGCACATACCCTTCCGCTAAGTGCGACCCTTTGCATTAGACTCAATCCAGTCGTTACCACACTTCCCCGTCCACCCTGTTGTACCGTGAGTTCTCCG
>Ga0307516_10004278_pt1 | contig 17732 bp, 18 predicted proteins | sample 19_EM_MG_FD_203310 | JGI IMG/M metagenome (GOLD analysis project Ga0307516, IMG submission 203310) | Populus trichocarpa ectomycorrhiza microbial communities from riparian zone in the Pacific Northwest, United States - 19_EM | ecosystem: Host-associated > Plants > Roots > Unclassified | place... | reverse complement strand
CCACCTCCCTCAAAGCCTCCCTGTCTCCCACAAGGTCTCGCAAGAGTTGCTCCTCAACGTAGTCGTCGCCCCCGGTCACAACCGGGGCCGGGGCGGCCGACGTGCCTCCTTCTCCAGACATCGTGATCTCCGTCGAAGCCTAAGTGCGCGATGGTTTTGGTGTGTGGGCGATAAGTCTTGGCAAAAGTAAGCGTTGGGTTTCGTCCGGGGGTGGTTGTTTTGATGACACCAACCTCCGTCAAGGCTTCGGCGCACTTCCCCTGCGAGTCTTTGTCCGTCGCGTTCTAACGCCCAACTGTCAACGGAGAACAAAGAAAATTCCACGCAATCGCGAAAGGGAGAGCAATTGGCATGTCGCAGACTCCACCACATCCGAACCAACGTTCGTCGAGCAATTAACCTTTCGCGACCTCATAACCCTCGACTTTCGCACACTCTTCGACGTCGTCCGTAGCTCCGTCACCACCCCACAACCGTCCACCATCGCAGATACCCCAGTAACTTTGACACCATCACCGCCGCCCCATCACCCGTTACTCCTGCACAGAAACCGAAAACTCCACGCGCCTCAGCCAAAGGGGAGGCGACCAGTATTGGGGAGGGTAGCGGTAGTTGAAGAACCACCCGTCTTCCAACCTCCCCAGATCTATCCCCTTCGCTTCCACCGTCACAACCTCAACCGCCGTTACCAACAACGCCTATACTGACCCTGAAAAGAGGGGTAGGAGGGATACCACCGAAAACCTCACCACTTTCTTCCTCATTGCACACAGTACGAAGTCAGGTGGGCTTGGAGTTGGGTGATAGTCGTGTAGATCGGGCTTTTACGGAAGCGTGGAAATTATATGTCGGAAGTGACAGTAATCAGGTACGGAACATCTAGAATGCGTGAGTCATTTCTTGGCACTAGAACTAACCGGTTAATCGTGTGAGCCTCGATAGATCAGGAAAGATCAATATCCTAACTTCGTCAGTTCTTTCGAAGTACTATTAGGCCTTCCAGCAAACACGCTTCTATTGCCAGAGCGGGTACCCGAGATAACCAAGACCAATAAGGAGGGGTTTCATATTAGACTCAGCCAGGGCGCGGCCAACGAACTCCTCAGGGAAACCGGTGCACCCGATACACTCCTAAATTGCGCCGCACACAGGTTAAACGAGCCTGGGTATCAGCGAGGAAGAGGCGCTCAGCCGGTCCACAGTGGACATGTCATTCGATAGCACTCCCACTGAAGACCAAAAATTCCCGAGTGCCGATCCAATGAGCTCACCGACCCAGTGGCGCCCTGGTCCGTCACGGGTGGGGGATCAATTACCTTCGCCGTCACCAGATGCTACGAACAACAAATCCCTCGTCGCAGGCATGGACGATTCAACCGTGTACAATGAAAAAGACAAGCTGGAAGAATCCATACTCCTATCGAATACCGACCTTCGCCCGACGGCTGCCTCAAAGCGACCCATCGAGGAAATCGCGCGTGTCTATGCCGAAGTTAGACGATTGCGGGCGGTGGTCCAGAACAGAGACCAGACTATCGCAGACACTCTAGATCTAGCCCAAGACTGGGAAAGGACGTACGATAACGGTCAAAGGGCAATTGAAACCCAGCCTGATGACGTCGGTGAAGCGATGGCTTCCCTCATGAAGGAACGTGATGGCCTTGCTGACGCTCTCCATTCAACTCGGGAAGAGCTAAGGCTTAATACCGAAACAAACGATCTCAGAATAGCATCTCTTGAATCCCTTGTTGATGCGCAAGAGAAGAATATCGCCCAACATATTAATGAAGCACAGAAAATACCGACCCCACCAAGACACGACCCCGAAAATGAAAGCTCACAGGCTTCAACAATTCAACGACTGGAGATTCAATTGACGGCTGAAAAGGTGAAGGCCCGAATGGCTGGGGAGCGCTTGAAAACCTACACAGAGACGCAGGGTAAGCGCGTGGAGGAATTGAAAACCGCCCTCCAGGAGCTCCGAGCCGCGAACATGGCTGCGACCGAGAAGCTGGCCGAGAGAGATGAGCAGTTGCTAAAGCTGAATAAGACTGTCGCAGATTTGAAGAATGCGCTCCAAGCCGCCACGGCCACAGTCACAACGACCAGAAACGGCGAGGCGATGGATGTTAGGAACAGTGGGAACGCCGTAGGCCCGCCAACCGACACGGACGGCGGCGGGCCTCACTCCGGGCCCACCATCGGGTCCCGCAGTGTACCTAGCGACGGGTCCCGGGACGGACTCCGCGGCGGATCCAGAAGCAAACATGGAAGCGAACAAGAGAGCGACCACGAACACACAGGGGATTCCACTGGACTCACCCCCCCATTCCGGGGTTCCCTGCCCAAAATCACCAGCCTCGACGAAAGGCAGTTTGTGACCACGCAAACCGTGTACATGAATTGGGCCGGCAGGGAAATCCAGACGGATATCGAGATCCCTCCTGGAGAAGAGAGGCCCGTTATTGGATGTGTCGCGTGGCTTCAGGATCCGACGCTCGCGGCCATCAATGAACTTAAGCAACAGATACCAGAAGCAGTTCAGGAAGTCGCCACTAAAGATGTCGACTGTCAAACCGCCGGGGGTTGGGCTAGACTCCAAACTACAGTTGAAGAGGATGAACGGCGGCAACTGGTGGAGGGAAAATATTATGGAAAAGATGAGGCGGAATTTCATGAGACCCAAGTGGAGGCGAAAGATCATGAAACCGAAGCGGAGGCGATAGATCATGAGGCGCGAGGAGGGGCAGGAAGTCGTGAGACCCAGACGGGGAAGGAAGGCCGTGAGTCCCAGGAGGGCCCCGGACGGCCATTGCTCACTGATTTCGCACCGTTTGCCGTCAACTATTACCAAGAGTTAATCACAACCGACACCGCGACTCGCGCCAAGCTGAAAGACCTGACAACGAAACCCCATCTAACTCTCGCGGACCACGACTTTTTGGCGAACTTCGTTATGGCGCAGTCTACCTCGCCCAGCCGCGAGATCCTCGACAGTGTGTGGAGACTCGCTCAGCCAGCCGCTCGTGCTGTCCGCATGGCGGCCTCGAAGACGTATGACGGCCCCTCCACCGCCGATGACATCTTCACGTTTCACCGAATGCACGGGCCGATAGGAATCCTCGCCTGGCCCGTGCAGCTGCTCTGTGACTCCTTCCAGGGTTTGGACCGTGCTGACTACTACGCTTCGACAAACATTCGCGGCGAAGAAGGCCACCCTGATTCTAAATCCTTTGCGGAAGCCTCCCGCTCACCCAACCCGAAACATAAACGGAATCCTGCTCCTCGCGGCACTCAAGCGGCACTCCTCCGTGCCGGTCCCCGACCAGGCGTAGCATGGAGCATTCTCACCGCGGGGCTGTATCTCTTCATACTTGTACTCATCATGAGCAACATACATATGTACCGCAGAATGAAGCAGGAAGAGGGCCTTTGGGTCAGCGCAAACGAGCCGAGTCCCGGAAGGTTTGCAAGCCCAGGTTGCTGGAGAGTTGGTCACACCGACGGCTGGGGTTGGAGATGGAAGGCGCTGATCAGGGAGTGGATCACCGAGAATAGAAAGAGTTGGCCCGCGTAAGGAGGATCGAGAAAAGAAAGGGGAAATCTGGAATCAGTATAATAGACACCGCGTGCGGTGGGAATAATGCGGCTCGGGATGAGATGACTTTCCTGGGATTTCTTGAGTGACTCCTCGCTTTGCTAGTTTACTACTTCTTACTACATCTTCCTACATACTGTGTTTCTTTGTTTGATTGGTCGAGTTTCCCTGTTAACGTTATAGCGCGGAACGGCGCGAATGTTTCTCCACGACACAACGGAAGCAGTTGATGCTATCCACCGGTAACCCGGGCGCATCATGACGGTTTCCGAGTAAGTCGCCAACTGCGCCCTGGAGCGGTTTTGACAACATGCTCACTCATATCTACGGAACGTTGCAAGCGGAATATTTTTCTTCGAAGAAAAAATATCGTCAAGCGTCACCACGGCGAACCGCAAGTCAACCGCCCGCAGAGCGCTGAGGTGGCACCGGAATGAGATAGGTGTGGAATTATGGGATCCATAGAGGTGAATATGCTAGATTAGATTAAAAATCCGTGGTCGTAGGCAGTTCGTTCTGTTTATATACAAGGGGCATCATCCTGGGTGAAGGAGAAAGGGGTGTTTGGGCTCGTACTCGACGCCCTCACAAGAAGGTGTGGAGTCAGATTTGATGCATTGGCGAGCGGACTCGGACTCGACCCCGATGAGCGCACGGAGACCCTGCATCGCGCTCAGACTCGACACCACTGTGAGCGGACTTAGACCCGACCCTGCCAAGGCTCTGACTGGACACCCAGATATGCGGGCTCGGACGCATATCGCTCACCACATCCTCTCTTGTGCTCCTCCCTATCATCGTGACCGGCCAGTCTCAGGCTACGAATATTCCTCTTCACTCTTCCGCCCACTGCTCTCTCTCTCCATGAGATGCGATAGTCATCTGGAATTCCGACAGCCATACTCATAGGAAAATCTGCCCTATGTCATCATTGAGCATACAGAGGAACTCCATTATGAGGCGTGCACGACTGCTCCCGTATGGAAACGCCGCAGCAGCTCCCCGAGCGCGCACATTACTTCCAGTGTAAAGTGCCACAGTAACTCCGTCACCATAGCGCGCGAACACAGCTCCACATCGTCGAGAATGCGCGGCAGCTCTCCGATATCAGCAAGCACGCACGTAGCTCCCACGAAGGTTTGTACTTGAGAACACCGAGCGACTGTATGTACGACCCACATACAGTAGGGGTAGGATCGTGACATACAAGAGTCTTAGTCTCTATTCGCTGCGAGCTCTCGCCTCTAATACTACACGTCGGCACTAAACCCTATTGGTTGTTGCCAAGTCTACTCTTACACGTGCCTCTAGCTATTTACATAGTGTCTTACATAAACTCCTACACCGTAGCACGGATCGAAAAGAAGGTGGCAAACGACGGTAGTGCCCGGTCGCTTCGTGGGCTACGGCCAGTTCCTGGCGAACGACGAGTACGCTCGAGATGTATTCGACAACCGAATATCGTGAAGGCGCGGTGGTATTCCTGGCAGAGGGTTTCCGATACGTGGTATGCAGAACCGATTTCTTGCGCGGGAGGCCTATGGACGACGTCCCGAATAATGGGTTCAACCGATAGGTAGATCGTCGAGGAAGTGCGACGTCGCACTGATTGTAGTCACGGCCCTAGGCAGCAGTGCCAATCTTGAGGGCACTCTCAGCGGTATGGAATGGTCTGATGTCGGTCTCCACAAGCGGCAGTTTCGGTCGTTGGGTACGTCAGCGACTTCGAGGCAGACGGTTTTTATGGTAGAGCAGACGTTGTCGCGACGCGACGCGGCTCAAAGGGTTGTCGCGTCAAACGCGAGTGCAGGGACTACTATCGCAAAAGAGTGCCAAGGATCAGGACGGTATTACTGCGGAAGTACTGCTGTAATTAAGACTAGCGTAGATTCTATTCAAAGTCCGGTTTTAGACAGGACATTTTGCGATCATGATTGAACATAACCTCGTAGTGCTTGAGAATGCGCACAGCTGGCTAGCGAAGCTTCTACGGAAATCCGGATGAAAACGGGCTTGATGCAGTATTATGCAAATGTAGAGTTGCTATGAATGCCGAGTGGCGGCGGCATGTCTACTGCATGATTTGAGAACCCGCTTTGCATAAAATCCGGTTTTATTTCGGTATTCTTCTGGTTTTTGCAAGAAATCACAGTTATACGTTATCGGTACTGTTGCTAGAAGGATCTTGATATCGAAAGACTCTAAGCTGTCAATAAATGCACATGAAGTGGAAATGCAGCTAAAATAGCGCAGAGTGACTGTGTATCATCGGCTACTCCATTCGCAGTTTGGTTCGATGCGGCTCATCAGATCTTATCCATTCCAGTGTTCTCCATAGTCCGGTCCGGACGGCCGTCCATGCTGTCCGGACGGCATTTTTGCAGTCCCGTCCGAGCTCTGGACGGACCGTACTGAGATATTCCGTCCCGTCCGTGATGAGGGAGGACGGTGGCCGGTCCCGTCTTCAGCGTTGGACGGACGGCACTAGTAGCTTTATGTAATATGTCACGTACGCGTACTAGATAAGTGGGGGGAGGGGCAGGTGCCGGTTGAAGCGGGTTGGCGTAGATACTTATGTAATAGATATGTAATCGATAAGTGCATGAAAAATTTTCGCAAATCTGCCTCTACCGAGGATTCACACATCTACCGCCATCAGTCCACCAAAATCATGCCACGAGCTCGGACGAAGAAGAGCCACAAAGTGACGGCACAACTATATTCCAGTAGCCAAGAGGTCACCCAAACGATACGCCCATCCCCCCGAGATTCCCATACTGGTTCATACGAGCCTTCGGCGGAACCCTACACCAATATTAGAATCCCCATCGACGATTCCGATTCGGTGGCAGAGATTCTTGATCTGGTCCGCTAACCTGCTATCTTTAGGCCCAAATCCCTCGAGAGCCGTAACATTTGCGGTTACCATGACTAAGAACGCAATTGAGCATCTACGAGTCAAGCACCGGATTGGCCCCGATGGCCCCATCTCAACTGGGTCTACGTCCTCACAACAGAAGATCGTAAGCATGTTGAGGGGTAGTGAGAAACATGTCCATTCTAAAGAGGGGAGCACCGGACACATATACGAGTCTCCGTGTGCTAGCGCTAGTGTGTGACTGTCTATCTACAGAAGCCCTTAGGGCAGCCATGTGCCAAGTCCCACAAACTCGAGAAGCCACGCTAGCGGCCATGCCAACCACTCTAGGCGTGGCGTCCGCGACGCCCGGAATCCTCCTCCTACAACCACTTCCCTCTCAATAAAACAAGTGCCGTCCCTAAAAAAAACAACGACAAACCCAACTTATAACAATAACCCCTCCCACAATGCTCAGCTGACACTCACTGTCACTCCCGTTCCATCCACCAGTAGACTCGCAAGCCATTCGCCGCGTGGTATTCACCCAGCAGCATGTTGCTGCTACCCCTCAGGTTCGCCAGTGGTTCCCACGTAGGGTCAACGTAACCGACCCATTTGACCAAATATTCGAGGTCTCGAACTGTGGTACCTCTGTGCTTGCAGCTCGACTCAACCCCGTACTCGATGGTAGTGGTGGAGCGTATCGGCGGTGGGGGCGGGTGTTCAGAGGTTCTGTCGACTCTTGACAACTTGAGTCGTACGACATTGAAAACCAGATGTAAGTGCCAGTGTGCCGGGATGTAGAGAACGAAAGCATTCTCGCCGGCCGACTTTAGGATTGTAAACGGACCGGCATACGACTGTTGAAACTTTCGCGAATTGGCGCTATCGTTGACAGTGGAATTGACATTGGCGTAGTCGACTGGCGGCAAACGGGTGTCCAGGAATACCGAATCGCCTATCCGAAACGGGTGCGGTTGACGTTGCTCGTTTGCTTCCATCACTATTGCCAATTAGGCCTCTTCCATTTGCACTCGAAGCATCCGTAAGATCTTGTCGAGCTGTTCTGCATATTCCGTTCCGGGTTTCAAATTTGGCGTCCGCGAACCTGGTGCCAATAAACCGAGTGGCAGCCTCAGAATGTATCCAATATCCACCTCAAATGGCGACATTCCTATAGCCTTGTGCTTGGCCGCGTTGTAAGTGAACTCTGCCAATGGTAACAACTGGCTCCAGTGCTTGGGGGATTTGAGTTGCGATATATAGGCCTTCAAAAACGTTTCCAGAGTGGCATTAGCCTTTTCCGCTTGACCGTCCGACTGTGGGTGGTATGCTGTAGACATCCGGAGCTTAATCTTGAGTTGGGAACACAATGATTGCCAGAAGCTGTAGGTACATCGGGTGTCCCGGTCAGATACGATCAATACGGGTAGCCCCCGTGATCGAACGTAACCGTCAATGAACGCCATTGCGAACTTTTCTGCGGTGAGCTCAGCTTCCTTAACAGGAATCCAACGTGCTCGCTTCATCAGGGAATCGATAATTGTCGCTACAGCATCGTAACCGGCTTCCGACGCAGGTAACTTGGTGACAAAATCGATGTTCACCCGTTCCGCACGTTCGAGTGGAATCGGTAGTGCCTGCAGGAGTCCATACAGGCTGGAATTCTTGTGCTTGATTCAGTGGCATACGTCACATCGCGCAATCCATTCTGTGACTGAATCTATTAACTTTGGCCAGTAGTACTGAGACCCAACCGCTGCTGCTGTCTTTGCGATGCCGCTATGTCCACCGCCCAGAATAGTGTTGTGTGATTCTTGAATGACATCCGTTCTCAAGAATTTTGGGATACATAACCTTCTGCCCGATGGCTTATGGTACAGCAGGCCTTCTTCGAGTGTGTACGACTCTGCTCATTGCTAACACGGCAAGACTGCTTCAAACTTCTCTTTTTGTCCTCGTTTTCGTCGCTATTGCTCAAATATTCTAGAACTGGACCGCAAATTGTGTCCTCCTCGTAGCCTTTTCGAACATCGTTCAGCCACTTGGTTGAGGCTGACACCCGCATTTAGATGACATTGAGGTACTGCGGATCGACCTTCGGCTGCTCTCCCTGCGTGTAGGCAATTCGGCTAAGTGCGTCTGCCACAACATTCGCCGCTCCAGGAAAGTATTTGACCTCATAGTCGTGGTGTTGGAGCCTGTCAAGGTGATGCCACTGATGGCTCGTCAGCTTATTTTGTCCTAGGATGTGCTGCAATGATGCATGATCCGTATAGATGGTGGAACGTTTCCGCTGTTACACCTAGAATATCTCGAGTACATAGCTATGCTAGAAATGGGTACGAAAGGAAGACGGAGCACACACAGAGAGTCTAGGAGGGAGATAAGGACCGGAGATGAGCTTACGGCCGAGACGGACCTAAGACACGTATCTCTGGAGATGAGCAGAAGATTGCAAACGGAGAGATGCTTGGGCTGGGACCTCTCCCCCAAAAGGAGAGGATGCCACGACACCTGCTGAGGGTGAGCGGACCGCCAGACTTGGGCTAGGACCCCTCCCCCGAAAGGAGGGGATGCCACGTCGCCTACTGATGGCGCATGGAAGAGAGTCCGGTAGGGCGAGCACCCCGCCCGCTTGCATGAAACCTCATCTCCCCTCATCTACACCCTGCCAGGACCAATGGGTCGCCCACAAGGTCCATACACCTCGGGGGAATCCAAGTCCAAGTCACCATTTCTCACGCTGGCTTCACTCAGATTAAAGACAGAGGTTTTCTGGCCCAACTGAAGGAAAAATCAGCTCGAACATCCTCGCCAACACTACCACCAAAACCCACACAGAAGATCTAAGATCATTCCACTGTGAATTATCGAAAGTAGCCTGATCACCTTTGATTCTCTCCACACTCCGGTTACGATACAACCCCAGTGTCACACTATAATCTTGATCTCAAATCACCTTACTTTCACGCCCTACCAAAAGGATCCTCGCAACGAATGAATCACCCTTACGGAATTCACTTCAAAGATCACCTCTACCTATGCGAATTATCAGACTTACAGGAACCAAAGTCGCAATATTCCATCGACTACACCTTTTAGTCAATTGACAGTGAACTTGCCAAGTACGAAAAGTGGGAAGAAGCGATCGACGGACCTAAGCCAATCTACGAAACAATCGAGTGTGCCCCATACCAGTGGTATACTAACCAGTGGTGGAACTGTGCACTACTATCCGAACCAGTCAATTTCGACGAAGACGAACTCTTCGACCTGTTCATTTACCACTTCGACTACGACTCAATCATTTACAGCGGAGACTTCCTCGACCTGTACTGAGCAATGATGACCTCTTCAGACTTCAACATGCTCTGGCTCAAGGCCCCACGTGACCTGCTCCAAATTACCGACAGAACACCAAGACCGGAACCGGTGGTAGAAATAACCAACCCCGCGGTCTGGGTTAGAACCCTGGTACGCCAGCAACAGCAGGCCGAGAATGACTTACAGCAGCTTACCGAGCTATACGGCGACGCCTACGATAGAACGACCGATGAACGCGTGAAATCGAATAAGCCTATCAAACCCTAGCAGAAGGCACGAGGTACCTATATGACCGAGTCAACGCTAACGAGAAAATAGTGGAAGAATGGATACGCAGCGAGCTATCGAGCGCAGCGAACGTGTACCAATCTCTCGCCAGAAACGTCTGGCAGGCTATCATTGAACGCACCAATGAGGCCAACAAGCGACAAATATGTCAGGCCACTCAGCGTCACCAACCTGGCGCGACAGACTCCTTGGTGCCAGCGCGGGTGCCACTCTCACCCTTCTCGCCCTGTGGCTCGTCCTCGTTTCCGCTGCCGCAGCCGCGGTCATCCACGGCACTTAGGCGCCTTGACCGATCTCCTCCATATCGCTCAGGTAGCGATATCCCCGACCGCTGGCCGGTCTAGACCTCTCTCCTTCGTCTCCATTATGTTACTTGCGCGTCCTTCTCCTGTCATCGTTATGTATGTCGTTTCCTGTTGATTATGCTTGCGTGTCCTTTCTCCTGTCCGCTACGTTTGTTGTCTCCCATTGATTGAGCTTGCGCGTCCTTCTCCCATGTTCGTTACGAGTATTGTTTTCCCTTGATTAAGTTGTACGTCAGTCTTCCTTTCCTTTGCTGTTACTGCTTGCGCGTCCCCTCTCCTGTTGCCGCGAGTAGAGTGTCGGTCTCACGGTGGCCGAGTGCGATCATGTGTTTTCCTTGGGCGCGGCGATCGAGTCATGATGTTAGATGGAGGAACTGTGTCAGTCTTGCGGGCAAGCTGTGATTCCACAGACGGAAGGAAAAGTATAAAGGAAGGGCACGGTAGCTAGTCTGGAGATTCTTCTCCATGCAATCTATTATCTCGCTCCACAGACCGACCTCTCTATCCCAGTGACCGGCGCTACGACCACCACTCCCCGAGAACAATGAGCCCACACAAGGAATGTGGAAAGAGCCACAAAGAGACCACGGTGGGCGTAACGGATAGCACGATAACCACGAGCCCACGCAAGGCGTGTGAGAAGAGCCGCGAAGAGACCACGCCGGGCATGACGGACACCACGAGAACACTGAGCTCACGCAAGGTGTGCGAATACGCCAGAAGTGTGAGTACGCCGGAAGTGTGAGTACACCAGAAGTGTGAGTAGGACCGCTCGCACTGCAGACCCCATCCACGTTGCCTGTTGAGACAAACGGAGAAGTCGAGGCAGGATCTTGACACTAGATTGCCTCTCCCCATCGACACCTGACGTAGCAACACAGAGGACTCCGATGACGAAAACAGCGAGAATCCCCTCACCATCAGAGAATTCACAAGGGTCCCTGACGACTAGCGATCCCCAAGCCCAGTAACCCCGGACCCCCGATCAAGGCCCCAGACGCCAGATTCACCAGAGCAAACCCAAAGAATGGGGGACGAAACAGGAAGGAGGGGCGGGACCCCACCTCATCACCACGGAGATGTTACGAGAAATCCTCTCGTCCAGAAAGACACCCCGAAGCAGTTACCCAAAGCTCCGGGACCCCGAACCATTTGAAGGAGACAAAGCAAAGTTCAAAACATTCTTGCGCCAGTGCGAGCTCAAGTTTAGGACAGAAGGAAACCGATTCAACGACGATGACAAGAAAACAGGATATGCATCCTCCCTGCTACAGAGGGTAGCCTGGAATTGGGTGGAAACCTTCCTAAACCAGGAAGGAGGAATCAACCTGACATGGAAAGAACTAAAAACCAACATGAAGCACGCCTTCGGCCAGGTAGATGCCGAGGAAACAGCGTTCGAGAAATTCCAGAAGATCCAGCAGGGAAATCGGACAGCGGCCACCTACTGGGCCGAATTTCAGCGAATCAAAGCAGACCTCCCAAACGCAGACAACGTATGCATTGCACGATTCCGAGACGGATTACACCCCGAGGTAAACAGGCACCTAGTCGTAACCGAAACCCCCGCCACAGTCTTGGTGGACTACGCCACTGCCGCCATCAAAACAGATAGCCGCCTATGCAACCTCGGAGACATTAATCGCCGACCTACCACCAACCCAGAAGCGAACTTCCACGTCCACACAAAGGAGCCTCCGGCGATGCCCCCGGGAGACCCGATTCACCTCGATGCCACCCGATGATTCAAATTCGCAAGGGGAACGCCGAACCGATTCCCACGACGAGTAATCATGGGAGAATGTTACAACTGCGGAAAGAAAGGACATTTCACAAAAGAATGCCGCTAGCCCAGGAAAGAACGAGTTCCATGGAGAAGACCATACAGGGCCGCGGAAGCCACCTTCGAGGAGATGACCAAAGATGAACCGTCAGGAAACGACAACCCTCGGGAATACCTGCCGACAACCACCACATGAGGGAAACACCTGTTGTCAAACCTGAAGAAGACCCCCCGTACCTAGTACGAACCGCCCGATACGACCGCGAGGAAAAAACTATGATCAAAGTACGAATCCAGGGGACAGACAGGAACGAATGCACCACTACAGCCTTGGTGGACAGTGGGGCATCAGAAAACTTCATCGATAAGGCCTATGCTGAGGCCAGCGGAATACCTATGCAACAAAAAACAATGCCAAGACCAGTATTGTCAGTCGACGCAAGTGAGGTCACCGGCAGGCCAGTAACCCACGACGCTCAGATCCACCTAACCATCAACCATCACGAGGAGCATATCTGTCTACACTGCATCACGATCGGGAACACCCCGATCATCCTGGGACTCCCGTGGCTCAAACTCCACGACCCAGTAATAGGATGGAAGAATCACACTGTGAAATTCCACTCCGACCACTGCACTGAGAAATGCCTACCCAGCTCACCAAGAGCCAACACAGTCCCAGAAGAAAAAGCCACAGAGCAATACTATGAGAAAACACCGGCAGAAGAAGAGAACTGGGAAATCGGCGAAACAGACCCATGGGAGGTATGCCAGAGAGTTATCGACAAAATCAAAGAGACCTTCAGGACGAGCAAGAAACCAATTCCCCCGGAATATTACGAATTCCTCGATGTATTCACTGAACAAGAACCAACGATACCCCCACCTCACCGCACACAGGACCATCATATCCCACTGGAGGAAGGGAAGACACCCCCGTATGAGACACTGTGACCCCTGAACGAAGACAAAATGAAGGCCCTGAGAGAATACCTAGAAATCAACGAAAACGAGGATGGATCCGGGCATCCACCTCCCCGGCCGGAGCACCAATACATTTCGTCAAGAAAAAGGATGGAGGACTACACCTGTGTGTGGACTACCGGCAACTAAACGAAATCACGATGACAGATCAGACACCGCTGCCACTGATTGGCGAGTCTCTCGATCAACTCTCCAGCGCCACCATCTACACCAAACTCAATATACAAGATGCGTACTACAACCTCCGCATTGCAAAGGGCGACGAATGGAAGACAGCGTTTCGAACTTGATATGGGCTATACGAGTATTCCGTCATACCGTTCGGACTCACCAACGCCCTGGCATCCTTCCAGCGATGGATGAACAAGATCCTGAGTGGCTGTTTGGACATCTTCTGAATGGCATATCTGGACGACATCCTGGTCTTCTCGCCCGACGAGGAAACACACCGAAAACATGTCTGGGCAGTACTCACACGAGTACGTGACACCGGACTAACACTGAAAGCAACCAAATGTGAATTCCACGCCATGGAAACAGAATATCTGGGATATGTCATATCGCCAGAAGGGCTGAAAATGGACGAAGAAAAGATCCGAACAATCAGAGACTGGAAGGAGCCAACAAACGTCACAGGGGTGTAGAGCTTCCTGGGTTTCGCCAACTTCTAGCGAAGGTCCATGAGAGACTATAGGAAGATTACGACACCCCTCTCCTCCCTCACAAGAAAAGACAAGTTATGGGAATGGGGCAACAAGCAGCAGGAGGCATTTGAGACGCTAAAGGGAGCAATAATCACGGAACCGATATTGCAACACTTCGATCCGGAACAACCCGTCACCATCGAAACAGAGGCCTCAGACCACACCATAGGAGTAATCTGCTCACAACCCGACGCAAAGGGAATCCTCAATCCTGTAGCATACTACTCGAGGAAACTCAAAGAACAGGAGCGCAATTACGACCTCCATGATAAGGAGCTACTGGCGATAGTCGATGCACTACGAAAATGGGATACTTATTTTAAAACAATGGGACCAAAAATCACAATCCACACCGACCACAAAAACCTCGAATACTGGAAAACAAAAAAAGATCTCAATTTGCGACAAGCCTGGTGGTGTGAGCGATTAGCTAACTACGACTTCGTTATCAAGTATCAACCCGGGAAATTGGCCGGCAAGCCAGACATCATCTCTAGAGAGTCAGGAGACTCTCGCTGGGAAGGGGATATGAAGTATCGACAGAACCACGGCCGAATGCGGTTACACGAAGAAGCGTTCGAAGCACTCCAGGCCAATACAACGGAAACCATCAACCTCGAGATAGACAAGGAACTAATGAATAAAATCCGGACACTAAGCGCAGCAGATAAAGAAATCCGGAGGAAAAAGCCAAGCGTGACTACCTGTGACGGAAAGATCGCGCTAGGGTTATTCGACGAAAACAGCGGGTTGCTAATGTACGACGGCCTCATATGGATCCAAGACAACGACACCCTGCGACTACGCATATTAAGAGACCACCATGACGCGTAAGCCATGGGACACCCGGGCCGAGCAAGAACCCTGGAACTTGTTAGCCGAAATTTCTACTGGCCAGGGCTACGAAAGTACATCCACAGATACGTCAACCACTGTGACACCTGCCATCGTATCAAGCAAATCCTACACACGCCATTTGAACTGCTAAAGCCACTCGAACTCCCACACCGACCATGGGACACGATATCAATGGACTTTATCACCGCGCTGGCGACGAGCAACGGAAAAGACACGTTATGGGTAATAATCGATCGCCTCACAAAGATGGGACATTTCGTCGCCTGACAGGGCACCATGGACCCCGAAGACCTAGCAGACCACTTCTTCCGACAAGTTATAAGACTCCACGGACTGCCAAGCAGTATTGTATCAGACAGAGGGTCCCTGTTTACCTCAGACTTCTGGAAACGAGTACTGGAAGCACTCGGGATATCACGCAACTTCAGTACAGCCTTCCACCCACAAACGGACGGACAAATAGAAAGAGCCAATGCCACCCTTGAGCAGTATCTCCGGGCCTACTGCAACTACCAGCAGGACGACTGGGAAAGGTTGTTGCCAATTGCCGAATTCTGCTACAACAACACACAAACCGGAACCACAAAGATAACCCCCTTCTTTGCCAACTATGGATATCACCCTCGTTTCCTGCCAGACCTTGGCAGCCGGAACGATGAGACCTCGGAAGTGTTGGAATATGTCGCGGCGTTAAGAAGTTTGCATGAAGAACTTTGAGCAGAGATTAAGGAAGCCCAAATGTCTCAAGCAGAGCAAGCCAACAAAGCACGACATCCGGACCCGGTACTGAACCCAGGCGACAGGGTCTGGCTACAACGGAAACACATCCGGACAACCCGACCATCGAACAAACTGGACCACAAGCAGATAGGCCCGTACACCATCCTTGAGAAGGTAGGCTCAAGAGCATATAAACTGGACCTACCGGCCACTGTCAGGATCCACCCAGTTTTACACATCACCCTCCTCGAACCAACAGCCAGCACCAAACCCATCCTGGGACACCAACAAACACCGCCACCACCTGTGATCATCCAAGAACAGCAAGAGTGGGAAGTAGAGAAAATCCTCGACTCCCAATGCCATAGAAACCAGATCCAGTATCAAGTCAAGTGGACCGGTTTCCACGACCCCGATCGTACCTGGTATCCCGCTCGCAACTTTGAGAACTCACCCGACCTCGTATGCCAGTTCCACGAGGAATACACTGAGAAACCCATACCCCAACTCTAAAAACCTGATATGTCCACCGCTGCCAATGTCGACACCAACGAAGGCTGGACCCTCGCACGCCGCAGCCGCACCTCCGAGTTTGCCATCTCAACCTCCGCCGATAACGAACAAACCGAATTACCCACCAACGAACCCAACAGTGACTGGGGCATTGCCGCCACCACGACCGACGGATTGGGCGCCCCTCCAGCGGCACCTTCGCCCCCGCTGTCCGCCGTAGGGCAGCCCCATACCGACGACCACGCACCCCTGCACTGGACGGCCTGCTAAGATGACTACTGCAACACCCACCGCCAGAGCAAGGACAACAACTACTACCTGTGCCGAAGCCGCCGCCGCCGAGCGACAAACTGCGACTGCCCGCTCCCACACCCTAACGAACTGCTCGAAGTAACCCGCGAATGACGCCTCAACCCCGTCAAAGCATGCGTGGACTGGCACCGAGGAAAGCGGGTCTGCCCCGAATGCCGGTTCCTCGTGAACATGGAAAACCACCACCTCCGCTGCAGCGCTGCAGCCCCACGTGAAACCTTGGCAGACATCACGCCACCACAGGAAGATCAGGAAAACATAAACCCCCCGGCCGCTACTGCGGCACTACAGGACGAGCAACTCACCCTCCTGCGGGAAATCGTCACCATGATACATCAAACAACCACCCGGGACGCCCGCCGTAATCACGTCGTACACCGGACGCTCGCCCAGCGGATGAACGAGTTCCACGACGCGGACCAACAGCAACTCCAGCAGATGACTAACACCCTGGGAGCCATCATCACCGAACAACAGCGAATGAACGAACAACTCCAAGCCCGGCAGCAGGCTAGCCGGCCCGTCCGCTTCTACCGCACCCCCATCCGCCGCCGGACCCTGACGACCCGACATGACCTCTCCGGAGCTTCGGTCTGGGCAGGGGACGTACTGTCACGAACCTGGCGCGACAGGTGTGACACTGGGACGTCCGGTCAACGTCGGAGTGACGGTAATATCGAACTAGTCAGGTTTCTCGATAGTCACGAAGGAGATGGGGCGCGCGCGGTCTTCGCCGGCGTTCAATTATTATACAAGAATAACTTCCCCAATGACCCTCCTTCCAAGTTCGCCCACCGTTAGGGGATTCACAGCGAATAATCTAAGGGGTTCGGTTCGATCTCTGCGGCTCCGCGGCAACGGATCGCTCGGTGGACGGCGCTTGCCCGGCGGCTGCCCGGCGGCTTGCGCGACGGTTCGTCCGTGGTTCCGCGGCGACGGCTCGCTCGACGGATCGTAGGTGGTCGCTCAGCGCATGCCCGGCGGCTGCCCGACGGCTTGCGCGTATCGCTTCGGCGGATGGTTCGCTTCGAGACGGGCCCGGCGTCCTGCCCGACGGCTCGCTCGCGACACTTCGGCGTATGGTTCGGATCGAGACGGGCCCGGCGCATTGCCCGACGGCTCGCTCGTGTATCGCTTCGGCGTAATGGTCGGATCGTCTGACGCTTCGGCGTAATGGTCGGATCGTCTGACGCTTCGGCGAATGATTCGGATCGAGACGGGCCCAGTGTCTTGCCCGACGGCTCTCTCGTGTCGCTTCGGCGGGTTTTGATTCGAGACGGGCCCGGCGTCTTGCCCGACGGCTCGCTCGTGTCGCTTCGGCGGGTTTCGCTTCGAGACGGACCCGGTGTCTTACCCGACGGCTCGCTCGACAACTGCCTCACGGGTATCCTTATCTCTGGTTCGTATGCAGCGGCTACCGAGTTCTGCTTTCCTTAGGTCATCACAGCCCTTCGGATGACTGGCTCGGCGTACTGAGGAT
>Ga0307516_10004277_pt1 | contig 17737 bp, 24 predicted proteins | sample 19_EM_MG_FD_203310 | JGI IMG/M metagenome (GOLD analysis project Ga0307516, IMG submission 203310) | Populus trichocarpa ectomycorrhiza microbial communities from riparian zone in the Pacific Northwest, United States - 19_EM | ecosystem: Host-associated > Plants > Roots > Unclassified | place... | reverse complement strand
GTTGCCACCAAAGGATCTAGACGAGCCGGTGATGGGTAACGGATTGGATGTGCATGTATATATAGAGAGCGGTCCTCCAGTCTCGGTGAAAAGATTAAGCAACGGAATTCCTACCTATCGATAGACGTACTTGGCCCAGGGACCTCCTGGTGCCGCAGAGTCGGTTGACCCCAGCCGAGCCCCGACAGTGTTGGTTGCTGGTCTCGGGATGCCGTCCTAAGACCGTGTGACAAGTTTCCGATACCTCCCTGCCTGGTCCGTATCCGAATTCCAGCCCTGTAGTATTTAGGGTGTAACACCGAGAGACTTCTTCGTCATCTCACCTATAAAGGTGACGATCATGGAGGAGGCCTCTTTACCCTGGTGGCGTTCAGGGCTGGTGAGCCAACGCGGTGTCTGGCCCATTCGGAGGGACGGGTAGGATGATTCGATTTCGGTATGGGCGGAGTCGCGTGTGGTGGTGGTCGGGATGCCATAGACGATGAAACGGGTCCATCGCTGACTGACCCTGAACGATGCGATTGGGAATTCGTGGAGTGCCTCCTCGAGGATGGCTAGCTACGGTTCGTAGCTGGTACTCAGGTGCTGGGGTGCGACCGTGAAAACGAGGTTGTTGGTGGCAGTGATGTTTGCCAGGATGAGGGGCGGGTGTTCAATGTCAGCATGGGTGGTGATGGTCTTGTTGGCCACTTGGAGTGCGCAGTCTGCGGCCTCCTTGCGGTTGTTGGGTGCGGTTGTGAGGCTGAAGATTATCAGCCTGTCAGCCGTCAGGTAAGGCTTCGGAAGGATCGTCTCCTTCCTGGCCTTCTTCTTGCCCCTGACCTCCGTAAACCCCCTCAGCTGTTTTTCTGCTACCTGTGCGTAGGTTGGTGCAGGGCCTGGGGGAGGCTTGGTGGTGGTGGTTGGCTTCTTGCGTTGTTGGGGGAGTGCCGGCACAACCCTGAGGGATGCATGAGCGCTGGAGGGGATGGGACGTGCGGATATGGTGGCAATTTGCTCCGAGAGCTGGTGATGGTGTTGGTCAACTGGGAGATCTGTTTCTGCATCTCCAGGTCCCTCTCCTTCATCACTTTGAGGCCAGGGATTTTGACGGTAACTGATTCCTTTGCGAATTGGTGTGTGATTTTGGCACGGATGAAACGACAGATCGGTTCAAGTAGCCGTTTGGTGGTGTCATTGGTAGTGGTTGTGTGGTCCAGTTCGGATTTCCATGTGAGGAAACTGGCCAGTGTGTCGGTATCGTGGTCCCAGTCGGGCGCATAATCCAACTCTGCGTTGAACATGTCGATAGGGATGCTTTGTTGTGGGATTGGAATCGGAGGCAGTGGTGGTGTGAGTATATTTGGTGGTGGGGTGGAAGAATTCCCCCCAAGCGACAGGTTTGTTGTTTGGCAAGCTTTGCCCTTTGCCATGGAGGTAAAGATGGTTTCCATGGTGATGCAGAGTTTTCGTGGACAGGTGTCCAATTTCCGGAGTGGAGGTGGGCGTTGTTCAGTAACCGGGCGACCGCGACGCGGAGCGGAATTGGACAGGCAGCAACAACAAAGAAGTAGGAGAGGACCGTTCAGTTTGTAGATGGAAAGACCGTGGAGTTATGAAGCTCCAGAGGGTATTTCCAGCGAAATCGATGGTGGGGATAAAAAGTTGTTTGGCGGCGAACGAAAATTTTGCGGTGGAGTGAAGGATAATAGATTGCATGAAGAATCTCCAGACTAGCTACTGCGCCCCTTCCTTTATACCTTTTCCTCCACGGTGGACATCACAGTCTCGCCCGCAAGACCAACACAGAATATCCCCTTCATGACTCAATCGCCGCACCCAAAAAACACACGATCGTACTCGACTCTCACCCAGTTTGCCCCGAAACAGACTAATGCAAGGCAGACACGCAACAGTAAGGAAGCAACAAGGAAAGCAAACAACTGGAAACCTGATAAGGAGAAAGGGAAATGCAAGTATAGTAAGGCAGACTCGCAAACAGTGAGGAAGCGACAAGGAAAGCAAACAAAACCGGAAATGTGACAAGGACAAGGAGAGACGCAAGTAATAAGCTCAAGGTGAGTACGTAAGGCAGACACAGATGAAATGGAAACGGATCCTGGGCGGCCGGCGACCAGGTCATGGTTTTGTGGGACATCGCTGCCGGAGCGCTGTCGGAGGGACTGAGATGAGGCGCCAAGGCGCGTAGGACAAGGACGGCGGCGGCAGAGATGAGGAACAGCCATAGGGTGACCAGCGTGAGGGCAGCGCCCGTGGCGACGCCAAGCCTGTCGTGCCAGATTCTTGACACGCAAGGTGACAGCAGCGGAGATGTTTAGAACTCGGCCGCATTCGCAGCCTCTACTCTTGCGTCAAGTAGTGTACTGCCAATGTCCTTATTCACATCGCTGACCGAAAAGAGTGATGGAGCTATAGGCCGGATGTAGTTGTCTGGCACCGGCTCCACGCATCGTCACGGTGTACGCAGCAGGTACCTCTGTCACCTTGACGGGACCATCACGCTTTTCCGTGATCCACACAAAGCGGGCGTTGATTTACCACTGGGAGAGAAAGTGGACCATACCCGCCCAGTTGTTCTCCATGAATAAGGTATCGGACGGGCTGTGAGAAGCGGCAATTATTATCTGCAGTGGTGCGATGGTCACGGACTTGGCCTCAACGTTCCAGTGGACCAAGACTCCATCGATGAACTTGCATCTGTGGCTCCCTGGGATGAAGAGCTGCGTCCGTGGCGACTTACCGTAGGCAGGCGGCCTCAATACCGAGTAATCGCACGAAAACCACAAGATCGGTGCTGATCCCACAAACGAATCCCCTGGCTCCAAACCCTCGGAAGCCAAGGGACATCCGAAATCACAGATCGCACTCAGCAACATGTGCTTAACAATAAAGCCGAGAATGCTGGGGTTCTTCGCCGAATTTCCAAGTTGTTGGTACCGTCGCGTGCGCAGTCGGAACCGCGCTGTCCGCACGGACTGCGTGATCTCGTACGCGATGTTGTCGCCGCCGGTCGCGTACTTCACCTCCGCGTGCGAGAAGGCTGCGATCTGCATCACTCGCCCCATCTTCCTCTTCGCCTCGTCGATGCGTCGCCTTATGTCGCGGAACCGCTTCGTCAGCGCTTCCGATTTGCGCTTGAGCAGAGAGTGTCCTACGATCCCATCCCAGGTAAGCGGGAGAGAGAGAGAGAGTGAGAGAGAGAGAGAGAGAGATAAGGAGTGGGATAGATACCGATCTCGGCCCCCTTCAGCTTCGACTTCATCCGGCCCAGCGACTGCCAGGTCGCGAATACGGCATCGCGATTGTAGGTGCGCGGCGAGTGTGCCATTAGCTCTCCTTCTCTCTCTCCTTCCCTCTCCCCAGGCTGGTCCCAAAAGATGCGCCCTACATCATGGGAATTGCGAAGGAAATGAGTCGGAAAGAAAAGAAAACTACGTGAATCGTATCCTGCCTCTTAATTCTCAAATATAGATACAATAAAACAGGGGGCGGAGAAGCCGTAGCTCCGCCTCGGTATCCGCTTTCCTCACCGTTCCTAGCAACTTCACCTCCGCACTCTTTGCCTCTCTTGTACCTACCTACATATTCTTTCCATCGAAAAAAAATCCTTTTTCGCAAGTCTGCTCGGCTATCGATGTTTTTGGTCTCGCTCAACTTCACTGCCGACATAGGCGCCATTCCCACTGTTCTGGTAATCGAACTTGTTACTGCAGGATAAGGACGTAGCGCAGCAGACAAAACGACGAGGATGGTCACGAACAAACCACCCGAGCATGGGATTGTTGTCTGATTGCTGTATTCGGGAATGCAAGGAAATATTTGTACAAGTCGTGTATGATCCTCGTTCGTATCAACATTGGGGCGGAGGAGGTCTGGCTGGCGATGCCCGCGTCAAGTGGCGGATGTCAACAACGTTTGATTTTCATTTATTTTTCCTTCGATTTTTTCACTGAAGTATATATCCCAGTCGCCGACTGCGCAGGTGTACATGATTCTGCTGATTCTTGACGTGATTGTTGATCGTTGCGATGGTGTTGCCAACTGGGTAACTAGCGTGCGGGGTCGATTACGTTACGTTACTCGAGCAGAGAAATAGCGAACCCAACCACGCTACGGCGTCAACACAGCTCCACTCCACCCCGTGGTTGCCCACCACCGCATCGATGCCCGTTTGGATGCCATTTCCACTGGCAAGACCATCCGCAGTATCGACCAAACTCCAGATGTCGACCAGATCGAGATCGGAAGCCACCAAACGCCCGATGTCGTCAAGAACGTTAGCCGTACCCACCAAACGCCGGATGTCGACGAGAGCATCAGCTGTAGGCGGACGTCGACGGGAGCGTCAACCGTAGAGAAGTGGTCAAGGCAGGCCTCAGCTGCGGGCCTCGTTGGGCGATCGATATATCTATCAGTATCAATAAATCAAGGCACTATCTTCCTCTCTGTCGATCCCCATATTGCAACAAAAAGTACCCGATAACATGATAATATTAGGAATATGTCTTGTCAAAAAAAGAACCACCAACGACTACTGACTTGACAACACAGCGATGAGTCAATAGTTCCTTGCCTTTGAGAGGACTTTTCAGTCCCTTCCCCAGGGGCCTGACGTACTAGTCATACATCGGGGCCGCCTAATAGGATTGGTGGATGGTGAAGTCGCATTTCACCATCCAACCAAGCAAGTAACCGGCCGCCTCGTCCTCGCATCCGGAGAAGGAGTCCAGGGCAGTTTGGAGAGCGGCGATGCCTTGTGGGAGCGGGAGCTCAACCACCAGGAGGTCACCTGCTTTCAAGAATTGGTCGTACGGACCGGACACAGAGATTGCTGGGAAAGGGCCTCCAATCGGCCAGACGCCGAATGAGCGAAGCTCATCGCTCACGGCAACCACCGCCCATTCCTCCGCCATCAGATCGCCACCATCTTGGGTCACAGGATTGCGAAGTTTCGTTCGGTCAGCATTGGCTATGAGCCACCATCGCACGATCTTTCTGGCGAGCAACCTGTAGGTCCTGTCCGGCAGGCACACCTCCAGTGATTGCAGCAGAAGCTGCACCCTGAAGTTGATGTCTGCAAGTCAATGGGAACTTCCCATGGCAGATGCATGAGCGGTGGTCGGTCCCATCTAGTGGCCCCACTGCTTGGTAGACCCATCCGCATCGACGTGGCGGGTTCGAGCTATCACACGTTAGTTTCTGGTATGGTTTTAACCACTCTCAATGGCCGCGATGACATCAAGATACTGAATCTCATACCTTTATGCTTGGGGTCCCTGAGATTGAGGCTCACTGTCTGCGCCCTCAGTGCCTATCGCAACCTGGTTGCCTCCTGTGACAGTTTGATCGGCTGCCGGATCACCACTTCGGGCCCAGTCGCAATTCTGGTGAGGGCACGCTTCCTGCGGGCTTTGCACTTCTGAGTAGCTGTTTTTGATGTGGCTGGGAGTCCCTCTTTCTTCTCAGGCAAGGCGTCGAGCTTGCCGCCAGCGATAGGTTGGCCGCGTTGCTCGAAGCGCTGGAAACGCTTTGCTTTCTTCGCCGGCTTTCCATTCGCACGTATTGTCTTGAGGAAGGTCTTCGTGCCTACTTAAAGGTTTGGAGTTCTGGGAGTGACACCTGGTTCGTTGTAGGAGGGTGGTGGTCATTCGGATGGGAATGGAAAGTCATTATAGTAGCTGAGTGTCGCAGTCGGAAGATGGAAGGGAGGAGAAGAATTCTGGCTGTCCCGCGCTCTTTCAAACGGTATGTGTTGCTAATCAGGTACAGGAGAGGGTGTGCCAGTGAGATGCCCAAGGGTTAATTGCGCTTTGACATGTACACGCGCGCATGGTCAGTCTCTATGGGGCCTCACCTTTCTGGTTACCCCCAGATAGACTGCTTGCTCACTCTATTGGCAGTGGCGTTGTATGTACAAGAGAAAACGCAGCTTTGATTCCATTTGTACTAAACATTTATTGCGCCATTGGTCTTGAACCTTTCTGTACCATCCCACCATCATATCTATGGAAGTCCTCGAGTACGTGACCGGCAAATTGAGTCAGCCCCAGGACACATGTTGAGGCATGAGCCAAAGTGGGATGAGCGGAGAACTGTAACCTCGATGGCATGCTCCAGGAATCGTAGATGAAATCATGGAGGACGACGACACAGTAATGGTCTACGTACGACAAAACGGCGACGACCTGGCAAAGGGTGTCTCCTACGAACGATTCACAATGCTATCACCAGTCATCTCGACGCATTCCACAGGACAACATGCATTCCATCCTGCCACCCAAAGCCGCCGGGCCGAGGCTTGGAAATAGAAGGGTGGTAGTGAGGTGTAGATGGAAGTGGAAGAGGTGCTGGAAGCGCCGGGATAGAAGCGGAGTAGGAAGCGCTGGGATCGGATAGGTGCCGGAAGTGCAGTGAGGAAGAAAAAGGCGACCGAACTAACACACTGTTTGCCTGCTAATGAATGACCTGCGTGGATGACTGGATGTTGCCAGGTAAGTCACTCGGTTATCCATATTTTTCGTGGTGATTTTTGTAGACAAAAGTGTTGCTTGTTTTGTACTTTGTGCTTTTTGTTACAATTTCGGTGAAGCGCGAAAGATGGAGAGGGAGCGTGTCTGCGGGACTGTTGGATACGTCTTGTCAGTTTCTTGCGTTTCGCTGGCACGCAGTGGAGAAAGTGATATAGGTACGGAAGGTGTATTTCTTGCTTTGTTTTGACTCGGAGGGGCCGGAGAGACTGTACGGGGGGGTGACTGCATTTGGGACAGACGGGAATGCGTGGGCTTAGCACTTCTGCGCGGTGGCAGATTACTAATGTGGCAGCGTTTCGGTCCGCCACATCACTCCACCCGTCGTGGCGTTACAGACAACATAGACGTACCCGGAGCACGATGTGAGGGATAGGGTTTTCACCATACTTTTTTTTTTTTTGTTTTATCATACTCGCATGGAGCCTATCTAGACTATGGCAGCGTACATTTTTGACCGTTTCCCGGCGGTTTTCACCGTACTGACACGGGGTTAGGCCAAATACGGCATTAACGCCGTGTCAATTTTACCCAGTTTTTTGCAACTGGCAAACCTTGTGGTGGGTCGAAACCGGGTCTAAAAGGGTTAAGCTTCGTCCTCTACTCTTCGTCCGAGAGACATCGAATTGCTACACCATCCATACACCTCTGTCCACCAACCACCAACCTCCATATTCCCCACACCAGAATACACCCTACCGCATCACCACCTGCCGGCAGCATGGAAGACGAATATAGCAAGCTCAGCTCGCTGGACAGCGACTGCGAAGACAAGAGGGAGAGTAAAGGAAAGACGGCGAACAAGGCAAAACGCCCCTCCCCATCCCAAGAACCGACCTCCCCATCCAGCGCGATCCTACGGGCACCTTCCGCAACACGTTTACCTCGAGTTTGACCAAGCGTGACAACCAGGGCGATTCCGATGCCGGCGCCCGCAGAACCCCCGGTTGGCAACCCTCTTCCCACCCCCCAGGAAGTACGCACTTGGTTATGCAGTCGCCTTCTGGACTATCTCGACCCAGTCTTCACTTCGTTTTCGAACGACAGTGTCAAAACTGCGTTCCAAGATGCCCAAATAAATGGATTCTCTTTCTTGGAGCATTGTGGAGATCCCGAAATCTACATTCCTCTTGGCATTCCGCTGTTTCCGGGCTGGCACCTAGCGAAACAAGCGAATGACATCCTGGGAAAGACCACTCCTCGATTGCAACTGAAACGTATGTATCTGTTGAACCAGCAGCCAAGATGGCAGCTGCTGAAACGCCTCAGTCTGACTCCATGTATAGGAAGGCTCAAATCGGCCGAGCTGGCGGTGAATGTGCGATCTCAGAAGTGGCCGGTGCTGATGATGGACCTGGCGGACACTGGTAGGGAGGGTAATTACAAATCTTCGTTGACTGGCGGAGTCTTTCCTGCTGACTGTTCCAGTTTGCCTGAGCTTACGGCAAAGGATTTCGCAGACGAAGGCTTGCTCACCGAACTCGTTACAAGATCCGTCCAAGTGGAGCAACCTACCTTTCCCGGCCGTCATCATGCTGTTGCTGTTGGACCGCTTCCACCTTAATGAGGAGGATGCCTTCCGCTTTATGGGAAGGAAAATCTTTGGTGAGGTCTACCAGACGGTGTCGAACATGTCAAGGAGAGCTGGAACCATCTACTCCTTACAAGGGACGTTGGGTTCCGGAAAGTCGCACATCTTGGCGGCTCTGGTCTGCCTTCTCATCAAGGAAGGCAAAAGGGTGGTTTACATTCTGGATGCAAGGGTCTTCGCGACCAACATTGTGGATTACACAAAAGAGGCGATGCAGTTGGCGTATGCAGATGATCAGGTGCTGTTTGAACAGATTGAAGGCTTTTCGTTCACCGCAGACATTTTGCAATTTTCGAAAGAACGCAGCAAACGGGGTGATTGGTGGTATTTAATCTGCGACCAGATGAATGCCCTTGATCACTTTCCCGATAGTGCCAACACCCTTGGTCCAGACGCCCAGATGGAAGCCCTACGGTTCATCCGGAGCCTTAGCGGATATCACTATTTCATATGGAGTGGCTCGGGAAATTGCAGACAGGCAGCATCGGACAATGCGCGTCAGAACAGTGGAGCTAAATGGCTCGTGTTCGAGAGAGGCTACACTAGGGTACGCTTTTCTCAGTTCTTTTACCTCATATTGACTTCCGACTAACATGGTGGATAGAAAGAGATGGATTGCTGGTGGGCGGAGTTGGAGCTAAAATTGTCGCTGAAGATACAAGACCAAGAGAAGACCGAGCTCGAGAAGGAGACTGGCTGTAACCCGATCCTTCTGCGTCCTCTCCTGAGTGCTTCACGGATCATCCCAGAGTCACAGAGCACCGGTTCCGACGAACATCACGCGGCGGTGATGGAGCATCTCTTTACCATGCTGGAGAATTCTGGCAAGGTTCGGAAGGTACGCAAAGACGTTTTGGCCTTCATTGCCGACAAGTTTAACAAGATGACCTCGGAGCCAGCAAAGTGGAGATTGTAGGTTTCCATCTTCCGACACATGGTGGCTGGTGTGCGTGTGCTAAACGTAGTTTAGTTATCTGGACGCTGCAACTGCCTGCCTCCTCCAAGGTGTTCTCGAGGGAGCGGACTCGGACCTGATAGACACTTGCTACTTTTACTTCGACGATCAGTTCCAAGGGGATGCAACATCGATGATCGCGCGCACCGCCCTCGCAGACGCTCTCCGGCGATACTGTAATAATAGCCACTTCCTGCACGCTTACTGGTACCAACAACTTGGCTATTCGGTGAAGAACCCCAGCATTCTCGGCTTCATTGTTAAGCACATGTTGCTGAGTGCGATCTGTGACTTCGGATGTCCCTTGGCTTCCGAGGGTTTGGAGCCTGGGGATTCGTTTGTGGGATCAGCACCGATCTTGTGGTTTTCGCGTGATTACCCGGTATTGAGGCCGCCTGCCTATGGTAAGTTGCCACGGACGTAGCTCTTCATCCCAGGGAGCCACAGATGCAAGTTCATCGATGGAGTCTTGGTCCACTGGAACGTTGAGGCCAAGTCCATGACCATCGCACCACTGCAGATAACAATTGCCGCTTCTCACAGCCCGTCCAATACCTTATTCATGGAGAACAACTGGGCGGGTATGGTCCACTTTCTCTCCCAGTGGAAAATCAACGCCCGCTTTGTGTGGATCACGGAAAAGCGTGATGGTCCCATCAAGGTGACAGAGGTACCTGCTGCATACACCGTGACGACGCACGGAGCCGGTGCCAGACAACTACATCCGGCCTATTGCTCCATCACTCTTTCGGTCAGCGATGTGAATAAGGACATTGGCAGTACGCTACTTGACGCGAGAGTAGAGGCTGCGAATGTGGCCAAGTTCTAAACATCTCCGCTGCTGCCACCTTGCGTTGTGTGTACCTGTGTTGACTTAAGTGTCTGCTATCGTATTTGTGTTCGGCCATAAAAGGGAATTGGCAGACAATCCTTGTTTATGGGGTCTGTGATTCTTTTCTCATTTCTTGTTTTTTTCTTGTTTTTTTCCCTGTTCTTTCTCAATCTCCGCGGATGTTGGCCAATACCCTGCGTTGTCCAATAGTGACCGCGTCCGGGTCCACCTTTCTTTTCTCGTACCCAGCGCGTAGAACGTAATCATGCAGTTGTCTCGTGACCATCCGGTATCCTTAGCGCCACCAGGGCGCCACCAGCTATACCGTCTGGTCGATAACTCCATCGAAATGGGAGTGATTTTTTTTTTCGCCACCACCAAGCACAGCTCATGGGAGATAGAGATTACGGAGCCGAGTTCAGCACAGGTTTCCCTGATTCCATAGCTATCGTGGTTGTGAAACACACAGCGATTTTGTTTTGACCGAACACTGCTTGTGTCTACGGGCCACGACTAGTCTGCATCTGCATCAAAATGAGAGTGATTATTTATTTTTCGCCACCACCAAGCACAGCTCATTGGAGATAGAGATTACGGAGCAGAGTTCAGCACAGGTCTCCCTGATTCCATAACTATCGTGGTTGTGAAACGCACAGCGATATTGTCTTGCTGGAACTGTGTGTATGTGTGCGCACGACAGCCAACTTTATTACAGTGCATACCCCGAGTAAAAAGATTCCAGCAAGAGAGAAAGAGCGAAATTGGGAAAGAACAACTGCACAACCGACACAATGGGAATTTGATTCATTGTGACTTGAGAAATGAGAGTAACCAGATGCGCCACCCAAACCACCACTACACAAGAAATGCCAAACAAATCAAAATAACCCAAAGAAAGAAAACTCTACTGTCTACTTGCCGACCAACTCCACCATGTCAGGCTCATCCTCCTCAATTCCATCATTGTCGTTGTTTGCGTGCAACTCCTTCACTCCAGAAAAGGGGAAATTGGATGAATTTCCGGGGTTTCATATGTAATGGCATTGGGCGTACCAACCGTATGGAAGCCCTGGACATGGTTGCCCTCAGAAGCGGATAGGATTCTGCTAGGGGAGCAGTGCACAGAAGGTGCTGCCAAAGTCGAGTGTCTGGTTGACGGACTATGGTGAATCCGGCGGCCAGCAGGATGGATTGTAGTACACGTAGACCTAACTCAAGCTTCGTATGTTTCTTGCCGTATCCAAGAAGGCCATCCGTGAGAGTCACGCCATGTCCCTGTTACTCGCACTGATTGGATTGCCGTAGATGACCAGCAAAGGCGTAGCTACAGCACGAATGCAATAGCTGTGCGTTTTCGATACAACCCCCGTGCAGACAAGCAAATTAGGCGAAAGAAGAAGTCATCGAGCTGTTTTATTTGGCGCTGTTCCTGAAGTGATACGGTCAGTAGCACACAAGAGCGTGACAGCGCCGGGTGGGATACCGGCTTGCGCCGGCTGCCTCTGTGGAGATAATACAAGAGCTGTGCTATTTCGATACAACAGCCGTACAGACAAGCACATTACGTGAAAGAAAGAAGACATTTACCTGCTTGATTTGGCGCTATTCCTGAGCTGATACGATCAATAGAACACAAGAGCGTACCGGCGCCAGGTGGCATACCATAGGTATATGCCGGGCGTCAATACAGCAGAAATGCAATAGCGGTGCTTTTTTGACACAACACCCGTACCGAGAAGCACATTAGGTGTAATTAAATAGACATCTAGCGATTTAATTCGGCGCTATTCCCGAGTGAACACGATTAATAGCACAAAAGAGTATGCCAGCGCCAGGTGCCTCTACAGCGAAAATGCAACAGCTGTGCTTTTTTGACACAACACCCGTAGAGACAAGCACATTAAGTGCAAGAAAGTAGACATCGGGCTGTTAAATTCGGTGATATTCCCGAGTCAACACGATCAATAGAACAAAAGAGTGTGCCAGCACCGGGCGCCTGTACAGCGAAAACGCAAGAGCTGTGCTTTTTTGACACAACACCCGTACAGACGAGCACATTAAGTGTAAGAAAGTAGATATCTCGCTATTTGATTCGGAGCTATTCTTGTGCCGATACGCTCAATATCACAAAAGAGTGTGCCAGCGCCGGGTGCCTCTACAGTGAAAATTCAAGAGCGGCGCTTTTTTGACACAACACCCATACAGACAAGCACATTAGGTGCAAGAAAGTAGACATCTGGCTGTTTAATTTAGCGCTATTCCCGAGTTAACACAATCAATAGCACAAAGAGTGTGCCAGCGCCGGGCGCCTCTACAGCGAAAATGCAAGAGCTGTGCTTTTTTGACACAACACCCGCAGAGACAAGCACATTAGGTGTAAGAAAATAGAAATCTAGCTATTTAATTTGGGGCTATTCCCGAGTTAGCACGCTCAATAGCACAAAAGAGAGTGCCAGCGCCGGGTGCCTCTACAGCAAAAATGCAAGAGCTGCACTTTCCTGACACAACACCCGTACAGACAAGCACATTAGGTGTAAGAAAGTAGACATCTAGCTCTTTAATTCGGCGCTATTCTTGAGTGGTGACGATCAATAGCACACAAATCGTGCCGGCGCTAGGTGGGATACCTGCCGGCGCCGGATGTCCCTACAGCAAAAATACAATAGCTGCGCTTTTTCGACACAACACCAGTACAGACAAGCGCATTTGGTGGAAGAGAGTCGATATCTAGCTCTTTAATTCGGCGCTATTCTTGAGTGGTGACTATCAATAGCACACAAATTGTGCCCGGCGCCGGGTAGGCTACTTGCTGGCGCCGGGTGTCTCTACAGCACAAATGCAACAGCTGCACTTTTTCGACACAACACCAGTACAGACAAGCGCATTTGGTAGAAGAGAGTAGACATCTAGCTCTTTAATTTGGCGCTATTCTTGAGTGGTGACTATCAAAAGCACACGAGAGCGTGCCGGCGCCGGCTGGGATAGCACCACAAGTGCTGTGCTTTTTCGACACATCTCTTGTAGAGAGTCGGACTGCCCTTGAAATATTGTTGAGATTAAGACGGCTGCTCTCCCAGGGGTTGGATTCTTGGTGGGATACGAGTGCTTCGACATCAGGTTTAGGGCTTGCTATCTGTTCCAGCCACTGTTGACTTAGTGGACTTTGAAAGTTGAGGTATGGCTAGTATTTTTAGTTTGGCTAAGTCCTTTCTTGCATCCAGACTCCTTCTTACTATCACCGCTAGTTGACGTCGTCCCTCTTCTTCTGTACCCATTTGCCCTTTTTCATCTGCCATCACTCACTTGCCAACATTTTATTCGGATTCTCAGACTGAAACCTGGCCTGTCCTGTGCCTTACATCCACCAATATAGATTGTTAAGGTATCGTGTCAGACGCTCGCTTTCATCAACGCTTGTATGACAAGCACACCCACCGCATTTGCCGACTAGGAGAAGATCTAAAGCACACTGTTATGTGTGGCCATCGTGAGGCAGCACTGCATGCTGTACGGACTTCACAGTGCGCTGGGTCGAAAAGGCGCAGCTGTTGTATTTATGCTGTAGGGACACCCGGCGCTGGCAGGTATCCCACCTTGCGCCGGCACGATTTGTGTCCTATTGATCGTCACCACTCAAGAATATTGTCACGGCATGTGCCGGCTCGGCCTGAAAGAGCAGTCTTGGCGCTCGGGCGGAATGCGGAGGAGGGACGGGATGCGGGAGGACGAAACCGGGAATGCGGGAGGATGGAATGTGATGTCATTGCGGGCGACGGATATCCTTATAAGGAGCCGTTACCCACCTTTCTTTCTTCTTTCTTTCTTTTCTCCTTTTCCTTCCTCACGCAACAACTTGTTACCGACCCCCCACCCCCGCTTTATGCCACGACCTTTCCTCTCCCGCCATCGATCAAGCCAGAATCAGCCTCACAATCAATCTCTGAGTATCGCCGCACAGCCCCATTAGCTGGGAAGCCCGATCTCTTTAACCCCCACCCTCTTCGACCCCACCATGGGAATCTTGGGCGCTGCGTACCCAACAACCACGATCTCGAGCACGAACCTCATGTCCTACTCCGGCCACGGCCAGGGATCCACAAAAACTTTTCCGGCTCCTCCTTTTGTTAAAGCTATAGGCAGTTACGCACGCGCGTCTGCCAAGCGGCCCCGTGAGGACAGTGACCCCGAATCAGACTTTGAGACCGAAGATAACAACAGGACAGACATGGAGCAAATGGACTTCCAGCACGTCACGAACATCACCGTAACCCAGGCGCTTGGTGAGGTGACTCAGCTTCCAGAATATGTTGCTCCAGAGCTACCACCTCCCCTGAATGCAGAACATGCAGCCCTCCGCGCCGATATTGAGATCATCACACAGGCAGCCATGGAACGCCTCTATAACCGCGTTACCGCAGATATCGTGAAATCAGCTGCCGATACTGCTATAGCTTTCAAGAAATTTACAGACCAGCTGCTCAGTCAGATCCACTCACTGGGTTCCCGCGTAACCCAGCTGCAGCAACAACTCCTCACCTACCAACACCCTGTCCAAGTTCCTGCGACTACACTGGCGGTACCGGGGGCGGTTCCAGCCAAGAAGGTTCTGAAGCTGAAACTTGCAAAGAAGAATGCTGGAGCAGATGTGGCTGGAGGTTCCACTACTGCCACTACAGACACCATTCCCCGAGTGCCATCGACTGCCTCACCGACTCCCGCCGTCAACACCCGTGGATGGGAGACCGTCCAAACTAGTGCCAAAAAGACCAAAGCTCCCGTACCGAAACTCATCACCACCAAATACCCACAGGCCGAACGAGAGGTAACCTGTCACTTCGGTAATGGAGGCAGCAACGGTACAACTGGAATCCAGTCTGAAAAATCCTATTCCGAACGGCAGGCTGCTGCAGATATGGCACTCCGGAAGGTTAACTCGGCCCTGGTCAACAACAAGGACGTCCTTGCCCCCCCATTTATCTGAGCACAAGTCACAATACGTGGTTCGATAATTTTCACAAGCAGCAATGCCCAGAATAATGTGGTATATGAGGATTACACCACGATTATTGCCGACACCCTCTCCTACAACGGAGAGTGTGTTGGAATTGCTTCTTGCCGCTCCGGCGTGGCGCGTCGACGGAAGCGACACCACAGCAACGCCGGTGGCAGCAACGCCATAGCAACGGTAATGGCAAGTGGATCCTGGTAACGACGGCTTGGCATTCTTCCATAGCAGCGTCTTTCGTGTTCTTCTTCCTAGACTGTAATATACTTCTACATAGCAAAAAAAAAGGATACTCGTCACGTCTACCTCGAGCGATTTCATCACCCGTCAGCAATCAAATCATCTCGTCCTGTCCCTCTCTCTTTTCTCTCTCCCTTTCTCTGTACTTGTGAAGACTCTCAAAAGAAAACGGTGATCGGGCAATCTTCAACAGGTTATGAGCGCGGAGCCGTAACCGCTCCACATACGGTCAAACCTCACCGCCGCCACACTCTCGCGCGATAAATAGCTCTCAGGAGCCAGTGGTAAACGCGGGGGCCGGTGATTCCGAGGCCCTTTTCTCTACGTCTCACTTGGCAGCGTTCTCCTCGAAATTGAGCGCTAACCATCTCAGCGACAGAAAATTTCTGACGATCGACAAGAATTTCCTCCCTCACGCATCGCTACATACCTTCTCGACGAGCATCTACAACGGTCTTCATTATGAGTGACGAAACGTTCAAACACCCTCTGGGCAACGTCCGCCTACTCGATCGTACCAACTATGCAGTCTGGAAAGAAGATTGCATGAAGGTCCTACAAGGAATCATGGCGTGGGACATCGTGATGGAGAGAGAAGAAGAACTGGAAGATCTGGGAAGACCCAACGACTTTACCAGACCCCTAGTTCTGGCACGGAAGGCATACAAGGACTACAAGCAACGGAAATTGCAGGCCGTGGCCATCATCTACGGATCCTGTACCAATGCTGTCAAAGTATACATCAAGGGAATGGAGGATCCCGTCCAGATGTGGAAAGAATTGGAGGCCCGCACGAACACTGCCAATTCGTTGGTCGTAAGAATGTCGCTCTTCCGGAAGTTCAGTACTCTCCGTCCCACTCCCGGACAGCCGCTCAATGCCTACTTCGCGGAACTCCTTGATATCACCACTGAGCTCACTGGCTCCGAAGAAGCGGTCTCCGATATGGTCCTCAAGAATCACATCTATACGACTCTTCCTCCCGCCTATGCAGTCACGATTGAGATTCTTCAATCCCGTGCGAGAGTCACTGTTCAAGAAGTCATTGATGCACTGCACGAATGCGAAACAAATCGATCGATGACAACAAAACCTGATGCCGTTTCAGATGCTCTCTACACACAACAAGGAGGAAGAGGAGGACGAGGTGGCTACCAGGGACGATACCAGGGAAATGAGCGTTCTCAGAGGGGGTAGTGTGATTGGTGCAAAACCGGCACTCACACTACCTCCAATTGCTGGAGTAAGAAGAACAACAAACGAGCTCGAGACCAGAATAACTGCTACTATTGTGGAGAAGAAGGTCATATGAAGAATGACTGCCCGGCCAGAAGAAAGGGACAGGCTCTACGGAATAGCCAAGGAATCGGACGTGATCAGAACGGATGTGGAGGAAATGGACAAAACGGACGCGATGGACAGAACGGACGCGACGGACATGATGGAACTGGACGCGACGGACGCGTCGGAATCAGATGCGACGGAAACGGACGCGACGGAGACGACGCAAACGGACGTTCGCACAACACCTCCGGTAACCAGCAATGACTTGCGGGGTCTACCTCCCTCAGCTCGGAGGTAATGGTGGCGTCATATCGATCGGCAATAACAACAAGGACCTGCGTAATTGATTCCGGAGCATCTCACAATTACGGCAACAATCTTCAAGATTTCCAGAAGAACTCAGTTAAGGAAACGAATATGGTCATCAAGTTGGGAGATGATCATCAAGTACAAGCGAAGAAGAAAGGAATTGTACGTCTGGGAAGAGTGGATATTGAGGCGTTCTTCGTACCGGTATTCGGAATATCTCTCCTATCAGTAGGACAACTCGACTCACATGGATACACAACAACATTCCGATCAGGGATATGTTCGATTGCCAACACAAAAGGACAAAAGGTTCTCGGTGCCAACCTTGAAGACGGCCTATACATGCTATCAACGGATGGATCGGCACATATTTCCGAAATCAGGATGCTGCGAACAGCCCCACATTCACACACGGTCAACATGTGGCATCGGCGCCTCGCACACCTTAACCATCAGGACTTGAGATGACTACTGGAATCCTCGGGAGAGCGCATTCCGAATATAGACGTCGAGCCGGTGACGGATCCTATGGACGAACAGGTTATGAATCCTGTCGACAAGCCAGACAAGCCTCACTGGGAAACACCAACTCTGTGTTCGACATGTGTTCAGGCGAAGCAACAACAACAGGTCATACGCACCAAAGTACCCCGGTCCTCTACTCCGTTTGCGCTCGTGCACTCAGATCTCTGTGGACCTATGAAACACAGTATTGGAGGCGCCCAATATTACATCATCTATATTGATGACTGTACGAGATACACTGAGGTGTAGAGAGGGTGTACCCAAGTCGAGCACGTACGTAAGTCGAGCGCTAACGCACTAAGAGGGCGCTAGTGCACTAGCGTACTCAAGACCGCCAGCGGGGTTTTATTTGCGCCGCGACGCAGGTTCAGTGCCGCAGTACGTAACGAAACAAAAATTATCGTTGCTTATATACTTAGAACGTCCTTCACGCTCTGAGGAAATCCAGTCTTCTGTAGAATATCGCAGT